>ERZ773043.1196-NODE-1196-length-14895-cov-27.261927_pt1 | contig 14895 bp, 10 predicted proteins | sample MGYA00580636_ERZ773043 | MGnify/ENA primary metagenome ERZ773043 (study PRJEB29015, sample SAMEA2737992) | human oral metagenome | biome: human oral; feature: human-associated habitat; material: dental | place: China | collected 2065 ... | reverse complement strand
GAACGCGGATCGTTCCATGGGCGCCACGATACCAGTCGGCGTCTCGACACCGTTCCGTGCAGAGGCGTTGGACGGTGCCGCGGTGCTGGCTTCCGGCGTTCGCCGCATCAGCTCGCCGCTGGCGCGTTCCGCCGGATCCGCGAAAACGCAACGAGGCACGCTGAGGCGGTCCCGAGAATCGCTGCGCAGCAGAACATCAGCGGGCGAAAGGGGAAGGCGCGCGCAAGAAGCGGGCCGAGGCTGGCCCCGATGAAGAGGACGAGTCCGTTGATCGCCATTCCGCTGGCTCTGTGGGGCGCGCTCACCTCGCCGAAAAGCGTGATCATGGCGGGAACGGCCATAGCAATTCCCGTGACGAACACGAGGCTCGCCGCCGTGAGGGCCACGGCGTTGGAGGAAGCCAGCGCCTCCAGGACAAGCCCGCCCGCAGCCAGGAGGAAACCGGTGCAAGCCAGTCCGCAGACCCCGAGTCTGCGGGCCAACGGGCCGGCGGCCAGAGCCGCGAACATGCACGGAAGCCCGCACAGGCGGATCCACATGAGCGCCGAGTCGGAAAGCCCGAGCGAGGCCGTGTGCGCCCCGAGCGCCGTGTACATCGCGATGAAGCACATGAGAAGCGTGACGTGCGCGGCGCACAGGGCTGCCATCGACGATGAACAGATCAAACGGCCGATCTGCAGGAACTGGCGGCCCAGACCCACGCCGGGCGCGCGTGCAGGCTCTCGCACGAGAAAGAAGATCGCGGCCCCGCACAGCGCCAGCACCGCGGCGCTGACCAGGAACGCCGACGCCCAACCGGCCCAGTTTGCGAGCGCCTGCGGGACAACCTGCCCCACGATTCCCGCCACCAAGAAAGCCGTGGAAATCGCCCCTATGGACAAAGCGCGACGTCGAGGCTCGACCGCTTCGGCGATGTAGGCGAGGGCGACGGGGGCGAAACTCGACGTCGTGATTCCTTGCAGCCCGCGCAAAACCGCGAGCGCGGGAACGGACTGGGCCGCCGCGCACCCGGCCGTTGCCAGCGTGAGCAGAATCATCCCGGCGAGCATCGTTCGACGTCGCCCGAAATGGTCGGCGAGAGGGCCCCACAGGACGAAGCCCAGTGCGTACGTCGCGCTGAAGCAGGTTGACAGGGCGAAGGCGGCGTCGCCTCCGAGCGACTTCCCGGCGGGGCCGGCCAGCGGGATTGCCGCGTAAAGCTGAGAGACGGCGACGAGGGCGGTGAACACGAGCAGGCCGACGGTTCCTGCGCCCGCCGGGAACTCCGCGACGGCTCCGCTTGCCTGACTTGCTTGACGCGGCTCGCCCGCCGTGGAAACGATGCGCCGATCGGCGACGTCGGCGGCGAATGGGTATTCATCAGACATGGGTGCTGAAAAGCGCCGATCGTCCTTCGCGTTGGATTGCCCGCAGGGCTCGGCGGCTGGAAGGCGATTGGAACTGTTTGGGGGAAACGGGTTTGGGGGAGACGGCTGGCCGATTGAATGCGACATGGGAAACCTCTTTTCCAACGAAAACGTTGGAAATTACCGTAGTAGTCTTGACCTCAGAAAGCAACGTTCACGTTGGAGATGGTGTGTGACGCCACGCCAAACGCACGAACTGGAGGCACTGCGTCAGACGCGCGGATTGACGCGGCCGCACGCCGAAAACTCGGACGTCCGCATTCGAACGTGGAACACGGGGCGCCGCCACGCCGGGCTTTCGACGGCGCGGCGCCTCGAACGTGACGCCTCGAGCGGGGCGCCCCGCTCGGAAAGGAAGGAATCGACATGGCTTGGGACACCGAGGGAACCAAAAGGAAGATACTTTTGGCGGCCGTCAATGAATTCGCGGCCCACGGGCCCGACGGGACGACGGTCGAGCGGATCGCCAAGGCCGCAGGGGTCAACAAGGAGCGCGTTTACAACTACTTCGGGGCCAAACGCGAGCTCTTCGCCCACGTGTTGCGCGAGGAGATGGCGAAAGTCGCCCGGGCCGTTCCCATTTCGTTCGCCGTCGACGACGCCGGAGATTACGCCGGGCGCGTTTACGACTACCATCGCGAGCATCCTCAGCTCAGCCGGCTGCTCCTGTGGGAGGGCCTCGTCTTGGGCGCGGACGTTCCGAACGACGACGACCGCCTGGCTCGGTATCGCGAGAAGGCGTCGGCTGTTGCCGAAGGGCAGAGTCGCGGCCAACTGACTGAGGCAATCGACGCCGACCATCTGGCCTTCCTCATCCTTTCGCTCGCCGGGTGGTGGGCGGCCGTCCCGCAAGTTGCCGAGATGGTCTCCAAGCCGATCGACGAAAACGAGCATCGGCGCAGAAGGGCCTCGGTGGTTGAGGCCGCCAGACGCCTGGCGGCGCCCGGCGGCCCGGGCGTCCACGCGGCCGAGGCAGATTGAGCCGCCGGATGCGGGTTCGGCGTTCCGCGATCCGTGCCCAACTGGGTCCGCTGCGGATGCCCGGCCTGCGTCCGATTCGCTTCTGGAGCCGCTCTGAGCAACAGCTCCAACCGGCAAACGCGCGGGACGGCCGCCTTCGCCCCCGACGGCCTCGAACTTGCGTTTGCTCGCGCATATGGCATAATCGCTACGAACACAAACGTGCTCCGGGGTCAGTGAAAGTCTGAACCGGCGGTGACAGTCCGCGACCCGCGCAAGCGGTTGACAGGGTGGAATTCCCTGACCGACGGTCAAAGTCCGGATGGGAGGCGCACGGCTGTCTGCGACGTCGTCCAGGCTTCGCAGGCCGCGCTCGTCCCTGCCCCGGAATGGACCGGAAGGCAAGGGATGAGGAAGAGAAAAGCGGTGGCGCCGGCGGTGCTCGGCCTGCTGCTCCTGCTGGCATGGGACGCAGCCGTGCGCTTCGGCGCCGTCGACCCCAATTTCCTTCCCGCCCCCGTCGAGGTCGCCAAGCGCGCCTACGAAGGGCTTCGCGACGGATACCTCGCCTCCGCCACGTGGGCCACCCTTAAAGAGGCGCTGCTCGGCGCATCTCTGGCCGCAGCCGTCGGCGTCCCCCTCGGGTACGCCCTGGCCAGGTGGCGCGCCTTCGCCCGCACCGTCCAGCCGTACGTCGGCGCCTCGCAGGCCATTCCCTCCGTAGCCGTCGCGCCGTTGCTGACGATCTGGATCGGGTACGGCACGGTTTCGATCACCGTCCTTTGCGCGATCATGGTGGTCTTCCCGATGATCGTCACGACGGCGGCGGGCATTTCCAGGGTCGACGCCGACGTGCTCGGCGCGGCCAGGCTCGACGGAGCCCACGGCCTGAGACTGGCCCGCAGCGTCGAGCTTCCCATGGCCGCCCCTTCGATCCTGGCGGGATTGCGTACGGGATTCACGCTGAGCTTCACGGGCGCCGTCGTCGGCGAAATGGTGACCGGGGGAGACGGCCTGGGGCTCACCCTCACGTCGGCGCAGCATTCGGCGGATGTGACGGGGATGTTCGCCGCGATCGCGCTCCTGGCTGCGTGCGCAATGTGCGTCTACACCCTTTTCGGCCTGTTTGAACGTCGCGCCGGAGCGCGCCTCGACGGCGAAGGCGCCGAACGATGAAACCGGGCGGGCCTTGCGGCGGAAGGCCGAGCGGGCCAAACGGCAAAGGCCGAAAGCGGGCCTGACGGCGAAAGGCCGATTGGTCCGAATCTAAAAGACCGAATGAAAGGACAACCGATGATATCCACGAAAAGAATCCTCGCTTTTCTCGCCGCCGCACTTTTGTGCCTCGCGGGATGCGGCGGAAACGACAAAGCCTCCGAGGGCGGAAAAATCACGATCGGCCTGACCTACGTGCCGGACGTCCAATTTGCGCCCTTCTACGTGGCCGAAGACAAAGGCTACTTCAAGGACGAGGGAGTGAACGTCTCGCTGCGCCATCACGGCGCCCAAGAGTCGCTTTTCGGCGCGCTCAAGCAGGGGACGGAGGACGTCGTCGTCGCAGGCGGAGACGAAATGATGCAAAATCGCTCCAACGGCATCAAAGTTTACAACTGGGCCACGATGTATCAGACCTACCCGGTCAAGGTCATCGTCCCGCGCGATTCGTCCATCCGCTCCGCCGCAGACCTCAAAGGCAAGGCCATCGGGCTGCCGGGCAAGGCGGGGGAGAACTACTTCAGCCTGCAGGCCATGCTCAAGGCAAACGGCCTGACCGAGTCGGACGTGAAGATTCAGTTCATCGGGTACACGCAGACGGCCGCCTTGACCTCGGGGAAGGTCGACGCCGTCATCGGCTTCGTCAACTCCGACGCCGTCGCCATCGAAGCGCAGGGCGTCCCTGTTCGCACGATCGACCCCGTCGAGGGCGGAATCCCGCTCGTCGGCGCCGGCCTCGGCTCGCTCGACTCCTTCAAAGAGAAGGGGTCGAAGAAGGAACGCAAGATCCTCGCCGCCTTGACCAAGGCGGTCGCGTACATGCGCGCCCACCCCGAGGAGACGCTCGACATCGTCCGCAAACGCGTTCCCGCACTCGCCGACAAGAAGCAGCGCGCCACCGCGTCTAAAGTCCTTTCCGCCTCGATGAAGCTGTACGGAACCGGCAAGTTCGGCGCGCAGGATTCCGCCAAATGGCAGAAGATGGCCGACTTCATGAAGGAAGCGGGCCTCCTTCGCAATCCGGTCGAGGTCTCTCAGGCCCATATCTCGCTCGACTGACGGACGCCGCCGACCTCGCCGATCGCCGAGGCTGCGCAGCGAGAGCACAGAAGCGGCCCGAACGCCGATTGGGCCGGCTCGAAGCGCGGGAGCTTCGCACCGCCCGCCGGCCTTCGATACGACCCGGCTGTTTCGCTAGAATCCGGCGGTTTTCGATAAGATCGACGTGTTCGGCGCACGGCCGGACGGCGGGCGCGACGGCGCGTCCGCATACAGAAGGCGTCGCCGTCCGGTCACGCAGGCGCGCGACGTCGGAAAGGACACCGTGTGAAGGCTTACATGTTTTACGGCCCCGGCGATCTGCGCCTGGAGGACATTGCCGTCGAGCACCCCGGCCCGGGCGAGATCGCCGTGGACATCAAGGCCGCCGCCACGTGCGGAACCGACCTGAAATCCTACCGGCGGGGGCATCCGACCCTTTTCCCCACGCTGCCCGCCCGCTTCGGACACGAGTTCTCCGGGATCGTCTCCGAGGTGGGCGAAGGCGTGGCCGACTTCGAGGTCGGCCAGAGGGTCGTCGCCGCCAACACCGCCCCGTGCGGCCACTGCTGGGCTTGCACCATCGGGCGCGAGTCGCTGTGCGAGAACCTCCAGTATCTCAACGGCGCCTTCGCCGAGCAGATCGTCGTCCCGCGGGCGATCGTCGAGCGCAACACGTACGCGATCCCCGACACCCTGGCCTTTGAGGCGGCCGCCCCGCTTGAGCCCCTGTCCACCGTGGTCCACGGGATGCACGAATCGGGAATCGCGCTCGGAGACACCGTCGTGGTCAACGGCGCCGGCCCAATCGGCCAGATGTATCTGAGGCTGGCGCAGCTGCGGGGAGCGACGGTCATCGTGGCCGACCGCTCGCAAGGCCGCCTCGCCCAGGCCGAGGCGGCGGGGGCCTCCGCCGTCGTCGACCTGACCGGTTTGGAAACGCCCGAGGAATGCGCGGCTGCGATCCGGCCGCTGACGCCCGGCGAACGCGGCGCCGACGTCGCCATCGAGGCCGTCGGTCTGCCGAACGTGTGGGAACAGACCGTTCTGTGCCTGCGCCCCGGCGGAACGGCCGTGCTCTTCGGCGGAACCCCGAAGAACGCCCCGTTCCAGGTCGACTCCTCGGACATGCATTACAAGGAGTACACGCTCAAGGGCGTTTACCACCATCAGCCGCGCTTTGTTCAGATTGCGGTGGAGCTGCTCTCGTCCGGCAAGTTCGACGGGATGACCCTGTGCACCGAGGTCCGCCCGCTGGAGGCGCTTGTCGAAAGCCTGGAGGACATGGCCCGCGGAGTCGGATCGAAGTACATCCTCACGCCGTAATGGAGGACGCGGGCGGCGCAGGCGCGTGGAGCGGCGCGACCCAAGGCGTGAAGCGATTCGTCATAGCGCGTCTGCCGCGGCGTAGCCGGCGACGCCCGCGGCGAGAAACGCGAGGGGGTCCTCGGCGAGGCCGCGCCCCATCGTCCGCAAAGGCACGGGGGAGGAGGCGAGAACCTCGTCCAGGCCGTCCGTCGGCACGTCGACCCGCTTGAGCCTTTCGCATTCGAAGAGGGAGTCTAGCTGGGAGGCCAAGAGCCGGCGGACGTCCGCCCCGACGAGGGAAGACAGCTTCCTCGCCTTCGGCTCGTCCGGCGAACCAGGTTTGTCCGACGCGCTGAAATCGGCCGGCAAGTCCGAATCGGACGCTTCCGGCCCGTCAAGGACGGGGCACGGGCAGAGGGTCTCGACCAGAGCCACGCGGCTGAGCGCCGTGTGCGTGTGGTGGGAAAGGCCGAAATGGCGCCCGCGGGAATCGGCGTTCGACATGCGCAGCAGGGCGATCGGCACGCCGCCCAAGGCCGCGGCCGCGTTGAGCGCCTCGCCGACCTTCGTTCCCGAGAATCCCCATTTCGTCCCGGTTCCGAGGTTTCCAGGGCCCTGGGCGACGACGGCGAGGTCGGCCTTCCACACGATCCTCGCCGCAAGCAGCGCCGTGTGGACGTTGACGGCCTCCAGCTGGCCTCCGAATGCCTGGCCGCACGAAATGGTTCCCACGATGTCGCCGGATTCCCTCATGGCGGCCGCTGCGCGCGAGAACCAGGCAGGCAGGGCCGCACCGTCGTCCATGACGTAGGCGATGCGCGCCCTCGGCCGGCGCGCGCGGACCGCGGCGACCGCCGCGGGGACGGCCGAGTGGAGATCGGCGACGAGCACCGGCATGCCCTCGATCGAGTCGGCCTCTCGAAGGGCCTCGTGCCACTCGGACTCCTGCTCGTCGGCCCCCAGGGTCATGTATTGGAGCGGGGTGTAGCGGGCCTTGACGATGTGACCGGGCCCGGGCGGCGGATCCGGCGGCAAGTTGTCCGGCAGTGCCGCCACCATGAGATAGCCCCCCGTTCCCAGGCCTCTGACCGCCGCGGAGGCGGTGAGAACGGCCCGCTGGCCCGTCTCCGGACGGCCCACCAGCTGCGTGTAGGCGAGGGCCCGGGCCTCTTCGCCGTCGTCGAGGAGCACCTGGCATTCGACGCATCCGTCCCATGTCTTTCCGAGTGAGACTATCTCACCGTTTCGCCACATCATCACGCACCCAAGCCTACCCTTCGATTACCCTAGGCATGTGAGTCAGCAATCGGAGTACCACGCGGGCGAGCGCCAGCTTTCGCTGCTTGCCGCCCTCTCGCACCGGGGGCTCACTCGGGCGCAGGCCCGCCGGCGGATTCCCTCATACGCGGCCTACGCTTCGCGCGAGACCTTCCAGCGCGTCTTTGAACGCGACGTCGCCGCGCTGAGGGCAGCCGGGTACCCGATTGCCGTCGACGAAGGCGACGTCTACAGATACGACCGCACGGCCCCGATCATCGCGCCGATGTCCGCCCTTGACGTCGGCCTGGTGCGGTCCCTGCTCGTCGGCCTGGGCAAGGGCGGCGGGCTCGTGGGGGCGGCCCACTCGGGGATGGCGAAGATCTTGGCCACGGGCGAGGCGGACGGCTCAGCGCCGAAATACCTGCGAGCCTCGATTCCCTCCGGGGACGACGTCGTGCAGATCGCGCGGGCTCTCCAATACCGACGTCGGATCTCCTTCGCGTACGAAGGGCGAGGGGCGGAGCCCGCGCGGTACCTGCTCGAGCCCCGGAGCCTCGCCCAGCATTTCGACGCCTTTTACGTCACCGGGCAAGCCCGCTGCGTCGCGGGCAAGGCCCGCCCCGAAAGCTCGTCGGCCTGGTCGAAGAGGACCTTCCGGGTCAGCCGGATCGTGCCCGGTTCGCTTTCCGTCGACGGGCCGGCCGGCCAGCCGCCGTCCGCGGACGAGGAGGATGCTTTCGCCCCCGTGCGGGCCGTGCTGGCGGTGCGCCCCGGTGCCGCGGCGCCCCTCCTCGCTCAGGGACGCCCGATTTGCCCGCCGGCAAAGAAGGCTAATTCTGCGCCGGCGGGGGAAACAAGCCCCTCAAACGCCGGGAAGGCCCCCGCTGCAAGCGACACGGACGGCCAGCCGGGCGCGATTCCCGCTACTGCGCAAAAAGGTGGCGAAATTGCGGCTCCCGCCGGGTGGGACGTCGTCGAAATAGGTCCGGTCAACCGCCAGCGCATCTTCGAGGCGCTTCTCGCATACGGGAAAGACGTGCGCCTTTTGGGGGACGCCTCGTTGCTCGCCGAATGGCGGGCGCGGCTGGAACACCTTGCCGGGTTGGGGCAGCCGAGCCGTGAGCCCGGGCGCGAAGGTCTGAGACCGGAGGCCGAAGTATGAGGGCGGGCATGAAAGCAGGCTGTGGCGCGGGACGAGGCATGAAACAGGCGGCCAAAGCATGGAAAACGCACGAGAACGGCGGCCAAGGCATGGCAACGGGGGCCGCGGCGTGAGCGGAAAGGCAATAGTTCAAACGAACGCTCTGCTCGTCTTTCTCTCGTCCCCGGCCGGAGGGTCGGCGAGCCTTCGGGAGCTGTCCCAGCGTTTCGGGATCGAGTGGAAACGCGTTCTGCGCCTGCTGTGGGACGCGTCGCTGGTGGAAATCGAAGGGTACGGCCTGCCCTTCAACCTCGATCTGCCTCCGAATCCGGGCGAGGAAGACGTCGGCGAAGAGCCGACGACGCCCGATTCCTACGTCTCCTTTTCGGATTCGGGGGAGCTCGACGTTCCCGACCTCGCCTTGACTCTCGACGAGGTCATCGCGCTCGTGGCCGTCATCGACTCCGTCGCGGAGATCACGCCTTCGGGCGACGCGCGGGACGCCCTCGCACATGTGCGCGCCACCCTGGTCGGAGCGGCCGAGGGCGCCGGCTTCGGCTCAGCCATGTGGGACGGGCCCGCCCCCGTCATCGGCGACGAAGCATTCGCCGCAGTCGAACGGGCCCTCGCCTCCAGAAGCTTCATCGAGTTCACCTACCACCGGCCCGGCCCCGACCTCGCCGAGTCCGTCACGCGGGTTGAAGCCTTTCCGGTCGAGATTCAAGCCGCTTACAACCCGCTGCTTCTCGCCGTCACATCGGCCGGGCCTCGTTCGTACCGCCTCGACAGGATCGGGGACGTCCGCGAGGGCCGCAAGGCCGGCAGGGCGGAGGCGGCGGCCGCCCGCGCGGCGGTCGACGACGAGGCGAAGTCTTGGAGCCCCGAGGGCCAGCGCGTGACTGTCACGGTGGGCCCTTCCGGGCGGTGGATTGGCGAAGCCCTGCCGGGTGCGAGCATGAGGAGGTCGGGCGACGGCGGGGATTATTACGATGTGTCCTTCGCGTCGACGTCCGACGAATTCCTCGCCTCGCTCTTGGTCCAGCTGGGCACGGCCGTCCGCGCCGTCGAGCCGCGAGAAACGGCGGCGCGGCTCGCGAAGCGCTTCAGAGACCTGGCGGACGCAGCATGAGCGACGCCCGCCGCGTGAAAAACGGCCCGCGTCGCGAGAGGATCGGCCTGCTCGTCAACCCGACGAGCAGGCGCGGGCTCGCCGAACGCGACGGCATACACGCGGCGCGCTGCCTGCGCGCCCTGGGCTTCGACGTCGTCGATCTGACCGCGGGATCCGCCCAGGAAGCCGCGCGCATGAGCTCAGCCGCCGTCGCCTCCGAGGGGCTTGACGCGCTCTTCGCCGTGGGCGGCGACGGAACCGTCGGCATAGCCGTCGACGCGCTGGCCGACTCCAAGATTCCGCTGGGAATCCTCGCCGTGGGGACCGGCAACGACGCGGCGCGGCATTTCGGGCTGCCCAGACGCGACGTCGACGCCGCCCTCGCGCTCGCCCTAGACGCGCTCGAATCGAAGCGCACATTCGCCGCAGACGTCCTCGAGGTCGCCTCCGAAGCAGGGAGCAGGCGGGTGATGTCGGTCGTCTCCGCGGGCCTGGACGCCGACGTCAATCGGCGGACGAACTCCTTCTCCTTCCCGCGCGGGGGAGCGCGTTATGCCAGGGGGATAGTTTCAGCCGTCGCAAGCTTCGCGCCGTACGGCCTGCGCCTGGAGATCGACGGGCGCGCATGCTCGGCTCCCGCGACCCTCGTTTCGGTGGCCAACACCCGCTTTTTCGGCGCGGGCCTGCCGATCGCGCCGTCGGCCACGGCCGCGGACGGACTGGCCGACGTCGTCTTCGCCGCCGGGCTGAGCCGCCTGCAGATCATAGACCTCCTCCCTCGGCTGGCGCTGGGACGCCACCCGAGCCACCCTCTCGTCCATTGCGTTCGGGCGCGCCGCGTGCGCATCGCCTGCGAGCCATGCGCGGGCGCGCGGCCGCCCGATCCCATGGCCGACGGCGATAGGCTGGGAACGCTCCCAATCGACATCACGTGCCTTCCAGGCGCGGTGGAGGTGCTCATATGAACGGCGCATTGGACCACGTCGACCATTTCGTCGAAGAATACGCGGCCCGCGGCATCGCCCTCGACGGCTTCCAAATCGACGCGTGCAAAGCCGTCGCGCGCAATCGCGACGTCCTCGTGTGCGCGCCCACCGGCTCGGGGAAGACGGTCGTGGCCCACTTCGCCGTCGAACTGGCCCTGGCCAAGGAGAAACGCTGCGTCTACACGGCGCCGATCAAGGCGCTGTCGAACCAGAAGTACTCCGAGCTCGTCGAACTTCACGGCGAGGAGTACGTCGGCCTGCTCACCGGCGACGTCTCCGTCAACCGCGACGCCGAGGTCCTCGTGGTCACCACGGAGGTGCTGCGCAACATGCTTTTCGCGGGTTCGCCCGACATCGACGACGTCGGATACGTCGTCCTCGACGAAGTCCACTATCTCGCGGACAGGGAGCGCGGGCCGGTGTGGGAGGAGGTCATCCTCACCCTGCCCGAACACTGCCGGCTCATCGGCCTGTCGGCCACCGTCCCGAACACGGGGGAGCTCGCGGGCTGGCTGCGCTCCGTGCGCGGGAGGACCGAGCTTGTGCACAGCACGGTCAGGCCGGTTCCCCTCCGGCAGGAGGTCGCCGTGGGACGGAAGGTCTTTCGGCTTTTCGGCAAGGACGGCGGCCCGCTCGGCGCGCTCGTCTCGGCGATCGCGAAGCTGCCGCCGGACGGGCGCGGACGCGTTTCGGACCGGGACCGCCGGAGGATCATCGACCTTTTGTCCGAGCGCGACATGCTTCCGGCCATCGAGTTCATCTTCTCCCGCAAAGGCTGCGACAAGGCGGTCGAAGCACTTCTCCAACGGGACATTGCGCTCACGGGAAGGAAAGAACGCGCCGAGGCGGCGGCCAGGATCGCCGAGGTGCGCGCGACCCTGAGCGAATCCGACCGCCGCGCCGTCGGATTCGACGCCGCCGCGCGCGCACTCGCTCGCGGATACGGCGCCCACCACGCGGGCGTCTATCCGGCGATCAAGGAGCTGACGGAGAAGCTGATGGAGGACGGCCTGCTGCGGATCGTCTACGCGACCGGCACCCTTGCCCTGGGAATCGACATGCCGGTGCGCACCGTCGTCGTCGAATCGCTGCAGCGGTGGGACGGGGAGGGGTTCATCGACCTGAGCGCCACGGAGTACACGCAGCTCATCGGGCGCGCGGGCCGCAGGGGAAAAGACACGGTCGGCCACGCGGTCGTCCTCGCCGGGCCCGACCTCGACCCCTACATTTTGGCCGACCTCGGGTCAGGCAAAGTGGAAGCCCTCCTCTCGGCCTTTGTTCCCTCGTACAACACGGTGGTCAACCTCCTGGCCAGAATGCCCTACGAGCAGGCGCGGGCGATGATGGGGCGCAGTTTCGCGCAATATCAACGAAACGCCGACCTCGCCAAGCTCGAGGCTCGCCTGGTGCGGATTCGCCGGCGAATCTCCTCCGAGGAGGAGCGGCTGCACTGCGACGCGGGCGACGTTGTCGAATACGTGCGTGTGCGCGCGGCCTCCGGCAGGGCCGCCAAGTCCGTGCGCAAGGCCGCCAAAAGGGAGTATCGCGAGAGGATTTCGCGCTCTTTCGCTCAGGCGAAAAACGGACGCCTCTACGCCGTGCACAGGGACGGCGACGTCGACTACGTGCTCGTCCTGTCGGCCGACCGCGGCAAGCTGCGCGTCATCGACTGGTACGGGGAGATTTCCTGGCTGCGCGAGGCGGACCTCGGCTCGGAGCTGCGCGACGTCGGATCCGTGAGCCTGCCCGTGGGGCGGCGCCTCAAAGACCGGTCGACGCGGGAAGACCTCGCCGACGCCATCGTCGAGCAGGTCGAGGAGCGCACCGAACTGGGCGTGGACCGCGACCTTCTCGGATCGTGGGCCCGATTCGCCGTCGGCCCCGACGCGGACCTGGCCAAGCACCCGTGCTCGGCGTGCCCCGACCTGGCAGCCCACCTCAAAGATGCGGAAACGCTCCTGTCGCTCGACGCCCGAGCCGCAGAGATCGAGAAGACTTCGGCGGGCTTCACCGACTCCGTCGGACGCGAATTCGACGCGACGGCCGCGGCGCTCGTCGACGTCGGCGTGCTTCAAAACCGCGGCGGGGCGATCGAGCCGGGGCCCGGCGCCCCGACGCTGCGCAGGCTTCACCTGGAAGACGACCTTTTGGCATACACATGTCTCTCGGCGCTCGCCGAGGGCCTGACGCCCTCGGAATTCGCCGGGTGGGCGTCGATGTTCCTCACCGACGACAGGCTTGGAACTGGCCAGCCGCGCTCGCCCGTGCTCGCGAAGCTGGCCAGGCAGGCCGCCGGCGAAGCCGAGTTCCTCCGATCCGTCGAGGACAGGCACGGAATCGCCAGAACCCGCGACGTCACCCCCGGGTGCGCGGACGTCTTCGCCGCCTGGGCCTCGGGCGCGAGCCTCGACGAGTGCCTGCGCACCTCCAGGATGGCCGCGGGCGACTTCATCGCGGCGGCCCGCAGGCTCATCGATCTGCTGGGGCAGTTCGCGGTCGCCGGGGAAGGCACGTGGACGGTTGATGCCACTACCGGCAAAATCACCTTCACCCCGGTTAACGGCTTCACTGGCAACCCGACGCCGGTGCAATACACCGTAGCCGATACCGACGGTCACACCAGCAAACCGGGTACCGTCACCGTCACCTACGACGGCACCACGCCGCCGACGCCGCAACCGGGCAACGACGCGCCGGTCGCCAACGCTGATACCGCCAAAGGCACCAAAGGCCAGCCGGTCACCGTTGACGTCCTCGCCAACGACACCGACGCGCAGGGCAACAACACCATCGATCCGAAGAGCGTCAAACTGGTCGGCACCAACGGCCAGCCGGTCACCAGCCTGACCGTTGCCGGGGAAGGCACGTGGACGGTTGATGCCAACACCGGCAAAATCACCTTTGCGCCGGACAAAGGCTTCACTGGCAACCCGACGCCGGTGCAATACACCGTAGCCGACACCGACGGCCACATCAGCAAACCGGGTACCATCACCGTCACCTACGACGGCACCACCCCGCCGAACCCGAACCCCAATCCGAACCCGCAACCGATCGACCCGCCGACCGTCGCGGCCGATGCCGACCACCAGGGCGGCATGACCATCACGCCGAACGCGAAGGCGAGCACGCTGAGCGTGAGCTACACCGACGAGACCGGCCAGCCGAAGACCATCACCGTAACCAAAGACGCGAGCGGCCAATGGGCAGCGAAAGACACCCTGCCGCAAGACGTGGCCGTTGACGCGACGACAGGCAAAGTGACCCTGCCGCCGAACGAAGTCAAAGACGGCAGCACCGTGGTCGCGAAAAACGCCGACGCCCAGGGTACAGAAAGCAGCGAAGCGAGCGCTGTTGCGCCGAACGACGACGGCAGCGCGCCGACCATCAACGCCCCGGCGATTGCGGCCGACACCGCGCACCCGGGCGGCGTGGTCATCACGCCGGACACGAAGGCAACCACACTGACCGTGGAATACACCGACGAGACCGGGCAGCCGAAGACCATCAACGCCACCAAAGACCCGCAAACCCAGCAATGGAAAGCGGACGGCATCCTGCCGAAAGACGTGGACGTTGACACGGCGACGGGCAAAGTGACGCTGCCGCCGGAGGAAGTCAAAGACGGCAGCACCGTCAAGGCACACAACGGCGACGGCACCAACACCAGTGCGGACGCGAGCATGACCGCGCCGGACGATGCCGTCACCCCGCCGAACCCGCAGCCGCAACCGGGCGACGACGCGCCGGTTGCCAACGCCGACACCATGAAAGGCACCAAAGGCCAGCCGGTTACCGTTGACGTCCTCGCCAACGACACCGACAAACAGGGCAACGACACCATTGACCCGACCACCGTCAAACTGGTTGACCCGGCCACGGGCGACAAGGTGACGACGCTGAAAGTCGCGGGCGAAGGCACCTGGGAAGTCATGGCGGGCGGCAAAGTACGCTTTACCCCGGACAACGGCTTTACCGGCAACCCGAAAGCGGTGCAATACGTAGTCTCTGACACCGACAAGAACGAAAGCGAACCGGCGAGCATCACCGTTACCTACGACGGCACCACGCCGCCGCCGGCTGCCGATGCAGAAGTTGCCAGCATTACCGGCGACAAGGCCGTGGAAGGTACGGAACTGCACTACGACGTCACCCTGAGCAAGGCGCCGACCTCTGACACCGAAGTCACCCTGAAACTGGTCAACGGCACCGGCGACGTTGCGACTGACCTCGGCAAAGAAGTCGAAGTCAGTACCGATGGTGGCAACACCTGGACAAAAGTCGCGCTCAATACCGACGGAACTTTCAAAGTTACCGTTCCGGCAGGTAGCACCAATGGCGTCAAGGTCAGCGTACCGACGACGGACGACAGCGAAGTGGAAGGCGACGAAACCATCCGCCTCGAAGGCAAGACTGCCACGCAGCAGACGACCGTGGTGGGCGAAGGCACCATCGTGGACAACGATGCAA
>ERZ773043.1194-NODE-1194-length-14910-cov-3.327365_pt1 | contig 14910 bp, 10 predicted proteins | sample MGYA00580636_ERZ773043 | MGnify/ENA primary metagenome ERZ773043 (study PRJEB29015, sample SAMEA2737992) | human oral metagenome | biome: human oral; feature: human-associated habitat; material: dental | place: China | collected 2065 ... | reverse complement strand
TGTTGAGTTGATGAGTTGATGAGTTGATGAGTTGATGAGCTTTTGGGTTGATGAGGTGATGAGTTTTTGAGCTTTTGAGTTGATGAGTTGGCAAGCTTTTGAGTTTGTGAGTTTGCGGGTTAATTAGTTGGTAATCTGGTGGGTTGATGTCTTCGGGAGCTATTGGGCCTTAGTGAGTTAATAAGTCAGCGAGTTGACTTATCCTGCACTCCGCTCACTTTGTTGAAATATTAAAAGTCAAGGCGACTTCGATATTTTTTCGGTAACAATGCCATAATAAGCAATAAAAAGATTACTTTTGCAAGTCCACAAACACATAATTAAAAACATTACAAGATGAACATAAAGCATTTACGCAGGGCTACCACTGCCCTATTGGTTGCCTTTTCGCTGTGGAGCAACACTGCAAAGGCACAACAATCTACGGAAGTAGACTATGATGCGCAATACGCTAGCGAGCTGGTGAAACCCGGAACGGTTGCTCCCAACTTCGAACTACCCTCACCCGACGGCACGAAAGTGAGCCTTAGCCAGTTTAAAGGCAAATATGTTGTGCTAGACTTTTGGGCATCGTGGTGTCCCGACTGCCGCAAAGACGCGCCCAACATTGTTGACATGTACAACAGGTTTAAAGATAAGGGAGTGGCCTTCGTGGGCATTTCGTTCGATGTCGACTCCGCCTTGTGGAAGGCTGCCATCGAGAAATATGGCATGAACTATGCCCATGCCAGTGAGTTAAAGAAGATGCGCGAGGCCAATATATCAAAGACCTATGGCGTAAAGTGGATTCCATCAATGGTACTCGTAGACCCCGAAGGCAAAGTGGTGATGGGAACTGTGCTTTGGAAGAAACTCGAAAGAAAACTAGAACAACTATTTCGATAAGCAACTGGCCACTATCCTAAGCGAACAATGGCCTTGAAAACGTGCCATTGGGCCAACCTGCGAACTGAACGAAATAGCTAACAAAAAGGCCTTATAGCTACTTGCAAGCATGGGGTAAGACTGGGCACAACGCAGATGGAATACATGCCAACGCCCCTATCCTACGTGCATCTGCAAGCGAGCATCAAGGCAAAACCCTTTTAAAAATATTAATAATGAACCAACAGAACCAATCAGTTAAAACATCAAGAATTAAAAAAATCGCATTTGTTTTTATGTCAATTTGGAGTACAATATTCGGTGCTTGCGCACAAAGCCAATACACCAACGTAGACGTTGAGGGTTTCGAACAAGCCATTAAGAACGACTCTGCACAAGTACTAGACGTTCGCACACACGAAGAGTTTGCAGAAAGTCATATTAAAGGAGCCGTTTTAGTAGACGTTTTCAGCCCTAACTTCTTGGCCGATGCCGAAAGTAAACTGCAAAAAGATCGCCCCGTGGCCGTTTATTGCCGTAGCGGAAGGCGCAGCGCAACAGCTGCCAAGCAGCTAAGTGCCAAAGGTTATAAGGTGATAAACCTTGAAGGCGGCATCTTGGCTTGGATTGGCAAGCGCAAAGAAACAGTGAGGTAAGCGGCCTACGCCATATCTCTATCCCAACAACTCGTGAGGATTTCTCCGTGCCCTCTGGCACAGAGAAATCCTCTATTTTTAAGTAACCATGTCTATTTCCTCATAACGTGCCATACTATAAACCCTACTTTCAAATCGAAGAGAATACATTAAATGACCTCCAACAGGCTATTTTTGAGAACTAACCGCGTTTTACTACCGACAAATGAGTCGGGGTTTCAAATATTATCGTGAAGTCGACTTTACTTTTAATCTCTTTATAAATTGAGAGGAGTTTGTTGTCCTTGTGGCACCAACACAAGATAAACACCCCTCTCATATACGAAGTGCAGGACAAACCAACTCACTGGCTTACAAACTCCCGAAAATCCAGCAACTCACCAACTCATCAACTCACCAACTTACAAACACAAGAACTCAAAAACTTACCAACTCAAAAACTCATCAGCTCACTAGCACACCAACTCAAAAACTTACCAACTCAAAAACTTAAAATGTTGCGTTATACTTTACAATTCGGGTTTAAATTTCACTCCGTTCTAGCGAAAATATAGGTCATAAAGTAGGTAAATAACTACTATTTCTAACCTTTCACGTCTTTTGTTTTGTCTGTTTTTAAGAACAAAAACTGCATTTTGTACCATTTAGCCTTTCTAGTTTGGTTGCCAGCCCATGTTTTTTAGCCCCAATTACCCACTTATAGACCCTAAAAACCCACTTTTTAACGGCTATTTTGCCCTTTTTAGCCATGTGTTTCATGGTTCAAAAGGGTTTTATTTATACCTTTTCAGCGTATTTTTATGCTTTTCATCTCTCATTTAGCCGCATTTTGACTTGCATTTTGCACCAAAACGCACTGCATTTTGCACCATTTTACCTTGCGTTTAGCAGCAAAACGCACTGCATTTTGCATCAAAACGCATTGCATTTTGCAGCATATTGCACTGCATTTTGCTGCAAATGGCCTAAAAAATGCTGCAAATGGCGGCTCCGTGTAATAAATATTCATTTTGCCGTACTCATGGGCTAGCCCCTTTTTGCATCAAAACAAACCTCCGCGAGAATCGTTTTTTTGCGGCAAGGTGAGCGATTGGTTGGCGAAAAGGGCACTCATAATGTTAATTTTTTACTGAAAACTAGACAACAATCAATTGTGCCGCATATACGCGCATGGGCAACGGCACGAAAAAGACGTACGCTTAGGACAGCCAACGCGAGCGGTTGCAGGGCATGCAGTTCATAACCAACAGAAGCAGCAGCATGGAAATAGAACTAATGCCCAAACCCGCTTACTTCACCTCCTCAACAATCGTCTTAACACCCTTTATCTTTTCGCCAGCCACATCAGCAAGCAAACGCTTTACTTTGTTTCGACTAACAGCAACGTAGGCATAACGTTCCTTTACGTCAATGCGGCCAATGTCGTCGTTGTTAAGGTGCCCTTTCTTGCAGAGAAAGCCCAAGATGTCGCCTTTGCTAATCTTGTCTTTCTTACCCTTACCTATATATAAGGTGGCCATTCGCGGCTTTTGTGCTTTACCATAAGTGGTGGGAAGGGCGAAAGGTTGCACCTCGCTGTCTATGTATTCGGGTATTCGTTCGCCTTCCGAAAGGATGAAATACCCATTGCCCCGTTTATCCCAACGAGCCGTTCGCCCAATGCGGTGGGTGTAAGCATCGGCTGTTTCGGGCAAATGGTAATGCACAATGTGTTGCACATCGTCGATATCAAGCCCACGCGATGCCAAGTCGGTGCATACAAGCACATTGGCACTGCCGTTGGCAAAGCAATAAAGCGCAGCCTCACGAGCATCCTGTTCTAGTCCGCCATGAAAAAGACTGGTTACAAACCCCTGCTCAACCAAAAAGGCATTGGTGCGCTCCACACTCTCGCGATGATTGAGAAAAACGATGGTGCTTTCGCCATTGAACGCCAACAAAAGACGATGTAGCGTGTCGAGTTTGTCTTTCGAGTCGCTCTTTACTTCGTACACGGCAATACGTTGCTTAACCTTCTCGGCCTCGCCAACGAAGTCTACGCATTGAAGTTTGGCGTTCTCAACAAACAAGGGAATGCGTGGTGAGTTGGTTGCCGACAGCAGCACTCGCCTTTGCACCTGCGGAAGTGAGGCCAATGCCGTTCGCATCTCGTTTTCAAAACCCATATCTAGGCACTTGTCGAACTCGTCGATAATCAGCAGATGCACATCGTTGGCAGAAATATTGCCCTTAGCAAGATGGTCGTTCAAGCGGCCTGGGGTGGCGAAAACCACTTGTGGACATAGCTGTTTCAAAGTGCGATGCTCTTCCATAGCCGTTCGTCCGCCATAACAAGCCATGCCACGCACTACCCCCACAGCGGCCAGCACCTGCTGCGACTGCAAAGCCAGTTCGCGTCCGGGTACAATTACCACGGCCTGAACATTGTCGTTCTCTGGGTTTATCATCTCTACTAGGGGCAAAAGGTAAGCAAGTGTCTTGCCCGTACCTGTGGGCGAGAGTACCACCACATCGCCCTTGCCTGCCTGCATGGCTTTGGCTGTGGCCTTTTGCATGTCGTTAAGGCTTTCAACACCTAGTTTACGGAAGGCTTTCGCCAAGTCTATATGATTCATCGTTATGAGTTTATGAGTGTGTGAATGTGTAAGTTCTATTTCGCCGCCTTCATCAAGTTGTCCATCTCTTCAAACTCTTTACCCATGTTCAAGTTGAGGTAAATGGTATAAAGCGGCAACAGCCAACGGCTCTGATCGTTTGGAGCCATGCGACGATACTGCTCCATATAAGGCAGTGCACCACGATAACTTGCCGCCACTTTCTTTTTCAGGTCGCGCGATGTTCGGGCCGTTTTCTCCTCTTCAACGGCACGGTTAAAGTAGGCCAAGCCAGCGTTGAGGTACACTTCGGGCAGGTCTTTATGTTTGGCAATGATGCTATCACATAGGGAAATACAGCCATTATAGTCGCCAAGGTTCAAGAGAATGGTGCTCTTGGCCACACGCAACCAAAGGTGTTCGGGCATGGCTTGCATGGCCTGGTCTACATAGGCGTTGGCCGAAGACCAGTTGTTGTCTTTGGAATAATGCTCGATTAGGCGCGTGTAGAAATATGTTTGTGTGGGATAATCCTGAAAACCCTCTTTCAATACGGCCATATACTTGTCGGTATCGTTCTGCAACTGATACACATCGGCAAGGTATTGCAACAGGTATTCGTAGCGTTCCTTGTCTTTTTGAGCCAAGGGAAGATAGCGCAAAGCCAATTCGGGCTTGTGCAACTTGTAGCCACAATATACCGAGAAGAACGCTGCGCGTGGCAGTTGGCTGTCGGTATTGAGAATGTCGTAACCTGTAAAGATGGGCATTTTGGCACAATCTATGTAGAGCGAGAAGAAGGAATAGGCCTTATCGTACATCTTCTTGCTCATGAAATAAGTGCCACCATAGAATAAGTTTGCCTTATAAGTGAAAAACTCGTCGGCGTGTTTCTTTCGATATTTCAGCTTGCTTGCGTCGCCATTGGCATTGGCCAACTCCACCGAGTCGATGCTTTCGAGCGTTAAGCACATCTTCTTTGTAAGGTTGTACATGGTTACGGTGTCGGCCGACTGCTGCAAATACAATCGTTCGTTACCCTGTTCGTATTGCTTTTTGATAACATCGAAAAGCAGCAACCATGTCTTAATCTCCTTTCGATTGTCGGGTTTGGCCAGCACATCGTTCATGATGCGTTCGGCCTTATCTAACTCTTTTCCCGTTTTTAGGGACGCTTTCACCTGTGCCAAGTCCTTTTTCAACGAAGCGGAACTGGCCAAAGCGAAAAACGAAAACAACAATATAAAGTAAAATCTGTTCATTCAGATAAATCTATTTTTATGCCTCTTGGTGATACGGCAGCGCATGTTCACGGCTTTCTTTCATGCCCGAACGAGCAATTAAGGCATAGTTGAACAAACGCAAAGCACAGAACCAAAGCCCCCAAGGCCGCGGTTCTGTGCTTTTTCATACTACTTTTTATTACTTGTTAAGCAATGATTCGAGGTCCTTGGTACGTTGGTCGGCAGCACCATAGTTAACATAATAGCACTGGTAGAGCGGGTAGCTCCAATTGGCTTTCTCGCGATTGGGGTCCAATTCTTTGGCTTTCTCCAAATAGCCCATCGACTCTTTGTAGAGAACTTTTTGTGCAGGCACGTCGTTATTGATGGCGGCAGCCTTAGAGTTGATACAGAAACCGAGGTAGGTAAGCACGATAACGTTCTTGTCGTCTAAGGCAATAGCCTTCTTAAACGAAGCGATGGCATCGTCCCATTGGCTGGCGTTCATCTCTGCCTGACCTTTCAACGTCCATGCCATAGCGCTGTTTGGGTCGGCAGCCAAACGGCCATCGATAAGCTTCTTCATGTCGTCCTTCATGTTCAAGCTGGTGTACATGTTGGCCAACGTACCCATAATCATGTCGTTAGAGGGGTCTTTGGCATAGTATTCTTTCAGCTTGTTGACATAACCCAGCGAGTCTTCCTTGGTTTTGAGCTGCTGTTGGGCGATGTAGAACTTCAAACCCAGCGCGTCTTTATAGTCGTCCTTATTGTCGCCGGCATACTTCAAGGCTACATCCAGGTACTTATCGGCAGCTGCATAGTCCTTGTCTTGGATGGCATAACGTGCGGCAAAGCCAGCTACCTGACCCACATACTGGTCGGGTTGCTTGTTAGACATGTCGGCAAACAGGGGCGTATCGGCCGTAGCGGTGTACAGTCCCCAGAACTTCAACACGCCTGCATTGTTGTTCTTCTGTGCAGCCTCTTGTCCGGCATTAACCAAATAAACGCGCAAGTTGTACAAGCGATTTTGGTTAGAGCTGTGGAACTTGGGCTTTACCTTACCCTTTTCGTTAGGCATTTGGTCGTACTTGTCGCACTCGATGGCGTTGGTAAGCGCATCGGCAAGAGCATTGTAAAAGCCCAGCGTGTCGTAAGCCTCAACCTTTCCTTGCTTAAACTGCTCGGCCATTTGGTTGGCGGTGATAACGCTCTGCTCCTTGTTTATCTTCTCAAACGAGAGATCAACAAGCTTGTTGTAGGCCTTTGCCTTATCGGCATCGCTCATGCTAGAAAGGTTGGCCTTTACCAACGCTTGCGCATCGGCGTAGTTTTTGGCCTTCAACACCTCCTTCACGGCATCTTGGGCGAACGCCACAGACGATGCTGCAAGCATCAGGGCGAACATCATAACTTTTCTCATAACTGTAATTTTTTAAGATTTAACGATAGTCTATCTCTGTTGTGGCGAGGCGCAACGGGTGTTTTCAACTCCCCATCAGCCCTTGCCAAGGCTGCCATCTGGCAAGCCTTTTGGCGCGTTGGTGCGGAATCTGTTGCATGAGAACAACAAACAGAACCACACCGAGCAGCCGTTTCTAAGCCTTATTCTGTGGCATTGGCCTCCACTTCTGCCCCTCCGTCGGCATCATTGCCTTGGATTTGGGCATCGTTGTTGGCGTTTGCCGTTCCTTGTTCAGCCGTGTTCATCGCCTCGTTATTGGGATGTTCCTCATCGTTTTCGTTCAAGTCGTCCTCCTTATCGGATGTCTTTACCTTGCAAACGCTGGCAATCACGTCGTTTTTCTTGCTCAGGTTGATGAGTCGAACACCTTGTGTGGCACGTCCCATAACACGGAAATTGGCCACAGCTAGCCTAATGGCGATACCACTCTTGTTGATAATCATCAGGTCGTTATCGTCGGTAACGTTCTTAATCGCCACCAGCTTGCCCGTCTTATCAGTGATGTTGAGGGTCTTCACGCCCTTTCCACCACGGTTTGTTTGTCGGTAGTCAGACACGATTGAGCGTTTTCCGTAGCCCGTTTCGCTTACAACCATCACTGTTTCGGTTTCTGGATTGTTCACCACAATCATGCCAACCACGGCATCGTCGCCGCCATCCAGACGCATACCGCGTACACCTGTGGCCGTTCTTCCCATGGTTCTAACGGTGTTTTCGTCGAAGTACACGGCACGACCATTGCGGTTTGCCATAATCAGCTGGTTCTTTCCGTTGGTCAGGCGCACGTCTACCACCTCGTCGCCGTCGGCAATGGTGATGGCGTTTACGCCGTTAGTGCGCGGACGCGAGTAAGCTTCAAGACTTGTTTTCTTCACTGTACCGTTCTTCGTGGCGAACACGATGAAGTGGTTCTTGATGAAATCGGCATCGTTGAGCCCCTTAACGCGGAGGAAGGCGTTCACAGAATCGTCGGCATCTATGTTCAACAAGTTTTGTATGGCGCGTCCCTTTGAAGTCTTATCCCCTTCGGGTATCTCGTAGCACTTCAACCAATGGCAGCGTCCTTTCTTGGTAAAGAAGAGCATCGTTTGGTGCATTGTGGCCGGATAGATGTACTCCGTAAAGTCTTTATCGCGCGTGTTGGCCCCTTTGCTGCCCACACCGCCTCGCGCTTGCTCGTGAAACTCGGAGAGCGGCGTGCGCTTGATGTAGCCCAAATGGCTAACGGTGATAACCACGGGGTCGTTGGGATAGAAGTCTTCTGCGTTGAACTCGTGTTCGTCGGGGATGATTTCGGTGCGCCTTTCGTCGCCAAATTTCTCCTTCACTTCCTCCAATTCGGCCTTCATCACACGCTTGCACTCTTCGGGATCGTCCAAAATAAGCTGCAATCGGGCGATAAGCTCTTCCAATTCTTGATATTCTGCGTGCAATTGTTCGATGCGCAAGCCCGTTAGTTGCGACAAGCGCATGTCTACGATGGCCTTGCTTTGCAGTTCATCAAGCTCGAAACGTTTCTCCAAATTGCGCTGTGCCTCCGACGGAGTTTTGCTATTGCGAATGATTTGCACCACTTCGTCGATGTTGTCGCAGGCAATGATGAGTCCTTCCAGAATGTGGGCGCGTTCTTGCGCTTTCTTCAAGTCGAACTTAGTGCGGCGAATGGTAACGTCGTGGCGATGCTCCACAAAGTATTTCACGCACTCTTTAAGCGTGAGCAAGCGTGGACGACCCTTCACCAGTGCAATGTTGTTCACCGAGAACGAGCTTTGCAGCTGCGTCATCTTAAACAATTTGTTCAGCACCACGTTGGCGTTGGCATCGCGTTTCACGTCTACCACGATGCGCATACCCTGTCTTCCCGACTCGTCGTTGGCGTTGGAGATGCCCTCCAAGCGGCCTTCTTTCACCAAGTCGGCGATGTTTTCGATGAGTTGCGCCTTGTTTACGCCGTATGGTATTTCGCTAATCACAATCTTATCGTGACTTTCGTCGCTCTCAATCTCGGCCTTAGCACGCAGCACGATACGTCCGCGCCCCGTTTCGTAGGCGTCTTTCACGCCCTGTAAGCCATAGATATAAGCACCCGTAGGGAAATCGGGAGCCTTGATATGCTGCATCAGTCCCTCTGTATCAATTTCAGGATTGTCGATATAAGCACAACAACCGTCCAGTACTTCGACCAAATTGTGGGTTGGCATGTTGGTAGCCATACCCACGGCGATACCGTTACCACCGTTAACCAACAGGTTTGGTATCTTGGTAGGCATCACTTGGGGTTCTTGTAGCGTGGCATCGAAGTTCTCGTCCATGTCCACGGTGTCCTTTTCAAGGTCGTCCATGATGCGTTCGCCCAACTTCGAGAGCCTACATTCGGTGTAACGCATGGCCGCAGCCGAGTCTCCGTCAACACTTCCGAAGTTTCCTTGACCGTCTACCAAGGTGTAGCGCATGTTCCAATCTTGTGCCAAGCGCACCAATGCGCCGTACACCGAGGAGTCGCCGTGTGGGTGATACTTACCCAAAACGTCGCCCACCACGCGCGCACATTTCTTATATGGCTTGTCACTGGTGTTTCCCAGCCCCAGCATTCCATACAAAATGCGCCTGTGAACGGGTTTAAAGCCGTCGCGCACATCGGGTAACGCACGCGCAACAATAACCGACATACTATAATCAATGTACGAAGACTTCATCTCTTCTTCGATATTGATCTTGATTATCCTGTCTTGATCGATTGTTTGATTTTCGTCCATCTAATCTATTGTGATTTTATTGAATATTCGTTCTAAGGCCATTTCCTTTCGATTTAAGGCCTTTTTCTCCACGATTTACAAGGTGCTAAGTTACGATATTTTTCTCATTCGGTAAAACAAAAACCGCTAAAATACGCCAAAAAGCACTATAACATTGTTCAATTAAAGGTATAAAGTGGGTAAAAAGGCTGTTTAATGGCTGATAAACATGGGCGTTTAAGGTGCGTGGCAAGGCTTATGCCGAGTGGATTGGGCCGTTCGCGCCCTACTCTTTCGTAGTTTCCGCCCAACCCTTTAACTAAGAAAGCACGAAAATGAATCGCAAAGAGGCGTACAGTTCGATGGCCAAAATATAGATAAGCCATAGCGGAAGGGTGTAAACAATGCCCGCAACGAGACAGTCGCACACCTCTTCGAGCGAACGCAAACGCGAACTTACCACCCCGAACGACACGCTAATAAAGCACACCGACAAGCAAACCATGAGGATAAAGCTTTTTGAAAAGCTGCTGGGATATAGGTTTCCCGTTACCCCAAGCAAAACGGCATGGGGCAAAACCGTGAGCAAAAGCATCAATACCACAATCACTAACAGTTCGGCTAAGGCCACCATCAGCCCGAAATGGTCCCAAAAAGACATGGCTTTCCACTTGCGCGGCACATCGAGAATGCCGCAAAACTTCACCGATCCATAGGCCATACTGCCCAGCAGGAGCCAAACCAAGCCTCGCCCCGCAAGGTTGTCACCGAAGTTTCCCACCATCCATCTGATGCCTTCTGCACTTAAAAGCGAGCGTATAGGGAGTTCAGGGTTCACGGCTTTGAATATCCACGAACCCAACACGGCAACTAATTGCAACACACCTAACGCCAGTGCGAGCCGTGCAACGTACTTTCCCGTTCGCCGATGGCAAACCATCTTGTGCTTACCCATTGTCTGGAACAAGGTTATCTATATCAAGTATATGCAGTTCGATGGCCCTTACCACCAGTCGCGTGGCGTTAACGCCCATCCCACCATTACCATTTGGGAAGAGTTTATTTACCAATTCGTTCTGTCTTTTCTCCAAACTCTTCACGCCAAAAGGCATTCCTCGCAGGTTGGTTATTTGCTCTTTGGTGTAGCCCAAAGCCAAATGGCGCAAGAAACGCTCGTCATACTCGTCTATCTCGTAAGTGATAAAAGCCTCTTGCCTAAAAATTTGGTTACTCACCACGCGCTTGAACTTCTCTACAATCTTTTCGAGAATGGGCTGATTAAACACCAGTCGCTTGCCATTCATCACGCTGGCCACGTCGCCCCGCGTAAGCAATTCGCCGCTTTTGAGTATAATTCCATCACAACCTGCATCGAGCACGTCGAGCCACAGTTTCTCATTAAGTATCTCGCCCGTAAAGATAAGCACCTTAACCTTGGGAAATTGCTCCTTGGTGTGCCTGCAAATCTCTACGCCGATGGTGGTAGAACCGCCCAGGCCGAGGTCTAGCAGCACCAGGTCGGGCAGCTCTTGTTTCAGCAATTTCCAATACGCCGGCTCGTTATCTGCCGTCCCGATGATGGTTGCCTCCGGTATTTCGTTTCTGAATATGCCTTCCGTACCCTTCAATTCTAAGGGTACATCCTCCACGATTATCACTTTAAAATTGTCCATGTCGTTTATGGTTGTATGATGTTTAGTGTTTATGCCTGCGTTGTTTTGGGCAGGGTTATCTCGATATGTGTCTTATTTTCGATGTTCGATGCAAACACGCCGCAGCCCCTAGCGTTGGTAAACTCGCCCGTGTCGCGTACGATTTGCCTACACAGGTAGAACTGTAAGTTGGGCGTTGTGGGTGTAAACAGCTCTCTACACTGCTCGTCGGTGTACACCACATGGGGCAGTTCGAGGTCTATTTCCACGTATCTCGCCCCCTTGTCTTTTACTGCCAATGCAACCGAATGGCCCTCGAAGAGATGGGCGAGAATGCCGAACAGGTAGCGCAAGAGGTCTTCGTCGCCCAGGATGTCGGTGAGGACGGCGATATGCCGCCCCTCACCAACATCGTCTTCGCTTGTGTGAGGCAAGACATCGAGCAGTTTTTTAAGCGGTACAGGCCTGTACGAGTAGCGCAAGTCGTCGACAAGGCGCATCGCCTGGGCACTCAACAGCATGTACAACTCCTTATAATAGTCCACCAACTCGTTCATGTCGTGCAAATCTTCGCCGCCGTTCTCAATCAGTTGCCTAATGCGCGAGGGATAATACATCGTCTCGTGTTTCAGCGCACTAAGGCAATTGTCCAGCACACTGTTGTTAACGTGCAGCTTATCGTTCTCTATCTCCACTCGGCGCAGTTCGTCTTCGGCCATTTCTATGCTCTCTTCGCGCGCCTTCTCCATCTCTACGCTTTTCTGCAACACCTCGCTTATCTGGCTTACCACCTCGTTAAGCGACTTAAACTGCACCGTTTCGCCGCCATGCCTGTCTATCGACTTGATGATACGTGCTATGGCGTCGAGTTTGGCTTGTGCCTCTTCGTTGTTCATCAACACCTTATTTATATCCTCAACCCTTTCCACATAGATGCGATAGGCTACGTAATGGCGATAGAACAGCACATAATAGGCAGGGATGATAAGCAGCAAAAGCAATACAAGCACAACGATGCTGATGGTTTTGTTGGCCTTGGATTGCTGCATGCCCACCACGTAAGCATCGAGCGTATTGTCGGCCGAAAGGGCCTTAAAAAGCTTTGTGTACACCTCGTTGTTATAACGATACAGGTCCCATTCGTGCAAGGCCAATGCCGCGATGGCACTTTCGTTGCGTATGTCGAGTATGATGCTGAAATTGGTTTCCAAGCTATCGTTCAGCCATTGTATCTCCGCTGGCTTGTCCACCGCTTTCGAATAAGTCACCATCAGGTCTTTTCCGTGCGGAGCTTTCAGCCGATATAGGTCATTAAGCTTTCCTATACAGCTGTCGGCATACTGTAAGGTCTTGGCATATCGGCCGTTAACGTTGGCAAAATAGGCACTGTCGGCGTATGCGTTAGCACGTTTAAGCAATTTTCCTTCGGGGGTATAAGCCGATATGCGGTCTAGAATTTTACTTCGGTTACCCTGCACGCTATCCCTTGCAGTCGCGGCATGAACCTGCATTCCCCCACACAGCGCCAGCACAACAGCAAGCATGCGCACCACCCTTGGCAGCCTAAAACAGAACACGCTGCCCTTACCCTTTTCGCTTTCAACCGAAATGGAGCAGCCGCTAAATATCCTACTTACCTTTTTATACTTGTCGATAATGCCCTTACAGTTGAGCAATCCGAAACCATGCGACGTCTGCACATCGGCCGAAGACGAGTTTACCACCTTGCGTTCGAACAAGTGTGCCCGTTCTTCTTCGGTCATTCCCACGCCAGTGTCGGCAATCACGATGTCTACATAACCCTCCTCCTCGGCAACACGTGCGCTAAGTGTAACCTTGCCATTTCTTTCCGTAAACTTGCGTGCATTGTCTATCAGCGTGTTAATCATAAAGAGTGTAAGCGTGCGGTCGGCCTTCACAACCTCGGTTGTAGGCTCCACCACCAGCTTAATCCCCTTGTGTTCAAATCCCATTCGGCTTTTACCAACGATGTCGAAGAGCGGTTGCAACGCCACACTTTCCACGTGCAGGCTCAGTTCTCCTTGCCTCATCTGTATCCATTGGGTAAGAATGGCGTTGTATTCTTTTATCTTGTCGGTCAGTTCCTTCACATAGTCCAGCCGCTCTTGCCTAATCCTTTCGGGTTCTTGCACTGCGTTCAGCCGATGAATTTCGTGCCGCATCCGGTCGATAAAGGGCACAACCGAGTTTACCAACGACACCTTGGCGCGCTGTTCGATGTTCTTCTTCTTGTTCTCCACCACGTGTCGCCTACCTATTTCCTGCTCTTCGTGCAGTTCTTCGTAGCGGTCGTTCTGCTCTTCCACGTGTTGTGCATTCACCTTTTCCCACTGCCGCAGGGGTTCGAGCATCTTCTCCGGCGAATATTTTGCGGCTTGCCTGGCACGCAAGGAGTTGAAGAAATAGAGCAAAAGCACCACCAACACGATGGCCACACCCACATACACAAGCATCATGTTAAGCTGTTTCGACGAATTTTCAAGCTGTTCGGCTCGCGCCTCTTGTTGCTTGTCCTGTCGGGTTTGCCGTTGTATGTCGAGATACACGTTGCGGTTCATGTCGCTTTGGCTTTTCATGTTCATGGCCGAATACACCAAGCTGAGCTGTTCGCAGATAGACGACACCAAGTCGGGGGTTTTGTTTATGTCCGGGTTTCGGTACAGGGCGTTTTGCAAACAGAAAAGGGCCGACTTGTAATCTTTCAGTGCCCAGTAGCAAGAGGCCAGTGTACGGTATGCACCGGCCGTTTGGTAAACGTTGCCATAACTAGAAAACATCACCAACGCCCTTTGTGCCAAGTTGCCTGCCAGCAAGCTATCGGGCATGTCGTCGGTGTTAAGTATGGCGATGGCCGTTGCATTATCTCGCAACAATTGTCGCCGTTGTTGCTTGTCTATTAAGTGTTCGCTGATAGATTGCAGCGAGTTGGCCTCCCAATAAGGATAATTGCTTTGTATGGCAAGCCCATAACAGCGAAACAAGATGTCGAACTCTTGCTGCGATATGGCCTCCTTCGTGGGTGCCGTTATCAGTCCGCCTGCTCCCACATTATACATATAGCTCAACCATTGCGCCGTGTCTTGCTGTATATCGCCGTTGGGGGCGATGTTTTCTTGTTCGGCAATGGCCCTATCGGGCAAGCCGATATAGTAAAAATACACCGATGCCACGATATAAAGTTCGGTTTCGGCGTATATCATTCGTTTGCGCAGGCGCGGCGAAAGGTTATAGGCCTCTTCCTTAATGCGCTTTAAGCGGCGCAATGCACTTTCGCGATAGTTGTAGAAATCTTTGTTGCGCGACTGCCTTTGGCAAAGCCGCATCAGCTGCACATCGGCCACAAGCAGTTCCACTTGGTTGTCGGTGATGTTCTTCACGTCGTTAAGCAGTTTCGATGCCGTTTCGAACTCCATCTTAGATATGCGCACGAAAGCCATATTGTTCAAAGCCTCGGCTCGCCCGGCTGCATAGTTTCCCGACACGTTCAATGCGCGTTGGGCATAGGCTGCTGTGGAATCGAGATTGCGATAGTGAAAGGCATAGGCCATACTGTTGAGCCTATCTGCCTCGGTAACATTCTTGTCGCCACAAGCAAAAAGGCCCAACACCCACAGGCAAACCAAAAGATGCCTGACGACAAGTGCCATGCGCTGATTGTTTGCCGGATTCGGCGAATTGTTCTATAAATAACAACTTA
>ERZ773043.1189-NODE-1189-length-14924-cov-2.806510_pt1 | contig 14924 bp, 8 predicted proteins | sample MGYA00580636_ERZ773043 | MGnify/ENA primary metagenome ERZ773043 (study PRJEB29015, sample SAMEA2737992) | human oral metagenome | biome: human oral; feature: human-associated habitat; material: dental | place: China | collected 2065 ... | reverse complement strand
ATAAAAAAACTTTCTTCATTGTATTTATTGTTTGATGAATATTCATGTATCAATCTTCTTTGAAAAGCTTATAAGCTTTTGACTGTTTCTTTTATTGCTTTTATCCTTTCAGTCCTTTTAAGTTATTTGCAATAGATTTTCTGTTTCAAGAATTTCGGTTTCAACACCATACATAGCGCAGGTACGAGCAGCACTGCGGCAATGAGGCATACGAAAATGATTGTTACCATCATCATTCCGAAAAAGCGAACGGGCAGGAAGCCTGAAAAGAGCAGAACTACAAATCCGATAATAACGGCAATGGCATTGAATACGATACCGCGTCCCGTTGCCTTGAACAAGCGATGTACAGCCTCCTTATCGTCGTAACCCGCACGTCGTTCCTCCCGATACCGCCAGACAACATGAATCGTATAGTCCACGCCGACTCCAATAAGGATAGAGGCTTGGAAGGCGGTCATAAAGTTCAGGTCAATACCAAAATATCCCATCAGTCCGAAAAGCATCAACATGGCAAACATGAGTGGAACGATTTGCAGTAATCCTGCCTTAAACGATTTGAAACCGAGGGATATAATGATAAATACAACAACGAGGGAAATCAACAAAGAAAGGAACTGCCCACTTACGACATGCTTGTCCATATCCGTGAATACATCGGCATTGCCACCAACAAGTTTCACATTGGGGTCATCTTTTACCATTTCCTTGATTTGAGCAACACATTGTCGCAATACTGGTGTGTTCAATTCCTTGAAACGAATCATCAAGAGAGCTTTCTCAAAATTGAAATCCACCATCTTTTCCAAATCCTTCTGACTGCCGCTCATCAGATACAACTCGAAGTATTGTGATACGGCATCGTAGGTGTCGGGGATTTTATCATAACCTTCTTCGCCTTTGTTATAGAGAGCACGGCTGATCTGACGTGTAACTTTCGCGATAGACTGCGTTGTTCCCACTTCGGGGATTTCTCGCACCTTTTTCTCCAAATCATCAATTTTCTTCAACAAGGCAGGGTCTTTGATGTCGCCTTCGAACACGACACAGAGCGGAAAGAAGCCCCCCAGTTCCTTATTGATGATTTGTGCGGACTCCTTCGCAGGATGTCCGTCAGGGAACAACTCGGCGGGATTTGAGTTGATGCTGAAACGCAACAGTCCGGCTGCTCCGATTAGAGAAATGACCACGAATAAAGCCAAAATAGTCTTGGGCTTTTTCGTTACCCAATCGGCAATAAAGTCCAACAATCTGTCCAACCCTATTCCTCTTTTGCTTTTAGGGTTGTTATCCGCTCTCAATCGAGGTTTGGTTTTGGGAAGTACCGAACTCAATGCAGGTATAAAGAACAGACTTCCAATCAAGGCAAGTCCGATACCGATACTGCCAAGAACTCCCATCTGTCCACCGGGAATCAGCACATGTCCCAACATACAGAGCAACCCTGCAATGGTTGTCAATCCTGACAAGATAATGGGAGCGCCGAGACTTGTAACCATTTTGACAGACAATTCTTTTGCTGTATAGTTGTTTCCGGGAAGATTGTCTCTTTGGTAGCGGGCAAACATGTGTATGCCATAGGAATTGGCGGTGGCAATCAGCAATACAACTAAAATAATGGTCGTAACGGCAAACTTCCATCCCAACAAAGGTGTTGCACCCAATGCCGTGAATATCGCCATGACAACAATCAGAATGGGAAGCCATACCCCTCTGAACTGACGGAAGCTGATAAAGAGAAAGACCATCATCAACAACAATCCGAGAGGAATGAGCCGAGCCATATCCTTCTGCATCATTCCCGCATTCTGCATTCGCATATACGGAGAACCTCCCAAAAGAACTTTCTCTGTGCCGGGATACTTGGCAATCATTGCCTCCACTTGGTCTATTACGTCCTTGTCCTTTGCTCCAGGTTCAAGCAATCCAATAATGGCTGTGGTCGTAAAATCTTTGGAAATCACGCTTCCATAGACAAGGTCGTTACCGGCAAGCTCTTTCTTAATAGTGGCAACATCTTCAGCAGTCCGTGGAATCATTTTCACGGCCGCATCAACGGTCATTGCGTCATTCTCACTGCGGACATTTTTCAATTCAAAGACAGACATCACTCGTTCTATGCCTTTTATGTTCTGCATGTCCTGTGAGAAATGCTCTACACGCTTCAGTGTCTTGCCATTCACGACATCATCTGTCTGTACGACAATCATCACCATATCCGTTCCTCCAAACATCTTTTCTATCTGTTTTTGGTTCATACGGGAAGGCAGATGCTCCGGCAGATAGGTAAGCAGGTCGGGATTAAAACTTGCATTCTTCATCTGAAAGCCCATAAAAGCTGTCAGTGCAAGAAAGAATACGATGACCGCCCAGCGGTATCGTATCACAAATTCAGCTAATTTCTTCATTCGATATTATGTTGAGATGAGATAATCTAAAACGAAACTTTCAACTCCGTAAAAACCGAGTTCTTGGTCTTTTCCAATATTCCGAATAATCGGTCATCTGGTCCGTAAAACAGCTGACCTCCCACCGTAAGCGTAACGGCATCGGCTATGGCATAGCGTACCTTGGGCTGAAAGAAGTATTCTTTTGTACTGAATTGGCATAACCCAAGTAGTTCCACATTTAATGTCTCATGAAATAATGACAGTGCAGGTCTGACTGAAACCGAATGATTCCAACGTTCGTGTTGCGTGAAAAGAATACGGTTCAGCGAGTTAAGTTTCTGTTCTATCGGATTGCCTTTGATGTCTGTCGCCAAGTCCGGTATATACTTACCTATGTACTGTACAATCAAACTGAAATTATCCCAGCTTCGGTCAATCCCGATCGTGTATTCCATTTGCTTATTGGGAACGGAATAAATGGAATTATTACTTTTTTCGGGGAGTGAACAGGCAAATTCCCCTCTTAGTCCGTAGTTGCCCAACGAGGAGGAAAAGTCCATTCCAACAATATGCACCCGATAGGGCTCTTGTGATAACTGGATTTCAGAAGGAGTTTTTTTATACGCGATGCCGGGAAATTTATGCAGCCCGTTGTAATAGGAAAGAGAGAGGTCGAAAGACGGTTTTTCCAAATCTATTTTCACTCCGAAAGACTGATTCTTCCATCGGTAAGGACGTTTTTCATTGTTCCATACAATCCCATCTCCCATAGGGTTTCCGATGAATGGGAACAATGACGATTTATAAACAGGTACCCAATCCACTTCGATACGGAAGGGATAAGGATTAAAGACACCTTTCACGGCAAAATTCCCCAACCGCTTATCGTCTTCTTCCGGAGAGAATACACAAAAGTCTTGGGGAGTAACGTTGTTGGTCGGATTGAATCCATCTGCACGCCCCCAAAGAACAATTTGCTCACCCACACGAAAATCGAACTTACCAAGATTAAGATTTAGATAAGCCTCGCGGATGTCGAACTTATGATTGTTGTTGCCATCAGCTCTGTAACGGACTTCCGAAAAGGCAGAAGCACTTATGCCGATGGGAACTTCTAATTTCAAGGCACCTTCTCCGTAGTAATTGCGTATTTCTTTTTCTCCGCCGAAAAAACCTGCACGGAGATAACCATTGAGTTTAATGCGGTTATCCGATGAGATTTCTTCTGTATAGAGAGAGTCTGTTTCATTCGGAGATTGTGCATAAACAGAAATACCGGAAAACAATGATAAGATTGTTACTCCGGCAAAAAAATGAAACTTAAATGTCGTTATTTTCATTGCCTGATGTTTTTGCAGGCAAAGTTCGAAAGATTGTTTAGGGTAAAATAACCCTCAGAAAGCAAGTAATGTCCCTATTGTGTAAAACTTATAATGAATCAAGATATTGCTTAGGTTTTATCCTGTGATATTTGCAGAAAGCCTCTGTGAAATGACTGAGGTTAGCATATCCAACTTTATAGCCTACTTCTGACACCGAGTAGAGGCGAGTGGAAAGCAGTCGTTTTGCCCATTCCATCTTTTCAGATAGGGCATATTCGGCGATGGCTTTTCCAATAACCTGCTTGAAGCACTTTTGTAATTTGGAACTGCTCATATTGGCTTCACGCGCCAATTCGGGAATACTCGGTACATTACTGAGACTTTGAAGAATCTGGCGACGAACACGGAATACTGATTCAACATCATTCAAGTTTAGGTTGGCAAGAGATTTTACTTCCGAACGTTTTTCGAGCTTTTCAAGGAACATTGTCAGTAATTCCATAGTTTTTCCATGCAAATGAAGCGTTGAAAAAGGATTGTCGATTTCAGTTATAGACTTAATGTTATCCAAGACCTGTTGCATTGCAGGTGTAATGGTCTCAAACAAATAAAAAGCCTTGTCCGATTGGAGAAGCCGACCGATATAGGTTTCATGTGCTGCATCAATCTTTTCAATCCAATCCTTATTGAAAGTCAGTGTAATATTTTCGTATCGTTTCTTTGGAGGAAAACTCCACTCAGTCGGGATGCTACTTGAAGGCATGAAAATGCCATCGAGCGTGTCCACTCCGACCGTTTTTGTACTTGTTCCTATTATCTGCTCGTGTTTATGCTCATTGATATAGAACATGACAGGAATCCATTTCGAGTTTTCCACCGAGCGACGTATCATAGTTATCGGCTCGTATGCTACGAAACTGATATAAGTCAATGTTAGCCATGGCAGAGGATAATATTGTTTGAAGAATCCACTACCAATAGAAGAAGGAATGGTAAATCCATTGTTTATTACTGATGTGCCAAATTGTTCGGCAACCATCTCCATCCAATCTTCAGGCTTATTGATTGCACAAAATTCTATGGTCATTTTATCATGTCTTTTTGCAAAGTTACAAACAAATACGGATAAAAACTTGAATTATTGCAAGTTTTTATCCGTATTACTCTCAAAAAAGAACCAATAGCTCCATGAGAAATGTTTTTAATGAGAGTTTACTCAAATGCGACTAAACTTGAAGGAACTCCTATGGCAGTAACAATTGGGTTTTGCGAGCATTCGCCTGTCTTGGTATTGTAGGTGTAATACCCCGTACCATTGTTACATGTCATTCCAAAGACGATGAAGTCCTTGTAGCGAGTTATAGCAAAAGAGCCATTGCTGTCGGTCATTGGCAAATCAAGTTTTTCGATGGTTTTGTTCCAAATGTCGATTTTCACGGGTTGGAAGTCTTTCTTGAGTATTCCAAATTCTGTATCCGTTACTTTCACGCAACTATACACAATACCATTACCTGCATAGAAAGACTTAATCATATACTGCCCTGTTTTGCCTATTCCTTTTATGGTTGTCTTCGATAGGTTGAACAGATAATCGCTATCCCATTTGTCGCTTCCTTTGCGGATACGCAGGAAACCTTCCTTATCGGCAACATTGAAGTTGTTGCCCGCACTGTAAAAGTAGATGTCACCCCGCTCGTCTATGAATGCGTCAGAATGGCGGAACAATCCTACAACACTTGTGCGGTTATCTTTGATAACTTCAGTCTTTTTCGTCTTGAGGTCAATGATAGCTACCTCTGCTCCAGTACCCGGTACAGAGGTATGAGGCGAATTGAGCTGATTGAGGGCAACATACATCTTTCCATCACGGATGACATTACAGCCGGGATCAGGATTGTTGTCTTGAACCGCATAAGACGAGAGGTCAATTTCATCTTCCTTTTGCAATGTTGAAGTATTGATTAACGCAATTTTTCCACGTCCATGCAAAGCAACGTATGCCCGCTGTTCATCAACGAAGTTAATTTCTCCGGGTTGAGCCATCTGTTCAAATGTCATAGTACCTGCTTTTATCAGTTCTCCATGGGCACCTCTTGTAAACTTATGTATCTTATCCCCGAATTTCCCTTCGGGTACAAGCACTGTATTACCCTTAGCAAAGAGGTAGCAACCGAACCCGAATTCAAATGCTTTCTTATTGTTGGTCGCTTGAGGAGTCAAATCACTGAATGTCCCTACATAAGCACTTTTGTCCACATAATGCACAAAAGTGAAATGTTGCTGCACCTCTTGAGGAGTAGGCGTAGGTTCATCATTTTTGTTACAAGATGTCAGCCCTATGAAGCCGACCAGCATAGCAGAAAAAGCTATACGATTGAAAATTGTTGTATTCATCTTTTTATATTTGTTAAATTAGAAAATTCCTTTTGAGAAGACATATCTGAATTTGAGGTGAAGTGTCCGTCCTGCCAATGGTTGGCGGAATTGGTCCCAAACTTCTTTGTTCATTATATTATGGCATTCCAAGGCTACGGAATATTTGCTTTTGTAGGTCAACAATAGCCCTATGTCATTGACGAAACTGCGGGGAATACGTCGTTTCTGTAATTCGGTAAGTTCCCAGAAGTAGAAGAACTCCTCAGTAAATTTGCCGTCCCAGAAAGCCTTGACATACCAATTCTTGAATAATCGGTTGCTGTGATACTCCGCCCCGAAGTTGGCGAACAAATAGGGAATGTTCGGCAGTCGCAATCCTTTTGTCGGATTGGGGGCTTGGGTACCGGGTAAATAGTTCAAGACATCACGCACATCCTGATAAGTTAGATTTCCGTAGGCATAGACCGTTGGCGATATGTCCAATTTTATTTCGGTTTCTATACCTTTAATATGTACCTTTTCTGCGTTTACATATCCGGCTGCCATGTGCTGTTTCATCAGTTTTATCATATCGCTTACCTGCATATAAAAGCCGTTCACTTCAAACTGCAATCGCGATAATCCGAGGACATCATTTTTGTCTATTAAGAACCCCAGATTGAAGTTGTGGCTTTTCTCTGGTCTCAATCCGGCTGCAGGAAAGGTGATGATACCATCACCGAATAGTTCTTGTGAATTGGGAAGGCGTATTGCCCGCTGGTAAGATGCTTTCAAGTGAAAACCTCTGAAGGGCTCGTATTTTATTGCCTCTATCCAGCCTATTTGTGAGGTCGTATTGTTCTTTTTCTTCGGAGCCTCAATCAGCTCGTATGAAGTCAAATCTTCTATCTCGGAATGGAGGTGGAAATACTTTGCGGAGAGCATATTCGTCAGTTTCTTATCAAAGAGTTTTGACTCCCAAGTCAACCCCGAAATGACACTGGTCTTTTTGCTGGGAAATCCTCCGATAACAAAACCTGCATGCTGACTTGCAATGTTGTCGCTCGGTTGTCTTCTGGCGTAGTTAATAAGTGTGTTCAGATTCAAACTGTGATTGGCGGACAACTTGTAATCAAAATTGATACGTTCATTGATTTCCAAGCCTTTGTCATTTGAGTTGTGAGGAACATCTCCTGTTTCTCCCTGCCCATTCGGACTCGGATATATGTTTCCTTCGAAATCGTGATTAACTCGTGCCGTATCCACAAAATTGTTTGTTGTATGTGAAAGGGAGAAATGGGACTCAAGATTAAGGCGGTCGTTCAGCATTCCGCTTTTTATCAGTTTGTTTTCCAACATAAACATTCCTGATTGGTTTTCGGCATGTTGTATGTTTTTTAAGATACCTTGGATTTCATTGAAACGATTGTAATACCCGAACTCGGTACTAATCTCATCGAACCAAAGTTTCGTGAAAGCAATTTTTCCCTTCAACATATACGAACGAAAACGGTCATGGTCACGTCTTACCAACAGGTTTTCTCTCTCGGGAACTCTGAAAGAGTAGTCATTCTTTGCAGATGTATAATAGCCTCCCGCACCGAGTAGAACGCCACTCTTTGGGAAGTTCTTGCGAGAGAAGACGCTTCCTTTGTGTGTTTGGTAAGACCCGAATTCATACGAGGCATCTAAATAGTCCGTACTAAACTCTTTAGTAACGATATTGACGGCTCCCCCCAATCCATCACATCCGAAACGGGCGGGTATGATACTCTTATAGACTTCTATTCTTTCTATAATGTCTATCGGAATTTCATCAAGAGAAAAAGCCCCGTCAGAAGTACTCATTGGTATTCCGTCCCATAAGATTTGAATGCGGTTTCCTTCCAATCCATGAACAATAATTCTCGAACTGCTTCCCAAACCGCCGGTCTGTCCAACTTTTAAACCTATTGTTTTATTTAAAACGGTTTCTAACGAAATAGATCTGCCTTGAAGTTCTTTCGCATTTATTACAGAAACTGCTTCAGGCGACTCTCTGAGAACTTGTGCTTTTGTTTTTCCCAAGACCACTACATCTGCTAATTCTGTTGATTCCGGGAGTAGTCTTATGGTATAACGCTTCCCATTTGCAGTAATCGTATCGGTAATGGTCTGATAACCGACATAACTTACCATAAGCATAAGTTTTTGATTACTTGATGCACTTAGTTTTGCAATACCTTTCCTGTTTGTAGTCGTACCATTTGTGTACGTTGGAGCATTCAAACCTTTCCAATGTACGGCGGCAAATTCTATACTGTTCTCATTTTCTGCATCAATAACTTTTATTTCTGTTGGTTGCAGTTGTGCAAACATAGGAAAAGACCACAACAATAGAAAGCCGACAATGAGCATTCTTTTGTATAAATGGACTATTGAGCTGATTGACATATCATATTTGTTTGTGAGATTCTGTGCAAAGGTACTTACCTGCCGAGCAAATAAATAACCCTATTATCCACGCTTATACCCCTGTTGCGTTTATATGCGAGCAAATTGTTGTTTTGGGGCAGTGTAATGCTTATCGGGGTTATTTTATCCCTGTTTGTTGCCGTACTTTTGCAGCAGAAAAAATCAAAACGACACATATATGGATAAACAAAAAGTCAGACCTCTTGATGAGGAACGGGAGAGCCGCAGCCTGCTCTCCAATGCAGTGGTCATATTGCACCTTATTTTAGGTACACTCCCTATACTGCTGGTAGTGTGGGCAGTGGACAAGCTGATGAATGGCACACTCTCTCCCTTAATAGTTTGGGGTATTGGAGGAATAATGATACTATTTGCAATGCTTCGAGGCGTATTCTATGGAACCTCAATTTGGCGGGCACACCGGTCGGCTTACAATGCCCTTACACGATTGAGGTTGCGTATCATAAGTCATCTGCAACGCTTGCCGCTCGGTTTCTTTCAAGAACGGAAAGTTGGCGACTTGGTGAATATTATCAACCACGATGTGGAACAAATTGAAATTTATTTAGCACATGGATTACCCGAAATCCTTTCGGCTACGCTTTTTCCTGCCTTACTCTGGGTAATTATTATGGTGTTGGACTGGCGTTTGGGGCTGTCGCTCATTTCTCTTTTGCCTGTAGCATTTCTTCTGCAAATGGCTGTCAAAACACTTTGGGGAAGGAGCTTTCAACACTTTATGGAAAGTACGCAAAAAATGTCGGAAGACCTTTTGGAATATGTGGCTACCATATCGGTAATCAAAGCCTTCAGTAACGAGGAGAACAGAACGAAACGGGTACTTGATGGTATGCGCGACTACATCCGTTGGGTAAAGCGGAGCATGTTTAGCGTTACTGTTCCCATGACATTGATAACGATGTTCTTGGAAGGTGGTATCGTGGTAATGACCCTTATTGGACTATGGATGATGAGTTCGGGCGAATTAACTGTAGCCCGTTTTATTCTTGCCCTGATATTGGGTGGATTGTTCTCGTCCTCTTTTGCTAAGTTGGCAACATTCCAACATTTCCGAATCGTCTATGGTCAGTCGTTGGCAAAAGTACAGTCCATTACAGAGGTACAGACAAAGGAAACTGCTGACAAGAAAACGGATACGACACAAACGGATGTTTGTTTCGAGCATGTTACATTTTCCTATCCAAACAAGGAAGACAATGCGCTGAAAGATGTATGTCTTCAATTTCCGAAAGGTAGTCATACAGCTATCGTAGGCGAGTCAGGGTCGGGAAAAACCACGCTGGCAAGTTTGATGATGGGGTTCTGGCACCCCCAAACAGGGACTATCCGACTGGGAGGAGAGAATATTACGGAACTCTCCGAACGTAATATCGCTGATTATTTTTCGATGGTACAGCAGGAGGTTTTTCTCTTTAACACAACTATTCGGGACAATATCCGTATAGGAAAACCTACCGCCACACAAAAGGAAGTGGAAATGGCAGCAGAGCGTGCTCGTATTCATGATTTTATCATGGGCTTGCCGAATGGTTATGATACGCTCGCAGGCGAAGCTGGCGTAAAATTCTCCGGCGGAGAAAAACAGCGTATTTCCATTGCCCGAATGTTACTCAAAGACTCTCCAATAGTTATTCTCGATGAAGCCACTGCCGCATTGGACGGAGAGAATGAGAAACTAATCCAAGAAGCTCTTGATGAATTGCAGCGCAACAAGACCGTCATTACCATTGCTCACCGTCTCAATACTATTCAGGATATGGAGCGTATTGTTGTGATGGACAAAGGGCAGGTTGTCTCAAAAGGAACACACCAAGAACTGATGAAAGACTGTTCTCTGTACCGCAATATGACGGAGACGCAAGAACAAGTAAGTAAATGGCAACTGAAAGAAGAGGAGGTATAAACAATGGTACGCAATATATTGAATGAATTGACCGCTCGCGGAGTGCGGCATCTGATTATCTCTGCACTGTTTTTCGTGGTTTATGCTCTTTGTGGCACGGCAATCATGCTAACCGTCTTGTTCCTTATCGACCGTCATATACAGGGAGAAAGCATCTCTTTCATTTCGGCAGCATGGTTACTTGGCGGTCTGCTGGTATTGAAAACCCTATCCAATGCCATTGCCGATATGAGCAAGCATTTTGCCGGATTTGATCTTGTGGAACGTATCCGCGAGAAAATCATATTGAAACTGAAAATGTTCTCACTCGGTTTCTATACCAATGAGCGTCTGGGAGAGATAAGTACAGTCATTCACAAAGACGTGGATAACATGGAAATGGTAGTAGGACATCTATGGACACGGATGTCTGCTGATTTCATTGTAGCTCTGATACTTGGCATCGGACTGTTCTGTGTGGACTGGCGCATGGGATTGACAATGGTAGCCATTCTTCCTATTGCCCTGTTTTCTCTGTATCGGGGCATTCGCTCGGGAATGAAAGCACAGGAAGAGTCTCAGGACAATCTGGCGGATATGGTCAGCCTCTTTGTAGAATACGTCAAGGGCATTCCGGTTTTGAAAGTGTTTGGAGGAAAAGGAATGTTCCGTGACAGACTTGACCACTCTGTCAGTGAATTTGGAGAAAGCAGTAAGAATACTTCTCGTTTGGCAGCTGTGAGTGTGGGCAGATACACTTTCCTGATAGAGTTGGCTTTCGCTCTGATGGCTACAATCGGTCTTTGGTGGACTTGGCACGGAGAATTTTCCGTTTTCGCCTATCTTATGTTCATTATTGTCTCGAAAGAGTTCTACAAACCTTTTGTCAATATGGAGAGTCATTGGCTGAATTACATCAAGGTAAAGGACAGCTATGGACGCATTTCCCATTTGTTGAATGCCCCTGTTATCACCAATCCTGAACAGCCGAAAACAGCGGAACGCTTCGACCTGTCATTCGAAGGAGTCGGTTTCCATTATGAGAAGGAAGGCTTTGAGATGAAAGCTCTCACGTTCCATGTTCCCGAAGGAACGGTAACGGCACTTGTTGGTTCGTCAGGTTCTGGTAAAACAACCATTACCAACCTTTTGCTCCGTTTCTGGGAACCGCAGGCCGGCAGAATCTGTATCGGAGGTATAGACATTCGAGAAATGGACTATGATTATCTACTTGGTGAAATCAGTGTGGTGATGCAGAATGTTATTCTCTTTTCAGACACCATTGCCAATAATATCAAAGTGGGCAACCGCAATGCTACGCAGGAAGAAATTGAAGAAGCAGCACGTAGGGCGATGATACACGACTTTATCATCAGTCTGTCAGAAGGTTATGAAACAAAAATCGGAGAAAACGGTTTGGGACTCTCCGGAGGGCAGAAACAAAGGCTTTCAATCGCCCGTGCTTTCTTGAAAGACGCTCCCATCATTCTTTTGGACGAGATAACGAGCAATGTTGACCCTGTCAATGAATATAAGATACAACAGGCAATGTCTGCCCTTATCCGAAATCGCACAGTCTTGGTCATTGCCCATCATTTGCAAACCATCCGTAACGCTAATCAGATTATCGTGATGGACAAGGGACAACTTGTAGAGAATGGAACGCACGCCGAACTCGAAGCAAAAGGCGGAGTGTATTGCAAACTATTGTCAATGCAATAACCTAATCAATGAAAAATATGGAGGTATGGAGTTTGAGCCATACCTCTTTTTTTGCCACTTCCATCCATATCGACGCCACAAGTACGCAGTTATCTCAAACCTCTAACATACACGGTTTCTTTGGTTTACTTTTGTCCGTGCACCGCTGTTGGTGCCATTAAATACATTGTAATATGGACGAAAAAATCAAAGACCAAGAAGTCCTTTTGGTCAAGGATCAAAAGGGCGAAAATCTCAAAGCCGTCACAGGAACGGACGAGAAAGGCGGACTGAAAACCGTTCCGCCCACCGCCGAGCATGAACAGAGCTTCCTGAAGTTCGACAAGCACAGCAATGCGCTGGAAAACTTCCTTTCCAACTTCATGCGGCAGTTCAAGCACCCCACACCGCTGAACTTCTTCAAAGTGCCTTTTGAGAGTGCCGTTGCCAGTGCACGTGTGCTCTCGGAGATGCTTAAAGCTCCGGAAGTCCCCTCCAATAAGGAGATGCTGGACTCCGCCCGTGTCAATCCTTCGGACTATGCAGGCGAGCAGAAACAGTCCTTCCAAGGCATTGACCCCGACAAGGTGAAATGGGAACAGTTTGAGCAGATGGGCATAAGCCGTGAGAGTCTGGAAAAGGGCAAGCATCTTGATGACCTGCTTCAATATCGCAAGACTCCGCTTGTTCCCATCAGCATCAAAATCTGCGAAGTCTCCCTCTACACCGATGCCCGTCTTTCCCTGAAAGCCTCCGGAGACGGTATGTTTATCCCCGTCGTCCACGCCATCCGCAAGGAGCCGCAATTGGAGCGCGAGTTCTTCGGGCATACCTTCACCGACGAGGACAAGAAAGCCCTCAGGGAAACGGGTAATCTCGGTCGCACCGTGGAGCTGACCTTCCCCGGCAAAGATGAGCCGACCCGCAGTTTCGTGAGTATTGACCGCCTGACGAACGACATCATCGCCCTGAGTGCCGACCGGGTACGCATCCCCGATGAAATCAAGGGCGTGAAGCTGAGCGATGAGCAAAAAAAGGAACTCTCGGAAGGCAGAAGCATCTACGTGGAGGGCATGACTTCCAAAACGGGAAAGCACTTCAATGCCAACCTTCAATTCAATGCCGACAAGCGGTCGATTGAATTTCGTTTCGGCTCTCTCAAACAGGAACAACGCCAAAGCCAAGCCTCCGAAGGACAGGAACAGGCAGAGCAGAAAGAATTGCGTGTCCCCAAGAAGATGCTGGGACGCGACATCTCTCCCGAAGAGCAAGCGAAGCTCAAAGCAGGTCAGACGGTCTATATGACCGGGCTTATCGACAAGAAGGGAGAGCCTTTCAATGCCTATGTACGCCCGAACTTCGAGAAGAACAAGTTCGACTTCCTCAAATGGAATCCCGACAAGTCCCAAGCCAAGGAGGTTACTCCCGACAATGCTTCCCGCACACAGGTCGCCGTCAATTCCGAAGGCAAGACCAACGAGGCTACCAAGCATGTGAAGGAGCCGCTCAAGCAGGGACAGACAGAACCTACCGCTCAGCAAGAGCAGAAGGAAGAAGAGAAGAAGCGTTCCAAGGGAATGAAAATGTAATCCGCCACCACTAATATCCAAAAAGTAAGAACAAATGAAAGTCATCATAGCAGAAAAGCCGAGCGTCGCTCGTGAAATCGCCCGTGTCGTTCGGGCAACCAACAAGAAAGATGGTTATATCGAAGGAGGCAGCTATGCCGTCACGTGGGCATTGGGACACCTGATAACGGCAGCCATGCCCGAAGCCTATGGTATCAAGGGGTTCCACAAAGAGAACCTGCCGATTCTTCCTCCCGTCTTTACCCTTATTCCCCGTCAGATTAAGGAGGGCAAAGGTTATAAAGCCGATGCTGCGGCAGTCGCCCAATTGAAAGTCATCGAAAAACTCTTCCGAGCGTGCGAAGGCATTATTGTAGCCACCGATGCCGGAAGGGAAGGTGAGTTGATCTTCAGGTTCATCTATGAGTATCTCGGCATCGCCAAACCCTTCGACCGCCTATGGATCAGTTCCTTGACGGATAAAGCCATCAAAGAGGGACTTGCCCATCTGCAAAGCGGAGCGGCGTATGACAATCTCTATTATGCCGCCCGTGCCCGCAGCGAAGCCGACTGGTTGGTGGGTATCAATGCCACCCAAGCCATATCCATTGCGGCAGGAAGAGGCACTTACTCCTTGGGTAGGGTACAGACTCCGACTCTCTGTATGGTCTGTTCCCGTTTCTTGGAGAACAAGAAGTTCGAGCCGCAGCCATTCTGGCAACTCAGCCTTACTGTAAAGGAAGGTGATGAGAGTTTCCGTTTTTCTTCTGCCGACCGCTGGTTTGATAAGACGGAAGCCACCGCCCTGTATGATAAACTCAAACAGGCTCCTTATGCCACCGTGGAAACGATTGTGCGCAAGGAGACCAGACAGGAGCCACCGCTTCTGTACGACTTGACCACCCTACAGAAAGAAGCGAACAGCCGGTTCGGCTATTCGGCGGAACAAACCCTTTCCTTGGCGCAGAAACTCTACGAGAAGGCGTACATCACCTATCCACGCACGGGCAGCCGTCATATCCCTGAAGATGTGTTTGCCGAAATACCTGCCTTGATAGCCTTTTTGCACGACCATTCCGTTTGGGGTCTCCATGCCCGCCGACTAACCGAATTTAATGCGCATTCGGTGGACGGCAAGAAAGTGACCGACCACCACGCCCTGCTCATTACGGGCAAGAAGCCGATAGACATGTTTGGAGAGGAAGTAGTCATCTACGATATGATAGTCGGA
>ERZ773043.1178-NODE-1178-length-14993-cov-6.089704_pt1 | contig 14993 bp, 17 predicted proteins | sample MGYA00580636_ERZ773043 | MGnify/ENA primary metagenome ERZ773043 (study PRJEB29015, sample SAMEA2737992) | human oral metagenome | biome: human oral; feature: human-associated habitat; material: dental | place: China | collected 2065 ... | reverse complement strand
TCTATTTTCTTTTTGTCGAAGATTTCGGAGAGTGTGTTAAGCGCGTTTGCTGTGTCGTGGCTGATTTCTTTGTCTGTTTTTTCTTTTGTGGTGGTGATGATGCTGTCTGCTATGGCGGCGTAGGTGGTGCTTCCTGCCTTTCATAGGGAGTAATCTAAAATCTTATTAAGAACTATAATATGAATAAAATCATCGCAAGTAATATTATTCCACCTCCAACAAAACTGGCAATCGACTTTTGATATAACATTGAAGATTTTTGAATAATATGATTACCATCTTTTTCCATTTCGAGTCTAAGAAAAAGTCCATTAATTATCCCTCCTGCCCCCATTAAAAATCCACCTATTATGGCAAACTGAGAGCTTAATATTTCCACAATATGACCAAACACAAATAACCCTCCAAATATAAGCAATAAAAATGGTATTAATTTGTAAAATATTCCAGATATTCCCCAACTATTTTTTCTTTTTATACTCACATATACTATTCTTACTAACAACAAGGGAATACAAATTAATACTATCCAAATACGAGGGTCAAATGCATTAACTCTGATCATTTCTACCAAGAATTCCATTTACTTCTTTACCTCCTGGTAATACTTTCTTACCTCCTCTTCTTTTATACATCCTTTCGTATAATCTCCAAATGCACCTGCACTATACACACATACAAACAGAATCGTTACAAATAAATTATTAGAGCCATGACCAATAACGCTATACTAGACCCCCAAAAACTTTTTATTAAGAACTTATACTTTTCTATTTCCATTTTAGAAAAGTGCATACCTTCCTCTTTTAATAAACTTTTCACATACCATCCTCCCATGAATCCGCCAAAAATCACTACAGAAAACACCTTTATTACCCAATCACCTTTGATTATATTAGAAACCCCTCCCAACGTAATTATTGAGCTCGCAAACAATGATACCATTGTCATAACATATAAGGTTTTTGTTAATCGTTTCCATTTTTTGCATGTTTTTATATAGAAATATATAGCTTTTATCATTGAAATAATGGTACAACACAAAAGTACCATAAACTTGGCAATAGCCCAGAATCCACCGGTAATTAGTACATTCATCTATTCTTTACCTCCTGGTAATACTTTCTAACTTCCTCTTCTCTATCAGTAGGTGGCCTCTGCTTTTATATATTCTTTCGTATAATCTCCAAGCACACCGCCAAAAAGTCCCCCTACAATCGGAATTCCCAATGCGACACCACCACTCCCTAACACTGTTCCAAAGATAACCGGCGCTAAATCAGCTCCCTACACCTTATATCTATTTCATCCGCTATACAGTCTGCTGTCCTTGGGATACCGGAAGAATTGATTACTTTATAATTTTTATCGACATCTGCCTGGATCCCCGGTAAACGGACGGCGGGATGTTTCCAGTCCACTCCTAATCTCAGGTACCGGTTATATTCTTTGAACAGGCTAACGGCACTGTCTTGTGTAAAGCCTTCTTGTTTCAGGTAGGCGATTCCTTTGTTGTAAGAGTTCGTATTTTCTGCGTAAATGAATCCTGAGATTCCTTTTTCCGGTCCCTTGGTACGGTCTCCTGTCAGGCTTCCTGCGACGGCTCCCAAGGCGGTGCTGATGGCTTGTACGGTATCGGGGTGCTTGTCCATCCAGTCTCTTCCTTTTGTTTTTTCCATGTATGCCAAAGCAAATTCGTTCACGCTTCCCGATACGGCTCCTGACAATGTGTTTCCTCCGCTCATGGTTCCTGTCAGTGCGCCTATGGCTCCATGGAGAAGGAGTTTTTCTGTGGAGCCTTCTTTCCATCCATAGTGGTCTGCCGCTTCATGGATGATTTGGTTCCCTACTATGTTCATCATGTGGATAAGTTCCTGTTTTTCTTCTACTTTTGTTTTGTCGAAGATTTCTTTGCGTTTGCTTAGGCTGTCCTCTGTGTTCCTATTCATTTTCTCTAGGCTTTGTTCCCTGTTTTCTTTATCCGTGATGGTTATGGTTCCTTTGGATATGGCAGCGCTTCCCGTATAGGTAATTCAATTTCCTTTGAATGTTCATACGCTGATGCCTGCATTTTGGCGTCCTCCTACGCCGAAGGATGCAGTAATTCTTGCGCCTTTGCTCTTTCCTTCTGCTGTTTTCCTGTTTTCAGCAGCAGTAAGGTTGATGTCTTTGCCTGCCTTCCCTTTAATGGTAACTCTAAATAGCCACCATCAATAATAATGCAAACCCCAAACAGTCAATCCACCTTACAATATTAATAAACTTAATATAATTTCTCAGTTTATTAATTCTTTCTGACTTATTATCACGTGATATTATGAGCTCTTTCTCCTTTTCATAACAATATTTTGATCTGCTAAGTGATAAGAAATATATGATACACATAACAAGCAGCATTATTAAGTAATTAATTCCATACCCAATTATAGATATACAAAATAATATAAAAAAATAAATTCCTCCTCCTACTCCACTAAAATAGTAATAGAATATTTGAGGCATATTTTCTTTTGCTTCTAATTTATTACTAAACATAAAGATTATACGTTCTATGAATAAAAAAAAGCTAAATATAACCATCATTACCTCCAAACCTTACATTCAAATTCCATGCCTAACCATTATTTTTTATCTCCCTTCTGTTCTTCCCTTTTTTGAGCATCTGTTTTCAGTAGATCTTTCTTCATAGTTTTAGCTACCTCATTTCCTCCTTCATCAACCGCCATTCCCATAATTATTCCCATTGCTGCACCAATAAACGGATTATCCGTAAGCCGGGTCACATCTATTGTGGTTGTTGCTATGGTAACCCCTTTTGAAACAAGCGGCACTCCAATATTTATCCCCTGTGCCTTCCACCAATCTTCTCCACTGTAATTCTTCCAGTCTTCCTGCCATGTTCTATACATTCCCAGTGTTTTTAACGGTCCTATTGCCAGTACTCTTGCTGTACTTACATTTCCTCCCATGGTCTCTGCCAGTGCAAAGGGATATTCTATAGCTGCTGTAGCCATGTTCTCCGCAAGTGTTCCTTTGTTAATGGTATAGTTTGGCATGGATATCCCTTTCATACGCCTGTAGTTTTCCCAGTCTTTAATTTCATCGGGATATAAGGCATGTCCATTGGCTACGGTTCCATCTTGTTCTCCAAAGGTATATACCCCTGACGGATGATCGTTCCCTTTGTCAATTCGTTTGAAGGTTACATTTTATCATAAGGGCGTATTCCCTCCCCGTTGGGATTCAGATGGCTGAATGCCTCTCCGCTCCGGCTGTTTATATCTATAATCCGTCCGGCTCCTGTATCACTGTCTTTTCATCATAGAAATGTCATATATAATAACTAAAAATAATATTAAAATCGCAATTCCTCTTGCTATAAACACTCCTATAGAATTTTTGGCATATGGTTTTTGATCCCAAATTCCAAATGTTTTAAAATATTCCGGATAACAAATTGCTATAACTAATACAATGTATACTATGATATTCAAAATTATGTCTTTTACTGTCATAAACTCAATTTCTCCTTTTATCTATTATCTCGTTAACACGTTTCTTTATATCTTCTTTCTTATTAGTATCTTCTCTTTCATGAAATATTTCTTCATATAATTTACTTAGATTGACTCTTACACCTACTTCTGCTCCTGCACCATAATAAGCTTGTACCCCAAAATCAGCAACACTATCGCCACTATTGGCACCAATATTTATACCTCTTAAAGCACCATATACATTTACATTTCCATCTGAAGTATGATATTTAGGCTCATAAATATATCCTATTTGTCCTCCAACAGCAATTATGCTTGTACTCACATTTGCTACAATTACCGGATGATCTCTACTTGTAGAAAAATCAAGATGTACGTTTGCTTGCGTCCCACTAGATTGTACCGTATAGGCTCCTTCCGCACGGTCTCCTGTCAGGCTCCCGGCATTCCATGGATGGCTGTCTTTTCTGTGGAGCCTTCTTTCCATCCATAGTGGTCTGCCATTTCATGGATGATTTGGTTCCCCACTATGTTCATCATGTGGATGTGTTCCTGTTTTTCTTCTACTTTTGTTGTCAAAGATTTCTTTAAAAGATTTCTTTAAGTTTTTTTAGGCTGTCTTCTATGTTCCTGTTTAGTTTCTCTATGTCCTGTTTCCGGTTTTCTTTGTCTGTTATTGTAATGATTTCTTTGGATACGGCAGATGTCTTGGTTGTTCCTGCTTTGTCTTTCACGGTGAGACCCTCGTTTGAAAAGAGTTCCAAGGCATTTAAGGGGATTCCTGCTCCTGTGTTGTAGGATATTCCGTGTCCCCCTGTTTTATATTCGGCTTTATTGTCTATGTTTTCCCATGTCAAAGTACCGGTGGTGATCCGGTTCTTTTCTTTTCCTGCCTGGCTGTCTATGACGGCTCCTTTGAGGCGGGTGTTGTTTTTGACTTGGATGTCGTATCCTTCTTTTCCTGCGTAGATGCCTGCCTGTTTTGTGACGCTTTCGTAGGTGGAGTCTGTGTTTGTTTTTCCTTTTCCTCCGCTTACGGTGACGGCGCTTCCCGGTGTGTAGCTGATGGATAGGCCCGATGTCTTGCTCTTTTCTTTGTAATTCTTCTTATCCTGTTCGCTTTCTATGGACATTCTTCCTGCGTTAGCAGTAACTTTGTTTCCTTTCACTGTCCCGCCCCGGATGGTGATGTCGTTTCCGCTGGAAAGGGTTGCCGTATCTTTTGCAGTGATGTATGACGGAGTATGGGTAAGGATGGTTTCTTCTGTCTGTCCTTTTCCTTTCCCATAGGACGCGCCGATGCCATAGCCTCCTTTGCTGATGGAGGCTCCTATGCTTCCGCTTTTTGCTTTGTAGTCTTCTATGGTTGTGCTCTTGTTTTCGGAGGAGAGGATACGGATGTTGTTTCCCGCTTTGAGGATGTTATGATTGCCGCTTATCAAAACGATTTTGAATAAAATAGATTACCGTAGATATTCCCCAAATACATATTATATACGTTATAGATGCAGAAATAATCCCATCACTTTTGTATATAACCCTTACACTTGTAATTAGGAACAATTTGATAGTGAACTGATTCAGATCTTGGCAAAAGAATAGGAGAGGGCAAAATGAAAGTTGTAGATATCTCTTTTTGTTTCGGAATAGTAGTAGTAATCCTAACTTTTATCACTATGGTGTGTTTCGTGTGGGAGGATATATATAGGCATAGGGAAAAAATCACTCAGAATATAGGGAAATATGGAGTATTTATTTGTATGTGGCTATTATTAGCTTTTTTTGGCTTAATTTTTGTATTGTCATATGGTACTAATATTCTGAGCCTTATGGGTGAAACTGCTATATATGATACAAAAAGGAAAATAGGGGTAGCAATTTTCATATTATGGACGGTTTTTATTGCTGTAAGATATTACCTTTATGCATTATTTTCGGAGTTTACAAGTGACAATAAAAATGATGTTATTAAAATTCAACGACAAACAATTTCCCTTTCCGTTATGACGATATTAGTGGAAGTATATTTCATATACAAATATATTAATGTATTTGTATTTTGGATTTCAGTTTAAACGCAGCCATAGCAGACAGCATTATCACTGCCACAAAAGAAAAAGCAAATAAAGAAATCAGCTACGACACAGCAAACGTATCCAATACACGCTCCGAAATTTTCGACAAAAAGAAAAACAGGAACTCAACTACATGATGAATATAGGCAGGAAACAAATTATTTATGGTGCTGAAATAAAAGGTATTCCAAAGAGGTGTATAAACTTCTCAAGTAAGATATTATATATAAATTTTATTATGGATTTTGCCCGAAATCATAGATAAGCGGACGGTTTTGTCCTTTAAAACATGGTATAATATTAAAAATAATCGTTGCCAGAGAACGGCAGAGGGAGATGTCAGATGACCATCACGTATATATTTCAGATTCTGGAAGCTGTGGCAAAAGGCGATGCGGAAAAGTATGGCGTAATTCCTGATATGAACGGAGAATTGCAGAAAGCAGTACGCCGATCAAGGAGACGTGTTGCCCGGCTTCGGGAACGGGCGCAGTATGAGCTTGGGGAGATGGATAAGGCAAAAGTGGCGGCGGCCAATGACAATATGAGGCGTTTTACCAAGTCTCTCGGTAAAATCCGCAATTTGAACCTGGAGGACTGCCGGGGGCTGATTGGCATTGAAGATTTTCTGGAAGATGGAAACCGGATTCATGAAGTCATGGAAATGGCTGAGAAGATCGAGCATATGTCGGCGGTCAGCTCTACGGCGTACACGCCCATGTCTCTCGGATTCGGCGTGTTAGAAACATATACGGATGTGGCACCCATTGAAATTGATAATAGGAAGTTCAATGCGGGTGATAAGGAATATTGCCTGCAGATGATAAAAAAGCTGCATGCTTTTCAGGATTCGGTCCGTGAAGTTTGTTCCCGCCTGCTGGATATTACCGAGTGTGCCCGTGAAAGAGGGGACGCTCTGAATGATCTCGCTGATTACTTTGCTGATGGCGTGGACAGCTTGGAGCGGATTCAGATGCAGTCCGGCGGTGACTGGAAACTTTATACTTTGGCGCAGAAGATGCAGATCGGAAGAGCGATACAGGTAGCCCAGCTTATTACGCTTCTTTTCCGGAATCTGATGGATGGCGCGGGACATGTGGATAAACAGAGCCGCAGCGCGATAAAAAAAGCACAGGATGAACTCCTGAAACGTGATGCATGATAATTAAGATTGCCTGACGAACTGACCACCAAAAGTTAGATAAAAACTGATTTGAGGAGGTCAGTTTTATTATGGGGAAATACAGTTTTGCATAAATTCTTTTCTATAAGTATGCTATACTTTATGCATGTAGTTGTTTTTATAAACAGGGAGGCAATATGTCTATTGCATTTATACTGCGCATGATTTCCAATACGATCAGCGGTAAAGGCGGACATCCGCAAAGCATTAATGAAGAGATTGAGCGTGCGAAAAAGCGGGCGGCAAAAAGGATATACCGTGCAAAAGTACGTGCGGAAGATGAATTGGGAGAACTGGACCGTGTCCGTATCACTCTCATGGCAGGGGATATGAAAAAATTTACTAAAGAATTTTCTGAAATTAAAAATATTGATTTTCATGACTGCGACACACTGACCGGATTGGAGCATTTTAATAAGGAACGGAGAAACTGGAGGGAACTGGAAGCACTGTCATCCAAAGCGATGGGACTGATGAATCTGTCCGGCGGTATGGATGCCATCGGTTTTGGTGCGGGCGTCATAGACCAGTATGCTGTGGTTCCGGAACTGGATGTGCTTCCTTCTGAAAGTGAAGGTGATGTGGATGCATTGAAAGAAATGAGCGGGCGGCTGCAGAAATTCCAGCAGCAGGTAAAGAAGCTGTGCTGCCGTATGCAGGATGTAAGACGAGAAGCCCGCCAGGCACAGGATGCCCTTCTTGATTTGTCAGATTATCTGACAGATGGAATCAAGGATATCCGCGATATCCGAAGTGAGAGCGGGAATGACTGGAAGAATTATTCGGAGTCGCAGAAGATTATTATAGGCAGAACAACGCAGGTGGCACACCTTATCAGCGTGCTTTCCGAAGTCCGTTTTCTTACTGATGAAGCGGATCTACGTGGAGAAATAAGGGAAGCCCTGGAGGCGACGGAGGAGCTGCTTGACGAACTTGGCGTGTGATGGGGCGAGGAGAGTCTTTCTTTTGAGGAGGACTCTTTTTTATTGACTTGATAATTCAAAGACTAAAAAATAGAAAAGTTGTTTTCATTCTCGTAGATTTGTTAAAATAAATACAAGACGAAAAACATGCAATGGATTTGTATTTTCGGAGAGCGGCTATGAAAAGAAGAAAAGTAAGGACAGCTGTTTTGGGACTAATGACACTTTTGATGTGGTCCGGCAGCATGGCGGCGGAAGAGATTTATCTGCATGGAGATACGAATATTCCGATGATTTTGAATACCGGCGGTATAGATAATGATGGGAATACAGGCGTGTTTATGGATCTCACTTCTATCAGTGTGGAAGATTTATTTAAAAACGGCCTGGCTGTAAAAGTGAATTTCTTCAAGTTGGAGAAAGGAGTGTCGACTGTATCTACCGCCCATTTCCGCATGACGGAAGACGGCGGCGCATGGATTGCCATGGAAGACGGCTGGCATGCTGTGAATGAAGGAGCTGCGCGGGTGGAAAGTGAAGCGGTGCGTCTGATTCGGGAAGAAATGGGAAAAGAAGAGTGCCGTGATAAGTACATGGGACAAATTACGGCACTCTGGGAGAGAAAAATAAAGGCGGCGGAAACGGCGCGGCAGGAAGAATATGAAAAGCTGCAAAGGGAAACGGAAGAAAAGAATCAGGAAAATAATAAATCCGTGAAAAGTGTGAAATTGCCGAACATGGAAATGCCGGAACTGGAACGAGCCGAGCCTGATAAAGTGGTGGAAATAAAATCACCTGACATGATACCTGCAGTAAATCCTGTAAAAAAGAACGCATCGATAGAAATGCCGGTAAAGGCAGAGATGGAAGAGACAGCGGCAGATGCAAAGAAAAACGAATCGAGAAAGGAAGAAACGTCTGCCGAATCGCCGATGACCGTCCCCCTTGAAAAGAAAAAAACAGAACTGACGGCAGTGAAAGTCAAAGGAAACGTACAGAGGGAAGAAGATGTACAGAAGAATGAAGAGGGGGAAATCACCGAGCAGGTCGAAATTTCCATCGTCTCCCATCCGGTGGTGGAAATCATTTCGAAAAGCGACGTAACATAAGATCCCTGTAATAGTTGGCTCTTTTCCAATGAAAATAGTATAATCACTACGGAGTATTTTCCGGAAGCATAAATCCTCCCCGCAAAATCTGACGGCTGCGCGGAGGATGTATTTTTTTCGAAAGGCGTACCATGGCTAAGAGATATTACGAACTTCATGTATCAGGCTGCACGAGACATCTTCCCGTACTGAATATTTCAGACAAGGTAGCGATTGCGGGATTTGTCATTTTGGGTGATGTGGAAATTGTGGAAAACACGGCCCGCGATTTGGCGGCGAAAGTGCCGAAAGATTGCGAATACGTCATGACGGCGGAAACGAAAGGAATCCCCCTTGCCGCTGAACTGGCCAGAAATCTGGGGCAGAAGACGTACCTGGTGGCGAGAAAGTCGGTCAAGGCGTATATGGATGATCCTATCTGTGTAGAAGACGAGTCTATTACTACGATGGGAAAACAGAAGCTGTACCTGTCTGCCTCTGATGTGGCGCTGATCCGCGGGAAGAAAGTCCTTCTTGTGGACGATGTCATCAGTACCGGCGGATCTATGAAAGCCTTGAAAGAACTGGCGGAAAAAGCGGGCGCCCAAGTCTGCTGCCAGGCTGCCATTCTTGCCGAAGGCGATGCAGCGAAGCGTGACGATATCGTATTTCTTGAGGAACTGCCTCTCCTGGAGGCCGAATAAAAACGAAAGCCGTATACACGAAATGGGTATGACGGCTTTTTTGATGGCGGGGACATCCGCTATTTTTATAGGAAATACTGTAAAGGAGAGCGCTTTTTGTGGTATAATATGGCGAATAATTTGGAATTTGCCACATAGATTTTGAATCAATTCCGACAGGAGGAATGGAATGAAACACCAGGAGACTGTTATCATCATCGACTTTGGCGGGCAGTATGCGCAGCTGATTGCCAGAAGAGTGCGCGAATGCAGCGTATATTGTGAAATTCTGCCGTACAATAAGCCGGCGGAAGAAATCCTTTCCCATAACCCGAAAGGCATTATTTTCTCCGGCGGTCCTGCCAGTGTAAATATGGAAAATGCCCCGCAGCTGGATGAAGGCGTATTCAAGGCAGGCGTACCGATTCTGGGAATCTGCTACGGTATGCAGCTTATGGCAAAAGACCTTGGCGGCACGGTTGCGAGTCCGGAAAAACATGAATACGGCCATACGGAATTTTCCAAGAACGGAAGCTGTCCGCTTTTTGAAAACATTTCAGAAAAGACCGCTGTATGGATGAGCCACGGCGATGCGGTCACCGATATGCCTGCCGGTTTCGGTTTGATCGGACATACGGAATTGACGCCTACCGCGGCGATGGCTGATGAGGCAAGGCGTTTCTATGCCGTCCAGTTCCATCCGGAAGTGATCCATACCACTGAAGGCACACAGATGCTGAAGAATTTCCTTTTCCGTATCTGCGAATGTGAAGGCGGCTGGTCTATGGAAAATTATATCGACATCGCTGTTGCCAATATCCGGCAGCAGGTAGGCGACCATAATGTCCTCTGCGCTCTTTCCGGCGGTGTGGACTCTTCTGTTGCCGCTGTCCTTGTCCATAAAGCGATTGGGGATAAACTGACCTGCGTATTTGTAGATCACGGATTCCTCCGTCAGGGCGAAGCGGAACAGGTGGTAGATACATTTACGAACAAATTCAATATCAAACTGATTCATAAAGATGCGTCTCAGCATTTCCTTTCTCTTCTGAAAGGCGTGACAGAACCTGAAAAGAAACGTAAGACCATCGGCGCTGAATTTATTCATACCTTCCAGGAAGAAGCCAATAAATTAGAAGATGTGAAATTCCTTGTCCAAGGCACGCTCTATCCCGATGTGGTGGAAAGCGGCACCGCTACGGCGGCAACAATCAAATCCCACCACAATGTAGGCGGTCTTCCAAAAGATATGAAATTTGAACTTATTGAACCGCTCCGCGAGCTTTTCAAAGACGAAGTTCGCCAGTTGGGGCGCGAACTGGGACTCCCCGAAGACGTCATCAATCGTCAGCCTTTCCCCGGCCCGGGATTGGCAATCCGTATCATCGGTGAAATTACTCCGGAAAGATTGGAGATCCTCCGTAAAGCGGATGCCATCGTCAGAGAAGTCATCAAAGAAAGAGGACTCTATAACGAAATCTGGCAGTCCTTTGCCATACTTCCTGCCGCGATCCGCAGCGTAGGCGTCATGGGTGATGAAAGAACGTACGATTACACTGTAGGAATCAGAGCTGTTACAAGCTCAGACGGCATGACTGCCGATTACTTCCGTTTCCCATGGGAAGTCCTTGACGAAATGAGCAGAAGAATCTGCAATGAAGTCAAAGGCGTGAACAGAGTAGTCTACGATATCACATCCAAACCGCCGAGCACGATTGAGTGGGAATAAAATGAGTGAAGTGAAAAATTATTCAAGAAATAATGACTTCCATGAGGCTATAAGAGGATATATTTATATCGTTGTTACAAGAGAAGGCAATGTTCTTGCTTACCACATATATAACAGAAATTATTTTGAAGAATATTTGCTGAAGAATACCAAATATGAAACAGCATCTACTTCAAGACATGGTTTTGGCGAAGTATACAGTGAAAACGGAGAAGATTATATAAAGCTTAATTTACAGGTGAGATTCAGATAATGAAGAAAAATAAGCCTATGATCAGAAGTGAAAACATGGCAAGAGTTAAAAGTAAAAATACAAAGCCTGAAATTTTTTCAAGGAAACTTTTATGGCATAGGGGATTCAGATACAGAGTTAATTATAAGGAGTTACCTGGAAGCCCTGATATTTATCTTCCTAAATATAATGTTGCCATATTTGTAAACGGATGCTTTTGGCATATGTACGAAAACTGTAAATATTCATCTATCCCTAAAAGCAATCACGAGTTTTGGAAAAATAAGCTTGAAGGAAATGTTGAAAGAGATAAGAAGAATTATGTTTAACTTGAAAATATGGGCATTAAAGTTATAGTGGTTTGGGGATGTGAAATTAAACAGATGATGAAAAATGAGTGTGTTTATCAAAAAAATGAACTCAACATACCAAATACCAAACAATCATATATAATAATCATAATAGAGAGGTGGAATAATGTTCAAATATGTGGATTACTATCAAGAATACGGTAGAATTATGCAATTTAACAAAAACAAAAAAGAGCCTATTCATAGATGGTATCCATTTGTAGAAGGCTATTCAAAAGAATTCATTAAATCTATTATAGATGAAGTTAATAAAAAAGATTTAGTGTGTTTAGAGCCTTTTTCAGGAAGCGGAACGACCGCTTTAGAGTTGCAACATAATAATATTCCCTGCTATTCATTTGAAATCAATCCGTTAATGTATATTATTGCAAAAGTCAAATTGGAAAATGATTATGATTTAAATAAAGTAGAACTATGGCATGATTTTATACAAACTAATCGAGCTGTTATTAATGCAGATCTTAAAACCATTTTTTCTACTCTATATGAAGGGAATAATAAGAAAAAGTGGAATTATGATAAAGTTGTTGGGGTGGCTGTTCAAAAATTAAAAATGTCTATAGATTTAATAAAAGAGGAGAAATATAAAAATTTATTTTTTGTGGTTTTGTCGTCTATTCTTTTGGATGTAAGTAATTTATATAGAAATGGAAAATGTTTATCATATAAGAAAAATTGGAAGGAAATAAACCTTTCAGAAGCTGATGTTTTTAAAAAATTCGACGATAAAATAAATAAAGAGATAAAAAATGATATTCAATCAATCAAGAAGACTGCACAAAATAATCAGGATATTTTATTTAATGAAGATTCTCGTGTAGGAATCGAGAAGGAGGTTGAAAATAACAGTATAGATCTAGTAATAACTTCTCCGCCTTACTTGAATTCTCGTGATTATACAGATACTTATATGTTGGAGTTAAAAACACTGGGATTAACAAATACTTATAAAGAAGTCAGAAATCTCAGGGAGAAAACTCTTAGATCTCATGTTCAGATAAAGTGGCAAGATAATGAAAGTATAAATAATAAAACTTTAGAGAGTACGCTTAAGTTGCTAAAAGATTATTCTGGAGCTCAAGAGATATGGAATTCTTCAATATTAGATATGGTAAGGTTGTATTTTGTTGATATGAAAAAAATATTCCATGTTCTCTATAAAAAGGTGAAACTTGGAGGAAGAATATATTTCAATGTTTCAAATTCTGCATATTTTAATGTTATGATAAATACTCTGGAAATTTGTGCTGAAATAGCTGAAAGTGAGGGATTTAAAGTCATTGAAATTAGAAAAGCCAGAAAACTAAAACCAAGTCCTCAGCAAAAGGAGCAAATAGAAAATTTGCTAGAAGGCGTTATTGTAATGGAAAAGTAGGTGATTAAATGCAAATTTATTGTTTACCCAAAATAAAAGAATTGCATATTTCTAATTATGACTTGTATATATGTCCTTTTGAGGTAGAATTTTCAGAAAAAATTAATCTTGTGTTTGGAACAAATGGGTTAGGAAAAACAACTTTTTTAAATATCATGCAATATGCCGTAATTGGACCATATATTGGGAAGGTACAATCAAGAAATTGGAAAGAACAGCAAAAATTAAAGAGACCAACTTTTGAAAAATACTATTTTAGAAATAGAATGCGTGAACAGTCAGATAAAGCGGAAGTGCGAGTTATATTTTATTTAGGAAATGATAAGTATGAAGTTATTCATAGCTTATATGAGCATAGGCTAAAAAAAGTGTTTATTAACAATGAAGAGATTTCTGGTGAAAATGTAAACTATGATACGTATGAAAAAAAATATTTTGGGCAAGATGATCAAAATATAGATAGGTATTTGATTGATAAATATCATAAACATCTTGAAAAATCATCAAATTTTCCTGATATTAATGCATTTATGTTAATGCTTACTGAAATTATGTTTTTTACAGAGTCTAGAGATTTATCATTTTGGAATCAGGATATGACAAAGTTAATTTTAAGTAAGTTTATGCCAACAGAGAAATACTTTGAGTATGATGAAGTACAGAAATTAATAAAAAAATATGATAGCCAGGAGCGGTTAACCTCTTATAAAATGTCTATGATTAAAGAATTTTTAGGAGAAGACTTGAGTGAAAAAAACACAATAAAATCTCAGTATTCTTTGGAAGATTTACAAAGTATTGATAATAATATTTCTGAAAAAAATAAAAGAATTAGTAAATATGAGCAAGAACTTAATAAAAAAGAGAGGGAAAGTAAACAAAACAGAATTGATTTTGAAAGTGTAGGAAAACAATTACTGGAGATTGAACAACAATGGTATAACAATGTGTTCCCGGATAAATATCAGAAAATATATAATAAATATGTGCCATCGATATTAGCCGATGTTTGTCCGTTTTGTGGAGAAAATCATGTGAACAAGATATTGGAGGTAGACAAGTGCTTTGATTGCAATAAATCAATAAAGATAAGAAAAAATATAGATTTAAATAGATTAGAAATTGAAAGAAAAAATTTGGACAACGAAAAGAGACGTCTCCAAAATAATTATTCTTTGATAAATAAAGAAATTTTAAAAATAAAAAAACTATTGAGCGAAGAAAATAAAGAATTGTTTAAAGTAATTGAAAAACAACAAAAAATCAAGAAAACTTTAGATTTAACGAGTAATGATAATTTTGCGAAATATCAACAACTTGAATTAAAAAAACAAGAGTATCATGAATTGTTAGAGCAAACTAAACAAAGAGAAAAAAAGCTGGCATTAGAAATTGATGCTTATGTTTTAGATAGATTTCAAGACTACAGTACGGTATTTAAGAAATATGCATATTCATTTTTAGGTAATGATAGCAATGTAAGGCTTGAATTAGTTGGGAAATCAGATGAAGCTTTTTTTAAATTCTTCTTAAATGAAACAGAGAGAGAATCAGAAATGACACTATCAGAATCACAAAGAATATTTGTGGATATGGCATATAGACTTGCTACATTAGAATTTTTCCATAAGGATTCCTATTTTATTAGTGAAACACCAGATAGCACATTGGATTATTTTTTTGAGACCAATGCTGTTAAAACATTTAGCTACTTTATCGATTCAGGAAACACATTATTTATGTCCGCTAATGCAAGAAATAGCAGATTAATAAATTTACTTGTAGAGAGATATAAAAAAGAGTATACGCTAATTAACTTACTCGAAAAATCTACTCT
>ERZ773043.1173-NODE-1173-length-15056-cov-5.658223_pt1 | contig 15056 bp, 15 predicted proteins | sample MGYA00580636_ERZ773043 | MGnify/ENA primary metagenome ERZ773043 (study PRJEB29015, sample SAMEA2737992) | human oral metagenome | biome: human oral; feature: human-associated habitat; material: dental | place: China | collected 2065 ... | reverse complement strand
TATACGAAGACCTATTGCGCGAATGCAAAGGGGAATTCCCAATCCTCGGCGTATGCCTGGGACACCAAGCCATCGGCGAAGTATTCGGCGGCACCGTTTCCTACGCTAAACAAGTAATGCACGGCAAACAAAGCGTGGCGAAACAAGTACACCCATCTAAAATCCTTAAGGGCTTGCCTGAACAATTCGAAGTCGCTAGATACCACTCCTTGGCAATTATTGACGAAACCATGCCAAGCGAACTCATCGTCACATCCATTACCGATGACGGCGAAGTAATGAGCGTGGAACACAAAGACTATCCGATATATGGCGTTCAATTCCATCCGGAATCCATCATGACGCCGAACGGGGAACAAATGATTCGCAATTTCTTAGAAAAATAACCACTGTTTTGTATTCGAGGAGCTATTATTAGTTACTAGTACGGTAAGGCAGAAATAAGGTCTCTCGGACCTCCGATGGCCACCCACCCCACTACGTGGGGCCGCCAAGTCGTTCCTTAAGACCTTATTTCCTGCCAACTCAACCTTGGCAGTACCTACTTAATAGCCCCTCTATAATACATATGTCGAACTGTAGCTATATTTTTCTAAAGAAATCTGCGAATCAGAACCCCTAATATAGGAAAAGGTGGTGCATAGCACCACCATTCCCACTCTCCCTATAAAGGGATGACTTGCGCGTTACTCCATATAATGCGCAAGATCATTTGAAAGATATTGAATTGTTGTTCATTTTATTGTGCGTGTGATGGGGAGCAGGGCATATAAAAGATTAAATGTCATAGTGTTTATGTGAGTTCACGGGGTTCTAGGCCCGACTTTGGCCCTGCGAAGGCCGCAGGCCACAGTCAGACCCGGCCAGTGGAGGGCATAGGTCCACGTGAATCACATGTAGCATTAACGCCGGTATATGCCCTATTATCGTTGAACCGAAGTAAAATGAACAACAAGTAAGGAGATTTAAAATGATTAAAGACGCATTATATGCAGTAACGCACGGTCAAGATTTATCCTACGACCTTGCTAAAGATACAATGAACAAGATTATGAGCGGTGATGTACCCGAGGTTCCTATGGCTGGTTTCTTATGCGCTTTAGCAGCAAAAGGCCCTACTGTAGATGAGGTTACGGCTTTTGCAGAGGTTATGCGCGAGAAGGCTGGTTCTGTTCCTCACGAAGGCACAGTTGTGGAAATCGTAGGTACTGGCGGTGATGAAGCTAATACATTCAACATTTCTACCACATCTGGTTTTATCATTTCTGCAGCAGGTATTCCTGTAGCGAAACATGGTAACCGCAGTGTATCTAGTAAATGTGGTGCTGCCGACTTAATTGAAGCGTTGGGCGCTAAATTAGAGCTTAACGGTGAACAAAACGAGGCAGTGCTTAACAAAGCCAATATGTGCTTCATGTTTGCCCCGGTGTATCATCAAGCGATGAAATATGCAGGTCCTGTACGTAAGGCGTTGGGCGTTCGTACGGTGTTTAACATCCTTGGACCGTTGGCAAATCCAGCAGGCGCAACTGTGGAGTTGATGGGTGTTTACGACAAATCCTTAGTAGAACCATTGGCTCGCGTATTGGCTAATCTTGGTGTAAAACGCGGTGCTGTGGTGCATGGCTTTGACGGTCTTGATGAGATTACGGCTACTAATAAAACGTATGTATGCGAAATTAATAATGGTACTTTCACAAGCTACGAATTCGATCCTAAAGAATATGGTTTCGAATATGCGGACAAAAAAGAGCTTGAAGGTGGAGATGCTACAGTAAATGCTGAGATTACACGTCGCGTTCTCGGCGGCGAACAAGGTGGTAAACGTACCGCAGTTCTTCTCAATGCTGGCATGGCGATTTACCTTGCAAAAGACGGCATTACATTGGCAGAGGGCATCGAAGAGGCGAAACATATGATCGACTCTGGCAAGGCTCTTGCTACAATGGAACAGTTTGTGAAAGCAACACAAGAGGTGTAACCATTGATTTTAGATAAGATTATAGAGGCGACCAAAATTCGGGTAGCCCAAGAAAAACAGGTGGAATCTCCAGAGTCTGTGAAAGCAGCGGCTTTAGCATTACCATCTGATACAGGATTTCCTTTTGAAGCGGCCCTTCGTCAACAAGACTTCAACTTCATTTGCGAAGTCAAGAAGGCATCTCCATCAAAAGGCATCATAGCAGAGCACTTCCCGTATTTAGAGATCGCCAAAGAATATGAAGTGTCTGGTGCTGCGGCTATCTCTGTTTTGACGGAGCCAGATTTCTTTAAGGGTGATAAAAAATATTTGCAAGAAATTGCAAGCACCGTAAAAATCCCCGTGCTTCGCAAGGACTTCATCATCGATGAGTACCAAATCTACCAAGCGAAGGTGTGGGGCGCTAGTGCGATTCTCTTGATCTGTGCATGTTTAGATGTGCCTACGTTAACAAAGTTCCGTGAGTTAGCTGATTCTCTTGGTTTGTCCTCTTTGGTAGAGGCCCATGACGAACATGAGGTACAAATGGCTATCGATTGCGGTGCCCGCATTATTGGCGTTAACAATCGGAACCTCAAGGACTTTACTGTAGATGTACAAAATAGCGTGCGCTTGCGTAATCTTGTGCAAGACGATGTAATCTTCGTATCTGAAAGCGGTCTTGAAACGCCAGAGGATATCCAAGTATTGCGGGATAACAATATCGGAGTAGCGTTGATGGGAGAAACCTTCATGCGTTCTCCTAACAAGATTGAGAAACTAGCATATCTCTATGGTTCAACCTACTACACACCAAAGGTTAAAATGTGCGGTATATCCAAGATAGAAACAATTCCTGCTGTAATAGAAGCAAATCCTGACTACATGGGTCTTGTATTTGCACCAAGCAAACGACAAGTTACTGTAGACCAAGCTAAATCATTGGTCAAAGAACTACATAAGCAATATGGAAATCGATATAGTCGAGACGAAGTACAATGCAGTAATGATGTAGTACAAGAATTTATTAAAACGGTAGGCATTTTTGTCAATGAAACGCTAGATAATCTCGTTACGATTGCCACAGAAGTAAATCTTGATGCGGTGCAATTGCACGGTGATGAAGATGAAGCTTTCATCCAATCCTTAAAAGAACGTACTAATGTAGAGGTTTGGAAGGCTGTTCAAATCCGCAGTGCTGCAGATGCAGAGGCGTGGATTGATAGCAGTGCTGATATGCTCTTGTTTGATGCATATCACAAAGACGAGCGGGGCGGTATGGGTGAAGTATTCGACTGGTCTTGCTTAGATGAGTTTGAACGACCATTTATGCTCGCAGGCGGTATCGATAGCACCAATGTGGCGCGTGCCATTCGTACGGTTCGACCGTACGGCATCGATATCAGTAGCGGCATTGAAACAGAAGGCGTGAAGGACGATGAGAAGATAAAAGCTTTCACCAACATTGTGAGAACAATAGCAATGCCATAGTATGGCGTGCTAGCAGGAATGGTATATAGAAAGGTAAGTTATATGAGTGAACAAAGACATGGCTATTTTGGCTCCTTTGGGGGTCAATTTATGCCAGAAACATTGATGAATGCAGTTATCGAATTGGAAGAGGCGTACAATAAGTACAAAGATGATCCTGATTTCGTACATGAACTTGAGGATTTACATAAAAAATATACAGGTCGTCCATCCCTGTTATACTATGCGGACCGTATGACAAAGGACCTTGGGGGAGCCAAAATTTATTTAAAACGTGAGGACTTAAACCATACTGGTTCTCACAAGTTGAATAACGTAATCGGCCAAATGTTATTGGCAAAACGGATGGGTAAAACACGCGTTATTGCTGAAACCGGCGCAGGTCAACACGGCGTGGCAACGGCTACTATCGCTGCATTGATGGGCATGGAATGCGAAGTATACATGGGTGCAGAGGACTGTGAACGTCAGGCGCTTAACGTATATCGTATGGAATTGCTAGGCGCTAAGGTGCATCCAGTAACAACAGGGACTAGTACATTGAAAGATGCGGTTTCCGAAGCGTTGCGCGAATGGACAAACCGCATGTCCGATACGCACTATGTATTGGGCTCCGTTATGGGTGCCCATCCATTCCCTATGATCGTTCGTGATTTCCAATCTATTATCAGTCGTGAAGCGCGTGAACAAATCCTCGAAGCAGAAGGCAAATTGCCAACAGCTGTTATGGCTTGCGTAGGCGGTGGCTCCAATGCGATGGGCATGTTCTATCACTTTATTCCAGATGAAGGGGTTCGTCTCATCGGTTGTGAAGCAGCAGGTCGCGGCATCGATACAGAGGAACATGCAGCAACAATCGCGAAGGGGTCTGTTGGTATTTTCCACGGTATGAAATCTTACTTCTGCCAAGATGAAGACGGTCAAATTGCTCCAGTATATTCTATTTCTGCAGGTCTCGATTACCCTGGCATCGGTCCTGAACATGCGTACTTGCACGATAGCGGGCGTGCTGAATATGTGCCTGTTACAGATGACGAAGCAGTAGATGCCTTTGAATATTTATCTCGCTTGGAAGGTATTATTCCTGCGATTGAAAGTGCTCATGCGGTGGCACATGCACGTAAAATTGCTCCTACTATGAGCAAGGACGACATCATTATTATTTGTTTATCTGGTCGCGGTGACAAAGACGTAGCGGCTATGGCGAAATATAGAGGGGTGGATCTTCATGAGTAAAATTAAAGACGCTTTCACAAAGGGCAAGGCATTCATCCCGTTCATTAGTGCTGGTGACCACGGTATTGAAAATACAGAACGTTATATTCGCATTATGGTGAAAGCCGGTGCAGACATGGTGGAAATCGGTATTCCTTTCTCCGATCCCACAGCGGAAGGCCCAGTTATCCAAGAAGCAAGTACACGCGCATTATCTACAGGCGTAAAAATCAATGATATCTTCGATATGGTGCGTCGTCTGCGTACAGGTGATGATGCGGTGACTATACCGCTCGTATTCATGACCTATTTGAATCCTATTTATGTATTTGGTCGTGAAAAATTCTTTACCCTCTGTGAAGAGGTGGGAATCTCTGGTGTTATCGTACCAGACATGCCATTTGAAGAAAAAGGCGAGCTCGGTAGTGTGGCTCATAAGCATGGTGTTGAAGTTGTATCCTTAATTGCGCCAACATCTGAAAACCGCATCGAAATGATCGCCAAAGACGCAGAAGGCTTTGTATACTGTGTATCCTCACTTGGCGTTACAGGCATGCGCAGTGAAATTAAGACGGATATTAAATCCATTGTTGAAATGATTCGCAAATATACGGATATTCCGGTAGCTGTTGGTTTTGGTATCTCTAAGCCAGAACAAGCGGAAGCTATGGCGCGCGTATCCGACGGTGCTATCGTAGGCTCTGCCATCGTTAAAATCGTGGCAGAACACGGTGAACATGCGGATCAAGCGTTGTTTGATTACGTACAATCCATGAAACAAGCTGTTCTAAAGGCTAGTGTATAATAAATGATTTCATTTAAATACCGGTTTTAGTAAGTCATTTAGATTTTTTAGAATATTTTGACATAGAAAAACTGCACCCCAAAAATTGAATTCAATTTTTGGGGTGCAGTTCATTTGGTATTTAATGTTGTTCAGGTGCATGTTGGTTATGATGAGCATGCACTTTTTTATATGTGTTCTCTTTTGGTGGTTTTGGCACAGGAGCGAGGCTTAGTCATTAGAGGATTCAGAACGTTGGTGTCGTTCGCTGCGTTTTGCTGTTGCATTTTTATCATGCTTTTCACGTTCAGATATTCTATGCTTTCTGTGCTTTTTCTTTTTATCATTTACTTTGTACCATGGATGATCGCTGCTATCTACTGTGCCATCATCATTTTTTACCATGCGATGGTTTTCACCGATTTTGAAGTGATAATCTTTGGCTTGGGCTACATTGGCACCAATACCAACTGTTAAGAAGGCACCTAAACTGGCCAAGGCTACTGCTTTAATTAATTTAGCTTTCATAATTATCTCCTGCATAATTAATTGTACGAATTTTAGTTGTAAGAAATATATCTGTAGTATAGGTGGATTTCATGAACAAAAAATGAATCAACTAAGTTGATAAATCATAGTATAATAGGAATATCTATATATGTTTATTATCTAATATTATCTAAGATTATAGTAGGAGCTTTATGAAACAGAGAGTATACGAAATCCTCTATCGTGAGCTAGTGGAAAACTATGCGAACAGTAAGGGACGTACCAATACAGCCGATTTTTGGCTCACCATAAGTGCTATATCCTTTGTATATGGCTTAATTATATGTATTACAGGTCTTGCAACCTACATACCGTACGGATTTCTTTATGCTGTCTCTATTGGTGGCGGTGTATTATTTGTATTGTCCATCCTGTTATGCTTGCCGAAGATTATGCTAATGGCAAGACGGTTACGAGACTCTAATAATGATCCAACGTTGATGATTTTGCTTTTGGTTCCTATTTTAGGCTGGCTTGCATTATTGTATCTATTCTGTAAGCGCACATCGCCTGTATCTAATGGATTAGAGGAAAAACGTTCCGTATCGGGCCTCTTTATTGTGACTATATTAGTATTAGGCTGCTTAGCTATTAGTGCAGGTAGTACAATGATTAATCATAATTTTATAGTAGAGGAGACTGCTTATGGCAATTTAGAACCTAGTTCGTTAACGAAACAAGCAAATCGTCTTTTACAAAGTGAAACGGCTACAACAGAGGGGCGTACTGTGGTAAGTAATTATTATGAAGCCCTCAATAAAAAGGATTATCATGGTGCATATCGTTATTTGAGCGCTCGTGCTATGGAACGATATGGTACCTTTGAACTATGGGAACAAGCCATGACTAAGGAAGAGGTTCCTAAGGTGAAAGCGATACAGCTTGACTATGTTTCTCAAGACCAAGATGATGATATTGTTGTAAACTATATGGGCTTTACCGTTACCTTTGAAGATAATCTAGAGCCTCTATTAGTTCGTTTGCATAATGAAGGCAAAGGCTGGGGCATTGTTGCTATTGAAGCTATGGAGGAGGATTAGGTTATGTCAACCATAAATATATATGATTTGAACTATACTGATGCCTTCAAATTAGGTATTAGGAACTATGCTAATTTTAACGGTCGTGTTAGCCGTAGTGAATATTGGCGATTTGTGGCAGGCGTTACATTGATACAAGGATTACTTGGCATTTTAGCTTTACTTTGTAGTATCTTGGGCTTCCCTAATTATGAAGCGCTTATCGATAATGTTGCTGTAGGGGTATCCCTTTTCTTTATAGTTCCCAATATAGCTATCACAGCGCGGCGTATGCATGATATTGGCCGGAGTGGTTGGACGCAGCTAATCTCATTTATTCCTGTTATAGGATTCTTTATATTTCTCATTTACGAATTGCGTCGTGGCGATCAAAGAGAGAATTCATATGGTGAAAGAACCGGATATACACCTATTACTCCTGAGGTTAGCAAAGCTACTGGTCTAGAAGAAACTCCATCCCGTCGCCAAGATTGGGCGATGGGGATTGCTATCTTTATTATCCAATCTATTATTATTGCTGATATCATTAGAGAGATATTATGGTATGGTATTAATGGGAATGGATATATGTAATAAAGATCTGCATTTATTAACAATCTCATTATTTTATTTTATAAAAGTTTAACATCTCCTTTATAGACAATATAACACTTTGTAGTAAAATGAATTTCAGATGAATTCAAAAATATAGATATTAATAAATAAAAAATATCTAAGTTCTTATATGTGTTAAGTACAGCAGGACTTCGTAATCTTTGCTGATTCCTGTTTGTAGCTAGAAGGAGTTTATTATGAAATCTTGTCCCTATTGTGGACATGAAGTGTTAAAAACAGAGTGTTACTGTCCAGAATGTGGGCATGTTAGTAGGCCACAAATCTCGTTAGATAAATATAATCTAGGCTTGATTGAAAACTTTAAACAATGTTTGGTTTATAAATATGCTGACTTTGATGGTCGTGCAAGTCGTAGTGAATATTGGCATTTCTTGTTAGTCTATCAATTGTTGTTTGTGGCCATTCTATTTACTTGTGCTTTTTTGAGCTATATTAGCCCACTATCTAGCGTAGTAGGCGTAGGTTTTGGCTTGGTCATTCTTGTTCTTTTGTCCGTGATTATGGTTATTCCTGGCGTGGCCGTTTCAGTACGACGCTTACACGATCAAGGCCGATCAGGGGGCCTCGTATTTATTGGATTTATCCCGGTGGTAGGGACCATTATCCTGTTGATCCTTATGGCTCTACCTGGTGAAAGCCTATCAAATCGCTTTGGTCCCCCTACAGGTCAAGTGGTTGTAACAAAACAAATGGCCCGTGAATTAGGTCTTATTGATACTACGCCATCTATGGGACTAACTGCAGGACTATTCTGTGCTATCTTTGTGCTTTGGTTCCTGGTAGATAAACTACTTATGACTAGTGCGATGTAGTTTGTTACGAAATTTAATAAATATAAAAGGGGCTGTTTTGTTACAGCCCTTTTTGTGTATCTTATTTAGCTTGAGTTAATGCACTATCGTTAAATGTAATTTTCCCTAAAGTTACTTTATCATAAGTATTGCTTAACGTTCGTTCTCCATATTGATGATACATTTCTTTTAGATCTTGTGTCATGGCTAGTTGCATTTGTTTTAAGATTCCATCAGTTAAGTCCTGTGAACCTTCTTTTTTAAAGCGGATACCGTTGAATAGTAATGTATTATCTTTCTCGATGAAGTAAATATTACCTACATTTTGCCCTACAATCAGTTGACTTTTGTCCTTATTAAGGTTGGCTATTGTGCTAGAAAGCTCAGATTTTTGTTTTGTAAGAATAAAGTTAATGTCATAAGTTATATTTTGGGGTTGGTCACTTACACTGATACCAGAGAATATATGGGCACGAGGTTTAGGATAATCTTTTTCAGGTTTATAAGAGTAAGCATCTTGAGTGATTAGATAGGACTCTCCATTTTCTTGGATGTTTAAGCGGTACATAGTTTTACTATCATTATACCCCACCCAAGAACCTTCGAAATTATTTTTACCACAACCCGCCATGAGAAGTATTGAGAATAGTGCAATCATAATTAGGCTGATTTTTGTTAATTGTTTCATTTTAAGATCCTCCTTATTGTGCACTATCTAAAATGGTATCATCAAAGTAAAAGTCGAATTGTAAATTTGGTTTATTAGTATATATTGATAGGTCTTTATCTATTTCTTTTTGATTTGATTTTTTGATATCATTTTGTAAATCTTTTATATAGGTTTTTACATTGTTGTCATCGGCTTTTTTCTTAAATACTCTATCCTCAATAAGCAATGTATTATCTTTTTCGTTATAAAGAATTGTTGTAGTTTCATTATTGTCGCTCACAACCAATCTGTTTTCAGATACTTTCCCTAGGTTATTATGTATAGAATCACTTTTTCTTTTCAAAATATAATCTAAGTGAATAGGAGCAACTTGTCCTGAGCCTTTAAAATGAGATTCATATCTACCACTTTCGAAGAGACCAAATAATCCTTTGTATTCATATGTAAAAATGGATACAATAGATTGCTCATTATTATTCTCTATAATTAACTCTTGAATGTTGTTATTTTCTTTATATGAAACCCAAGTTCCTTCAAACTTATCATTGTTGTTACCACCACATGCGGTCATGAAAAGCATAGTAAAAGTTAATAATAGTGTAATTAAAAAGTTTCGTTTCATAATAGTCTCCTTATGCTGCATCGCCATAGTACTTACGACGTAAGTAGAAAATATAACCACCACCAATTACAAGTACGATAGCAGCGCCAATGCCGATGTAGAATAACCAACCATGGTCTGGCTTAAAGATAAAACGAATATGGCTATTTTGAGAAAACGTAGCGGTATTTTTGTTTGTTAATTCTCCCGTTTGAACGCTTGCTGGATCAATTTCGCCAGATACAGTAACTGTTGTTTCTCCTCGAGATGTTCCTAAGTCTACAATATAACTGCCTGATGTTGTTTCTTCCATAGCTAGTAATGGACCGTCACCTTTATCCCTTAAAGTCATGGCATCTCTAACTGTATTGAGCTCTTCAATGTTATTGAATTTTGATTTTACTGTCCACATGTTATAAGGTGTTTTGTCACCATCTTCAATAGTGATTTCTTTACCCTCTTTATCAAGAGCTTTTATAGTAGCATTTTGTACATTATATTTAATAATAATATCGGAAATTGCCTCTTTAGGTAACGGACCTGCTTGTGAACTTATTTTTGCATCCCAAGTACCGCTACCATCACGATTAATTTTTACATCTGAATCTATGGTGGCACATCCAGATAATAATAACATACATACGCTAAGAATCATAAGGCATAATTTTCTCATAGTATTCCTCTCTTTCACACTATAAATTTAAACTATCTATAAAATGCCATTTGTGATATATTCTACATTAAGTGTATGATTATAGGCAATATGTAAAATTAAGAGCGGTGATGAAATGTTGATGAAGTTTAAAGGAATAGGAACTATTAAAAGTATTTTATTAAGTGTAATGTCCATTGCCATTTTAATATCTGTGGGTTATGGTATGTATTATCAGTTTATCTATAAACAAACACCTGAGTATTCATTAAAGATTATATACACCTCAATTCAAAAGGGTGATCCAGATACATTTTTCAAATATGTAGATGGGGAGGGTATTTTACATCGTATTTATGATCCTTATATTGAAAAATTACTTAAAGAATCTGATGGCAGAAATATTTCTATGGTAAATTCTAAAGGGGAAAAACGAATCTTAAATTTAGGAGAAGCATTATTATTTACTTCATTGGATAATTATCATAGTGATATAAAGGCAGTATTACTTGATGAGGATTTGACTGAAAAACTACGTTTTAGAACAGGTAAGAAAGATCCATTTATTGATAATCTTAAAAGCTTAAAGGAGCCTGATAGGTACGAATTGATTTCTATTGAGAAAAAGAGTAATGCTAATGGAGTTGCTAATCTAGTTATTACTGCATTAGATAAGAAAACTAATGAAACTAAGATATTCCCTGTAGAAATGACACAAATGGAAGATAAATCTTGGAGATTAACGAGTTATGATTATAAGCAATATCATCACCCTTATGATGCTTTTGATCAGATTTAATTTAGAATAAACTTCATTAGACTATAAAGCCCCTTACGTTTTTGGTAAGGGGCTTTTTGGTGAACGTTAAATAAAAATAATTATGGTTGTTGGAATAAAGTGAATTATAAAGATATTAATATAGCACTCCTAATCTGCATGTTTATTTATGCTTGTTAAGTGACTATATTATTTTTTATTCGATAGACATATAGGTTATTCTCAAAACATATAGACATTGATTTTCAAAATCGTCAACAGTAATGATATAATATTTTCAAGTAGAATTTATTTGTTATTTTTAGAGGAGAGAAGATTATGACTGATTTGTCTATCAAAAATCTTTCGTATGTAGATAATTTTAAACATACGATTATGGGTAGCTATGCTAATTTCAAAGGTCGTGCAAGCCGCAGTGAATATTGGCGTTTCTATGGTATCACAATTGTTATTGCTGGTATCTTCAATGTATTAAGTGCCCTTGTAATGGATACTGCGCTAGCAAGTGTTGTAGGGCTTATTTCTATAGTATATAATCTAGCAATTTTATTACCTTCCATTGGTCTTGCTGCTCGTCGTCTACATGACATTGGTAAAAGTGGTTGGATGCTTTTGATTAGCTTGATTCCATTTGGTATTATCTATGTTATTTATCTACTTGCTCAAAAGGGTGATGAAGGTGATAACCAATACGGATCTCCAATGAGCTATGAAGTAATTACTGCTGAAGAAGCTGCTCGTACAGGTCTTAAAGAAACTCCAACAGAAGACATGGACCGCAAATTCATGTATGCATGCATTGGTATTATTATTCTTGAAGTAATTCTTATGAGTGTATTTTCTTAATTAGAAATAAAAAGCCCACTTACGTAGGCTTTTTTCTTTTGAAAGCGAAGCAAATAAAATTAGGAGAATATATATGATAGAAAATAATCAACAAAATGATCAACAAAATGAACAACTAAATGAACAACTAAATGAACAACAAAAAGAACAACATCAAGTTGAAACCGACTCATCTAATGTAGAACCTGTGAGTACAGAGTCCAACATAGTTTCAAATAAACCTTTGACTGGGGCGGAGAAATATGCTCAGAAATTAGCTATAAAGCAACGTATTCAGGAATTAACATGTGAACTGGAGTCATTAAAGTATCCTAATGATAAATATGATATGGGGATACTGGATTCGGTTTATCGAACTGTTATTAAGAAATATGTCACTATCGGTGGGCGGGCAAGTCGGAGTGAGCTTTGGCAGTACGTATTGTTTTACTATATGGTCTTTGCCGCAATAGGAACTGTAACGGGTTTCTTGAATATATTATTAGGTAATATTATTGCATCATTTTTTATAATCTATATGTTTGTATTCATAGGGGCATATGGGCTTCTGTTGCCGACACTTGCAGTGCAAGTTCGACGCCTTCATGATATCGGAAAGTCCGGATGGTATATGCTGGTGAGCATGGTTCCTTTCGTAGGCGGTCTTCTTTTACTGTACTGGTTTGTACAGCCTAGTGAAGCAGGTCCTAATGAATATGGAAATAAGACATCTTATATTGAGATTACCCCTGATATGAGCCGAGAATTGCGTCTTAGCACGACACCGAGTTCGGGTTATAGATGGCTTATGGTGGGAATATTGATGGGACTCATTATTCTTTCGATTGTATTATGGGCTTATTCTTTATCCCATCAGTCATAGCATTTTCAATAAGTTGTGAATCAATATAAGTTATGTTGATTATGATATATAGGTTTTAATTAAAGTTAGTCTACGATATACAGTATCAATTATGATATAATTGATACTGTAATTTATATAGTTTTAGTTTTATTCTCATGAGAGGTGGCTTTATATGAGTGATTTAGTAACAAAAAAATTAGGATATAAAGATAATTTCAAATTTGTTATTATGGAGAATTATACCAATTTTAAAGGTCGTGCCAGTCGTGGTGAATACTGGCGCTTTACGGCTTTATATATTTGCTTATCTACTATTATTCAAGTGTTAAGTGCTTTGTTGAGCGACACTTTCTTGGGTATTGTTTTCTCCTTGTTATCATTAGCTATAAGTTTTGGTTTGTTATTGCCAAGCATTGCTGTATCTGTACGCCGCTTACATGATATCGGCAAATCCGGTTGGATGCTTTTGGTATCCTTAATTCCGCTTGTTGGTTGGTTCTATGTAGTGTACCTATTGGCTAAAAGCGGAGATGAAGACGTAAATGAGTACGGTCCTGTTGTGGGTTATGAAACCGTGACTGCGGAAATGGCTTCTGAAACAGGTTTAGAACCGACTCCTACATCCAGTATGGATAAAGCTGTTGCTATTATTACGGTTGTTATATATGTTGTGGGGATTGCTATTGTTGCAGCAACTACAAAATAGGTCTTACATAATTGGTTTTTGACCCAGTTACAGTTGATGCTATTGACAATGTATATAAATCTACCCTATAATATCTTGGTATATTAAGAATAAGATTGCGTTGAAAAAGACGGCATGTCTCAGACGGATTTTGTAGAGACCAAACTCATGGGCTGAAAGGTTTGGAAATCTAGAGATGTGCGGATCACTTTGGAGCAAGCGGCAACGCCGCCGGTGAACACCGTTATATGTTTAAGTGGCTTTCACAATATGAGAGATGAGTTGCGTCTTATGTGTTACAATCATGTGCTAGCATGGTGTGACAATCGCAGTTGCGGTGGCGTTAGCTTTCACAAGTAACGAGAGTCAGTAGGGTGGTACCACGGATATGACGTCCGTCCCTTCGGGGGCGGGCGATTTTTTTATGTAAAAGGAGCACATCATGGATTACGGTAAGACGTTACATTTGCCTGAAACAGAATTTCCAATGCGCGGCAATTTGCCTAAGCGCGAACCAGAAATCTTAAAGTTCTGGGAGGACAACAAAATTTATCAAAAACGTTTGGAATTGCGTAAAGACGCAAAACCTTTCATTTTGCATGACGGCCCTCCATATGCAAACGGTAAATTGCACATCGGTCATGCCCTCAACAAAACGTTGAAGGACATCATCATGAAATATAAAACAATGACTGGTCATTATACTCGCTACATCCCTGGTTGGGATACGCACGGTTTGCCAATCGAGCATGCGGTTATTAAAAACACTGGTCTTAACCGTCATGAAATGGCGCCATTGGACTTGCGCAACAAATGTAAGGAATATGCATTAGAATGCGTAGAAACTCAAAAACAAGACTTTATTCGCTTTGGCGTATTAGGTGAATGGGATCGTCCGTATTTGACATTGCGCCCTGAGTTCGAAGTAAAACAACTTGGTATCTTTGGCGAAATGGCAAAACGCGGCCACATCTATAAAGGTCTTAAAACTGTATACTGGTGTACGCACTGTGAAACTGCATTGGCAGAGGCAGAAATCGAATACGCTGAGAAAAAATCCTTCTCCATCTACGTAAAATTCCCTTATGTATCCGAGAAAAAGGTGACATTGCCAGCTGGCGTAGATCCTAAACAAGCATATGCTGTTATCTGGACAACGACTCCTTGGACAATGCCTGCCAACGTAGCAATCTCCGTTAACCCTGAGCTTGAATATGGCTGGGTAAAAGTAGGCGAAGAATATTACTTGATGGCTACTGAGCTTGTTGAAGCAGCTATGAAAGATATCGGTATCGAAGACTACGAAATCGTAAACCGTTTCTCTGGTGCAGATTTAGAATTGGCTGATTTCAAACATCCATTTGTAGAACGTAATTCCACAGTATTGCTTGGTGACCATGTAACACTTGAAGCCGGTACTGGTTGTGTACATACAGCGCCTGCACACGGTGAAGATGACTTTAACATCGTTATGCGTTATAACAAGGAAGGTAAAACTGAGCTTCCTATCATTTCCCTTGTTAACGAAACTGGTA
>ERZ773043.1172-NODE-1172-length-15057-cov-4.784362_pt1 | contig 15057 bp, 13 predicted proteins | sample MGYA00580636_ERZ773043 | MGnify/ENA primary metagenome ERZ773043 (study PRJEB29015, sample SAMEA2737992) | human oral metagenome | biome: human oral; feature: human-associated habitat; material: dental | place: China | collected 2065 ... | reverse complement strand
TGTAGTGCGCTGCCAGCTTTCGGGGCCTGTTGCTGAAATGGACTTGTCGAGGATGTGGGTGTCGAGGGCGACGAAGTTGTCAGGGGTGGGATCTACCTTGAGGATCGCATTGGGGCTCGTCGTAGATACCCAGAGCTTACCATCGTGGCTGACAGCGATACCCGAGGGCTTGGCGGGGGAGAGGTCCAGCTCACGGACGACCTGAGTACCCTGGATCATCAGCACCTTGCTGTCGGAGGTGAGGGCGAAGAGGCGCTCACCGATCTGTGCCATACGCTGTTTCAGCGCCTTCTTTGTCCCAGTGATAGGTGTGAATCCTCCCTCTGAGGAGCCACGTAAGATCCCATCACGCTCAGTGCGAATGTAGATGTGCTCGCGCAGGACAGCGATATGTGTAGGGGTGCTCTGTGCGAGAGCCTCGTCGTTGTAGACCTTGACCTTCTCGAGGGAGTGACTATTTGCGATGGTGAGGAGACCTTCACCGCCGTTCTTGGGGCCGAGCTGTGAGAGGATATAGATCTGGTCATTCCCGAAGGCGAGGTCCTGGCAGACGTTCCCGAGCTTCGTGCCATTGACGCGGTAGTAAGCCTGATCGATGACGAGCTTCTTGGAGGGGTGGATGTAGGTCAGTGAGCCCGTCTCATTGCCGAAGTTCCCTTCGTTGAGGAGGAAGGCGCCTTCGGAGAAGCGGGGAGCAACAGTGTAGGTGTGCTTAGCGCTCTTGCCGTCGACGGTGAGCGTGATTTCATACTTCCCAGGATGAGCGGTGGTGAAGTCGAAGGTAGCACCTTCGGCAGCCTTCGCGCCGTTCACTACCCATACGGCTTTGGCAGCAGCGTCCTTCGCTACACCAGCGACGCTCAGGTGAGCGGTGTCGAGCTGGTAGAACTCTAAGCTGCTTGCTACTCCGTCGATCGTCAGAGTCGAGGGAGGATTAGGGCTTGGCGTGGGGTCATCCTTCTTACAGGAGGCGAGGCCAGCGATGAGAGCGAGGCTGGCGATGAGAATCTTCTTGTACATAGTGGTGGCGGTTAGTGAAGTTAGTTAGGGATGTCTTCCCTGAGGAGATGGAGGTCCGTGATGCCCGAGATCTCCGTAGAGCATTCGCCGAGGCTACCGTTCTCTTGGTTGACACCCGTATAAATCTTGATGAAGTCTACCCCAGGGAGGTGCACCTTGCGCCCCTGCTTGTCGACAGCCCAGTCGATGTCGATGGTGGCATCCTTGCTGTCGCTCGCCGCATTGTCGGCGTAGCCATAGCGGAACTTACACTGCACGTAATAGGGGCTTTTGCTACTCTGGTTGTAGCCATTCTGTGGGAGGCGCGTCCCGCGGAAGGTGAGCTTATCGCCCTTGACCCACTGGGGGAAGTAAGGCTGTGCGTGAAACTGGTTCTTGACCTTGTAGCCGGAGTTGCCCTTGTTGTCCTGCCAGCGGATATAGGTGCTCCACACTTCGTTGGACGCAGGTTCATTGGCTGGACGGTAGTAGGTCATCTCAAAGTCTCGATAGCAGTTGAGGTCTGCTTGTGGGGCGTGACTCTTGAGGAAGGCGTACCACGGCTCTTGGGTGGGATCGACGTGCGCGCTCCCTGCGATTTCGTACCACTCGTCTTCATCGGGGCGGCCGTTGTGATTGGCATCGTAGGCGACCACAATAATCCCCGGCTCACAGCTCCCAGCTTCGAAGGCTTCCTTGTTGCTACTGCTGTAGAAGGCATTGCCGAGCACACGGAAGTCGCGCTGCCCAGCTACGTTCGTGATGGTGTGGTCAAAGCCGACCACGATATATCCGCCCCAGCCACCGAGGGTGACCAGACCACGTTTATTATCCTTAAGCTCATCCAAGGCCTTTCGGTTCATATCCTCCTGCGTGTCGCCTGCTTCATACTTGGGGAGTTCGTTCGTGAACTGTCCCACGGCTGGGAGGTACTCGAGGACGCGCGTGATGTAGGGGCTATGCGTGGCAGGTAGAGGCTCAGGGCGTGGTGTCTCCTTCTTGCACGCAGCGAAAGCGAGGACGATAAGGAGGGTGAGCGCCGTGAAGGTACGATGTATATAATGCGGTGTCATTGTCGTATCCTTAGTGATGAAGGGGTTGAAGTGGCTGGGTAGTGAAGGCGATGTGCGCAGGGATGTCTCCCGTCTTGACGCTCCACTTACGGCGCCCCGTCTTGAGGTCATAGCAGTGGAGTTGTCCTGGGTGGACGTAGTCCTGAGCGTCAGTGAGGTAGAGTTCGCCCTGCTCACTATTGATGGCCAGGCCATAGGGTAGCTGAATCTCCTTGTCCGTACCGTCCTTGATGAAGTTGCGGTCGATGACCTCTTGCTTCTTGGTGTCGATGACGGTGTAGCTGATGGTGTTCTTCCCCGTGAGGTAGCTCCACTCGGAGCTGTAGACGAAGAGGGAATCACCGGAGAGAGCCATATTGGAGCAAGCGACCTCGAGCGTCTTGGTGACACGCTCGGTCTTGGGGTCAAAGACAAAGAGGCGGGAAGGGACTCCCTTATAGTCACCGCGCGAAGATGCCCAGATCTTGCCGTAGTTATCCAGCTGAAGGCGGTGAAGGTTGATGGCGACATCGACCTGCTTCTCCTCGGTGAAGGTCTTTAGGTCGATGATGGAGATGGTCTTGTCGTAGTTGGGGGCGCGGTAGCCGCCTGAGTTGGCGACGTAGAGCTTGTCTCCCTGGATGAGAAGCTCTTCGGGCTGGTAGCCTACGGGGCATTCGGCTACGACCTTGAGGGTGGCGGTGTCTACCTTGGCTACATAGCCGAGGCGTGCGTTGGGGTCGATCTTGACGGGACCGGCGTAGGAGGATACGTAGGCGAAGCCATCCTTGAAGGCGATGTAGCGACAGTTAGGGATGGAGAGCTTGCCGATGTGCTTAGCGGTGCGCACGTCCATGACCTCGATGAGTCCAGAGACGTTGATGACGGCATAGAGACGGCTACCGTGGATTTGGAGGTCGTTGCCGACATCGCCCAGCTCCTTGACGACATTGGGGTTACGCTCGGCGTAGATGTTGCGCGTATAGAAGGCTGTCGTGTAGTCGTAGTAGTCGAGGGTGGCCTTGTTGGAGCCCATGTTCGCCTCGTTGAGGAGGAAGAAGCCCTTGATCTTTCCTGGGCGGCCTGGTGCTCCGACACGCACACGGGACGAAGGAATGATCTCTTCCTCTTTGCGGCAAGAGGAGAGAGCGACCATAGCCACGAGGAGGCTCAGTAGGAGGTCTCGGAAGCGGTTCATAGGGTGTATTCGGCTTTCAGCTTGAAGTTCGTCCCGGGCATGGGGTAGGAGCGTACGACTTCGTACTGCTGGTTAAGGAGGTTGCTTACCTCGGCAGTGAGGCGTAGCTGGTGGCGACGGAGGGCAAAGGGGCGCGAGAGCGTCAGGTCGCTGGTGTACCACGGGCGGACATAGTTCTCGCGGATGTTGGCACTGGAGTCATAGCGTTCGCCCGTGTAGATGAAGCTGTAGTTCAGCACCCAGCCACGCCAGCCGAGGGTGACGATGGCCGAACCGCTGTGCCAAGGGATATAGGGTATCTGCCCACCATAGTAGCTGTCGGAGGGATCGGTGAGGTCTTGGGCCTTCTGATAGGTGTAGGTGAGGCGTGTCGAGGCGGTGACGGCACCCAGTAGCCACTGCGTCTCGAGGGTGAGGTCAATACCACGGATGCGGACGTGCCCGAGGTTGATCATCGTCCACTGGAACTGGTTCGAGGTCGGTACGGCAATGATCTTGTCGTCGACATAGTTCAGATAGCCGTCGGCTTGCACCTCGAAGCGGCGCAGCACCCCACGAGTAAACGCCTTGGCATAGACCGCCCCGAGGTCGTACTGCGTGGTGTACTCGGGGCGGAGGTACTTATTCCCGATGAAGGTATAGTACAGGTCGTTGAAGGTCGGCATGCGGAAGATCCGCTTGTAGAAGCCACGCAGGCTGAGGTCGTGCTCAGCCAAGGGCTTGTAGCTGGCGATGAGGGTGGGTGTCCACTCGCTCTTCTCGGGGGCTTGGCCGTCCTTGGCCTTCGTCCAGTCGTGGACGTAGGTGTGAAGGAGGCTGGCCTGCGCCTTGAAGCCCCCGTGCGTGTAGTCTGCTGCCGCCGAGGTCAGCAGGGTGAGGCGTGTGGGATAGGCAAAGTCCCGGAGGTCAGCCGTGAGGGTATTGTACTGCACATCCGAAGCTAACGCCATGCGCCAGTCGCTGCCGAGGGCGAGCTGATGGGCGGTGGAGAGGTAGCCTTCGTGCTGGTGGTAGTGGTTATTGACGTACATCGTCGTCACATCCAGACGCGGGTCGGAGAGGTAGTGCAGGTAGTCGTAGGCATACTTCGCATTGGCCAAGAGGGTGTACCTGCCGAAGGTCTTGCGCAGCGAGCCTTGTGCTAATACATCGGTGTCCCACTGACGGTCCTCGTGCTTGAACTTCCCCGGCTCTTCGCGCACGAAGGCACCAGGATAGCCACGCTCGGAGCGATAGAGATAAGCCTTGGTGCGCCACTCGCCTTCATCCAAGCGACCGAAGAGCCCCGACTCAAAGCGCAGGGAGTGCACATCGCCATTGTGACGCACGGCGGTGGTGTCGTAGCCATCTTTCTTCCGATAGGAGAAGCGGTAGCGCCCCGAGGTATAGAGGTATTCGGCACTCATCGACAGGTCGAGGGTGGGGGAGAGGCGCTGCTCGTAGAGGAGGGAGGGATTGATGGTGGAGAAGGAGCCTGCCTTGAGAGCGGCCTTGAGGTTGGTCCTACGCTGGGTGGCGAAGGTGGGGCGGCGCGTCGTCATATAGAGCGCGGCTGCCGAGGAGAAGCTCTTCGCAGGCTGGAGGATGGTACTACGCTGACCATTATATATGGAGACGGTCTCCATGTTGTCGAGGGAGAATCGCCCGAGGTCTATCTGCCCGTTCTGCGCATTGCCCAGCTGCAGGCCATCATAGAAGACGCCCACATGCTGGGAGCCCATGCTGCGCACGTTCACCGTCTTCAGCCCCCCGATGCCGCCGTAGTCCTTGATCTGGACGCCGGCGAAGTAGCGTAAGGCATCAGCTACGCTCACGGCACTAAGGCGCTGGAGGTCGCGCCCGCCCAAGACTTGTGCGGGTATGACATCCTTCGGGATCAAGCGCTCCGTGACGACCACGCCCTCGAGGACATGGATACTGTCAATATGCCCAGCAGCCCAAGCCTTAGTCAGAGGAAGTAGCACGAGGCATAATAGCAGGAGCGCACGCTGTCTGCTATGATGAAGTTTCATTAAGTCGGTTTCAGTTAGTAGTCAGAGGGGGAGCTTGTCATAGTAGCGTCTCTCTGGCACTAGCTATTGAGTACAAAGGTAAGGCTTTTGGTGGGCTTGCCCGCGAATGTGATGATGCGAGGGCTGACGGTCAATCTTGACAGCCACACCAGCCGTCAGCTTACGAATAGCCTAAAGACGGGGCTTCTTCGCTGTCAAAGTTAGCCCTTTCAGCGCGGAGTACGGCGGGGGAGCTATGGGAGGGAAGGATGCTGTCTTGCGGATGGGGGTGGTGTGAACCTATATTGGTCGGTGGGCTGACCTATATAGGTCGTCATCGCGACCTATATAGCTTCGTCGTCGGACCAATATAGGTTAGCCCGCCGACCAATATAGATTGATTTATCTCCCTGTAGTCGGGTGGTGGCGCAAGCAGCACCTATCATAGATATAGCTGTAGCGAAAAGCTGCCACGACAAGATGAGGAGGGGGATGCGAACCAGTACTGGTCGCCGACGTGACCAGTACTGGTAACTGATATCAACCAGTACTGCTTCGCGCTGCGACCAGTACTGGTCGGGCGAGTGACCAGTACTGGTTACTTTTCCGCCTTCGTAGGCTCTTGAGTAAAAGTACGATACGAAGTACCTCTTGCGAGTCGTGAGAAGTAGCTCAAGTGATGGATGCTCTTCGTGCTGATAGCACTGGTGTAGAGCGCGTTGCGCACGATAGGGTAGGGCGCTCCCCGTGGGTGGGGTGGGGCTTGCTAAGGAAATGTAATAAGGAGATGTGGTAATTTGGGGGCGAATGCTTAACTTTGAGACAAAGGTTACAGCCTGGCTGGCTGGGACCTCACGGCAAGATACATTCATTACCTTCACTGTACTACGATTATGATCCTCGAGACCAGTTGGGAAGTCTGCAATAAGATGGGAGGGATCTATACCGTCCTCTCCTCACGTGCAGACGTGATGACCCAGCACCACCCCGCACAGGTATGCTTTATCGGGCCACTCCTCGCCGACGAAGGTGCGGCGTTGCCCCTTGACTTCACCTCCGGAGAGATCCCCGAGCTCCAAGGCTGGCTGCGAGAGGTCCTCCCGAGCCTCGGTCTGCGTGTCGTAGCAGGTCGCTGGGGTATCGAGGGTGAGCCCCCCGTACTCCTCGTGGACTTCAAGCCCCTGTGGAGGGAGAAGGATGATCTCTACTTCGAGCTGTGGAAGGCCTATGGCCTCGAGAGCGACAAGGGCTATGGGGACTATGACGAGAGCAGTCTCTTCAGTATCGCTGCCGCGCGCCTCATGGCTAGCATCGCCGCCTGGCGCAGCGATGAGCGCACCATCGCTATCTTCAACGAGTGGCAGACCGCCATGGGCCTGCTCTACCTGCGACAGCAAGCCCCCAGCGTCCGCACGCTCTTCATCACCCACGCCACGACCGTCGGCCGCTCTATCGCGGGGAATGACAAGGAGCTCTACACCTATATGGATGCCTATGACGGCGACCAGATGGCACGCGAGCTCGGTGTCGAAGCCAAGCATGAGGTAGAGAAGCTCGCCGCGCACAAGGCTGACGTCTTCGCTACCGTCAGTAAGCTCACCGCCCGCGAAGCCAAGCAGCTCCTCGGGCGCGAACCCGTCGTCTTGCCCAATGGCTTCCACGTCGGGACCTCCCCCCTCGCTGCTCCTATGCTCTCGAAGCGCCGTAAGTCACGCCGCCTCCTCGGTGCCGTGGCTTCGCGCCTCTACGGGCAGCATATCGATCCTGCACGCTCCTTCTTCATCTCTCTCGGTGGGCGCTATGAGTACCGCAATAAGGGGATCAACCTCTTCATCGAGTCCCTGCACCACTTCGCCGAGAGCTATACGGGTGACCGCGACATCGTGGCCTTCCTCCTCGTACCCGCATGGCAGGCTGGCCCCCGTGCCGACCTGCAGTACCTCCTCTCACATCCACAGGATGAGCAGGAGAGCCCCCTACAGTACCCTATGCTCAGCCACTGGCTGTACAATACTGAGCATGACCGTGCCGTCTGCCACATCCGTCATCGTGGCCTTGACCGCACCGACCGCCGTGTGAAGGTTGTCTTCGTGCCCTGCTACCTCAACGGGCTCGACGGTATCCTCGATCAGAGCTACTACGACCTCCTCGTGGGTATGGACCTGACCATCTACCCCAGCTACTACGAGCCCTGGGGCTATACGCCGCTGGAGAGTGTGCGCTATGGCGTGCCTACGATCACGACGACGCTGGCGGGCTTCGGCCTGTGGGCTGAGGAAGAGCAGACGAAGAAGCCCTTCGCCTCCGCCCCTCACAAGCCCGTGCATATCGTCGAGCGCACGGATACCAACATCCCCGAGACCATCGAGGCGATCTCCCGTCTCATCGGCGAGCAGCTTGCACTGACGCCCGACGAGCAGAAGGCCCAGCGCAAGAAAGCCTACGAGCTGGCGCGCTGCGCTGACTGGAAGCTCTTCTATCAGCACTACGAGGACGCCTACGCCCTCATGCCGTAGCCTATACCTATTATATATAAGGAACTGGGCGCGTGCGCACGCGATAGAACGCGGGGAGGGCGCTGCTTATGTTACTTCTTCAAAGAGAATACATATCTTTGCTGTAATTATATACGACAAAGCATGGGAGAAGTACGCGTCGATAAGTGGCTCTGGGCCGTCCGCATATTCAAGACCCGTTCGCTGGCCACAGACGCGTGCAAGAAAGGGCGCGTCAGCATCGGCGGAGTGACAGTCAAGCCCTCACGTACCCTCCAGCGAGGTGACATCGTCTCGGTGTGCAAGCCACCGGTCGAGTACTCCTTCCGCGTGGTAGAGCTTCTGGCGAGCCGTGTCGGTGCTAAGCGTGTGCCTGAGTTCATGGAGAACGTCACGCCCGCTGCACAGTACGAGCTGCTCGAGCTGCAGCGCATCTCGGGCTTCGTCGATCGGGCCAAGGGTCTCGGGCGTCCTACGAAGAAGGACCGCCGCGACCTGGATCAGTTCGCCGAGGACATGCCTGAGGATCTCGACCTCTTCGACTGGGATGAGGACTGGGATTAGCCACCCCTACAGACGACTAAACGACAAACGTATCACAGATAATGAGAATTAAGGACCACATCTCTCTACGTAAGATTGCGGATGAGTACATCATGATCGCAGGCTCGGGAGATAGCTTGGACTACACGCAGGCGGTGAGCCTCAACGATAGTGCAGCCTACCTCATCGAGAGCGTGCGTGAGCGCGACTTCACCCTTGAGGACTGGGTCGAGCTACTCACCGACCGCTATGAAGTGAGCCAGGAGCAGGCACGTGCAGACGTCGAGCTCCTTTCGCAAATGCTCAAAGACGCCGGGATCATCTGTTGAGCCAAATAGCCCCGCTCTCGCATGATGAGGAGCTATTCCTCAAGCTCCTGAGCTGTGCCCTACACTCAGAGCTCCCCGAGGCTCGTGACTTCACGGGTCTGGAGGAAGCGTCGTGGCGTAGGATCCACCGCTTAGCAGCATCGCATGCAGTGCCGGCCTTCGTCGGGGACCGTATACTTACCCTGCCGAAGGAAGCCCTGCCCAACCGCGATATGCGCCTGATGATCTTCTCGGAGATCGAGCTCACACGGCGGGGTAATGCCTATCTAACCAAAGCCTTAGGCCAGCTACAGAAGACCTACGAAGCTGCAGGTCTGCCCTTCATCTTACTCAAGGGGCTGAGTCTTGGCTGCTTCTATCCCGATGCCGCACTCCGCTCTGGAGGCGACTTGGATATCCTCTTCCATTCGGATGCCGACTACGAGCGGGGCAATGAGCTCCTGCGCAAGGCCGGTCACAAGCTCCACGACGACTCTGAGGTGCGCTATGGCCATACGGCCTTCACCTACGGGCGTACCATCGTCGAGAACCACGCTCGTGCCGTCTTCTTTGACCACAAGCGCCACAATAGACGCTTCGATGCCCTCATCCAAGAGGCTATCAGCAGTGGGAGTCTCATCACCCAGCACCATGGGGACTACACCATCAAGACGCTCCCCCACGAGCTGAATGTCGTCTATATCTTCATCCATCTCTTCTTCCATTGGCTTCACTGGGGCGTCGGCTTCCGTCAGTACAGCGACTGGCTGCTGATGATGACCAGGCTCAAGGGCCAGCTCGACGAGGCGAAGATCCTCAGCATGGCGAAGGATCTCGACATCCTCTACCCGATGCAGCTCTTCGCGCAGGCCGCTATCCGCTACCTGCGTGTCTCGCCGGAGATCTTCCCCTTCCCCCTGCTGAGCGAAGACGATCCGCACACCGAGCAGATCATCCGCGACGTGATACATAGTGGGAACTTCGGCTTCGCCCAGCGCCCCATCAAGGCGCAGAATAAGTGGGTGACCAACTGGCGTAAGTTCCGCTTCAAGATGCGCCGCTCACGTCGCCTCTACGCCATCACGCCGACCCATGCCTCGCGCATCATCTGGGGTTCTGTCTTTGGGCACCTCATGCTTATGATCCGTCGGCGGAGATGATCGACCTCGTACGCTTCATACTTAGAGGGCATAAGTGGGGCATCCTGCTGATCCTCCTCTTTGGCTTGGGGACGGTCTCCACGAACCTGATCTTGATCTGGCTATCGAAGTGCGTCATTGATATCGCCGCACACCAGCGCGGTGGCTCCATACACACCTATTCGGTAGCGCTCATCCTCACACTCGCTCTTCAGGTCCTCTGCCGAGTCATCACCGTCCGTCTCTCGAACTATACCGCTACACGCATGAGCAATGCCGTGCAGTCGAAGGTCTTTGCACACCTGCTCTACACGCGCTGGTCGCACCTCGGGCAGATGCATAGCGGTGATATGGTCGTGCGTATGCTCAAGGACACCGATAGCCTCGTCGCCCTCTTCGTCACGTCCCTGCCGTCAGCACTCATCGCCTTAGCGCAGCTCGTCGGCGCTCTCTGTCTCCTGTATTACTTCAGCCCTCCGCTGGCCATTATCCTCGGTGTGGGGATGCCGCTACTCGCAGTCTTCAGCAAGGTCTACTACAAGCGTATGCGTCGCTACACCGATGAGATGAAGCAGTCGGAAAGCGAGATCACGGCGCACATCCAGGAGTCGCTGCTGAACCAGACCGTCATCCGTACCTTCGAGCACCAAGCCTCCTCCATCGACCATCTGGCGATGCGCCAAGGGCAGTACCTCGGTGCGGTGAAGCGTCAGACCTTCGTCTCGGTCTTCGCGAACCTCATTATGCAGGGAGCCTTCTCGTGTGGCTACCTCGTGGCCTTCCTTTGGAGTGCTCGTGGGCTGTATGGTGGCACGATCTCCTTCGGGCTCATGACGTCGTTCCTCCAGCTCGTGGCACGTATCCAGAGTCCGCTTACGACGCTTATCAGCCTCCTGCCGACACTTATCTCTGCGAAGAGCTCGCTGGATCGTCTGGCACATCTCCTCGAGTTCAAGACCGAGCAGATCGGTCGTAGTGTCCAGCTCACCAGCCCTATCCGCCTCGCTGTCGAGGATATGGGCTTCCTCTATCCCGACGGCGAAGAGTGGATCTACCGCCACTTCTCCCTCGAGGCTTCGACGGGCGAGATGGTGGCACTCATGGGGCGTACGGGCGCTGGTAAGACCACGCTCCTGCGTCTACTGCTCGGCCTCGTCACGCCTGTCGAGGGGGCTATCCGCCTCTACTCGGGTGGCAGTAGCTATGTGGTGAGCGAGACGACGCGCTCCAACTTCGTCTACGTCCCGCAGGGCGGCTCGCTCTTCAGCGGGACGATCCGTGAGAATCTCCTCCTCGGTGATGAGTCCGCTACGGAGGCCGACCTGCATAAGGTGCTGCATCTGGCTATCGCGGACTTCGTGCTTGACCTGCCGAAGGGCCTTGATACGACCATCGGTGAGCGTGGGCTGGGCCTCTCCGAAGGGCAGGCACAGCGTATCGCTATCGCCCGCGCGCTCCTTCGTCCTGGGCGTATCCTCCTCCTCGACGAAGCCACCTCGGCGCTTGACCAAGCCACGGAAGCGCAGTTCCTCAGGAACCTCCGTGAGCACGCCTCGGACCGCCTTATCATCTTCATCACCCACCATCCTGACGTCGCGGCGGCCTGTGACCGCACGCTGCAGCTGTAGCAAGACGTCCGTTTCCCTACGTTAATTGTTTATACTACGGAGGAGCATTACCCTCCCCTAACGAATATTTATGGAAGAAGAATTAGAGAACGAATACCTCCGTATAGAGGAAGATATAGTAGCTGCACTACGCACCGTCTACGACCCCGAGATCCCCGTGAATGTCTACGACCTCGGGCTGATCTACTGCGTGGAGCTCACCGATGAGAAGTTCGTCACCATCACGATGACCCTCACGGCACCCAACTGTCCCGCCGCCGACTTCATCCTCGAGGACGTGCGTATGAAGGTCGAGGACGTCGAGGGTGTCACGGGTGTCGAGATACAGCTCACCTTCGAGCCCGAGTGGAGCAAGGATATGATGAGCGAAGAGGCGATGCTGGAGTTAGGCTTCCTTTAGTAGCGATGAGCGAGCGCAAGAAGGTCTTTTTCACCAGTGATGCCCACCTCGGATCGGGCTATCACGCGGATCCTCGTGCCGTAGAGCAACGCCTGGTGCGCTGGCTGCGGAGCATCGAGGATGAGGCGCGTGCGGTCTACTTCCTCGGGGATATGTTCGACTACTGGTTCGAGTACCGTGCGGTCGTCCCCCGTGGGCACGTGCGCTTCCTCGGCCAAGTCGCTGAGATGAGCGACCGTGGTATCGAGATCCATTTCTTCGCGGGCAACCACGATGTGTGGTTCACCGACTACATGGAGACGGAGCTGGGGGCGAAGGTCCACCACCACGCCGAGGTCATCGAGCTCGATGGCAAGACCTTCCGTCTGGCGCATGGCGACGAGGAGTACTGTGGCTACCGCCGTATGGATAAGTTCCTCTTCCGCCTCTTCCGCTGCCGTCTGGCGCAGGTGCTCTATGCCGCTGTCCACCCACGCTGGACGGTAGGCTTCGCTCTCTCCTGCTCACTGCGTAGCCGTAAGAAGGGCCTCAAGCGTGCCACCCTCGGCGAGGTGCCCCACGCCTATCAGAATGATTACTTCGACGTCGAGAAGGAGTGGCTGGTGCGCTGGACCAAGGCCTATGCTGCCGAGCACCCCGAGATCGACTGCTATCTCTTCGGGCATCGCCACCTCTTGATCGACCTGGCGCTGCGTGGCGACAAGCGTATCGTTATCCTCGGCGATTGGCTCCAGTACAATTCGTTTGCGGTGTGGGACGGCACGTCGCTCTTCGTGGATCAATTCATCGAAGACGAAGCGTAGCCCCGCCCTTCACCGCTCCCACCAAAGCGCCACGGGCTCGGTAGCATCGGCTGCCGAGCCCGTGGGCGCTTTGTGCTTTCTCGGTCGTAGGTGCTACTCCCGCTGGTAGATGCGCAGGGCTTAGCGTCCACTTTTTATCCCGAGTTCTTCACACTTGCTCGCATAGAGCTCCTGGAGAGAGTAGTAGTGGCTCACGGAAGAGAAGATGTGATCTATGCGATCGAATCCCACGCCAGGGCTCTGGAGCTGCAAGTGATAAATGTATGTACTATCCTCCCGCATTATCACTCCGATCTCACCTACTTTATCCTCGAGGCGCTCCGTCGGCAGGAAGTAATAGACCTTATAGTGAGGGTAGCGAAGCAGCGTGTCGACTGAGATGTTGCTCCAAAAGATCTCTTCGATCTGCCTCTGCCTATTACGCATGAAGTAGGGGGCTTCTTTGAGAAGCACTACCTGAGACTTTGTGTCTTGAGTTATGATCAAGCTACTTGCTAAGGTGGAGTGTTCGTGAGATGGAGAGAATATATCCAGTCTGAAGTGCCAGATAAGCATCCCCAGAAGCAAGATGATGAGGTACGGTAGTAGTCTGGGTATTTTTTGGCACAGGCTTATGACGAATGGAGGTATAGGCCTATCCTCCTCTGTAGGCGGTGGGGTAGCAGATACGGCTGGGGTGATGTACTGCGCTGCGGTGGAGATCACCTCGCTCTGCGGGCGTACCTGCGCCTTTAGCCGCCATTCCTTTTGGTAGATATGCAGGGTGCTCTCAGCATCCTTGATGTAAAGCTTATCTCCTGCCATCTGCAATGGGAACTCCGCAAGCAGGTGATTACCTATAGGCTCTTCCTCCGAGATTATATCCCCTATCCAATAGAACTTGCGAGCCTTCAAGTCAAAGATCCCAGCGCAGCGATATCCATCGAGTGCGTAGTGTCGCTCTGCTATGAACGTAAGGTGCTCTCCGTATAGTTGTGGAGCATTGAGGGTATCAAAAGCCTTTCTACCATAAGGGTCTACTTCTGAGAACTCATATCTCTTGATGATCTTGGCAGTAGCAGCGTTGAGGATGCATATTCCCCAATTGCAGACTAATACGATGGTCTTTTCAGCTTCACGGAAGAAGCACCACCTCAGCCATTCAATGATAGTATAGTTGGAGTAATAATCTTCAATACAGACTCTCCCCGAGAACTGATGCATAGGCTTACCCGTCGCCAGATCCAGAGCTATAAGTCGACACCAGCGGGTACAGATCCAGAGTAGGCCTTGTGCTATACCCAGCACCTTTTCAAGATGGTCAAGGTTGTCGGGGTCATTACTGCTACTATCTCGCAAGGGTAAGTCAAAGGTCCAAAGCGCCTCTCCCGAGGAATTCAAGCGACTGAGTTTAGACTCGAAGCCCCTATAGCCGATGATCTCCTCTCCCACTTTATACAAGTGGTAAGGGACGTTTTGTGCTAAGAGAGGTTGCCCGTCTGAGACTGAAAGGATATTCTCACCCGTCTCTAAGGTTTTAGGATCGCAAGTATGATGCCCAATGTATGCGCCTGCATCTCCATCAAGTAGGCGAACCTCCTGCTCAAATACCTTCAGCAAGGTATGCCCCGAATAGACTTCTATGCGGCCATAGCTATACCAAGCGTAGGTGTATTCGCCCACGGAGACAAGCTGACTTGCGGGCCTCGCTTTCTCAAGCAAGACACCATCAATATAGAGGTAGCCCCGCCCATTCTCCTCATAGGAATAGTCTCCCGTGACGGGGTTAACGCCCCGTACATTCTTGATTTGAGCAATCTCTTTGTAGGCTATCATTGTCGTCTGAATAAGCTATTTCCTTGGGGGGGATGATGGGGGAGTTCGCTATCAAAGTTAGCCCTTTCGGCGGGGAGTACAGCGGGGGCGCTATGGGAGGGAAGGATGCGGGCTTGCAGAGGAGGGGATACATACCACTACTCGTCCGTGGTACAAACCAATAGTGGTACGAGTGCAAAATACTACTCGTTCGTAGTGCATACCACTATTGGTTTGTAGTAGTAACCACTACTGGTTTGCACGCTGACCAGTAGTGGTTGCTTTATCGATCTGAGGTAAGGGGGGAGATCAAGTGAAGCAGTGCCCCTCGGAGTTTCTGGGCAAGACGCGTTAATCGACCTACTCGCTGGTAAATGCGTACCTCGTCGTGGGAGTGGGCAATCATTCGGTCACCGACGATGTGCACAGACTTGATATCCCAACCGCCCCAGAGGTCATGCCAAATAAACTTCTCCGTCTGCACGTCAAAGGCTGCAAGGAAGAAGATACCCGACACCCGCACCGAGACGTAGAAGATCCCTTCGTGTAGCAAGAGGCCCGTGTACTCCGTACTATACTCCTTCCCCTCGTGGGTGAACTTGTCGAGCAGTCGGCAGGACAGCAGTCGTCGGTTCTCAAAGTCCATCACCGTATAAAAGTAATGGGGGTGAATGTAATCGACTGATTACTAATAAAAAGCAGAATAT
>ERZ773043.1170-NODE-1170-length-15064-cov-9.235392_pt1 | contig 15064 bp, 17 predicted proteins | sample MGYA00580636_ERZ773043 | MGnify/ENA primary metagenome ERZ773043 (study PRJEB29015, sample SAMEA2737992) | human oral metagenome | biome: human oral; feature: human-associated habitat; material: dental | place: China | collected 2065 ... | reverse complement strand
CATAAAGGGAGTATTTTCATTGGCATAAAGTCAGTGTTTTCAAGGTCTGTGGAACGTTTTTGATGTGCGAAGTTTGAGTGATTGATTTGTGTTGCCGTAAAATCTTGCTTGAGCAGATTCTCAAACTTCTTATGCTCTATGCCACCTTGATATCTCGGAGCTTTTTGCCGCACAATAGAGCGCAATCCCAGTTCTGTGTTCATGTACTTATGAACCGTCAGGGCAGAAAGCTCGATGCCTTTGCGCGCCAGATCAACCTGCATCCTGCGGTACCCGGCAACGCCATTGGTTTCATGGTATAGGGCTTGAATTTGACGCAGGATGTTCTGTTTTCGGGCATCTTCTTTTGCCCGCCTGTGCTTTCGGTAGTTGTAATAAGCATTCGGATAAATTCCAAAACGCCGCAGCAACCACCGGACGCCGAACAGATTCCGATGTTCATCGATGAATCGATATGCCTCTAGCCGATTCCCTTTGCGAAGAATGCCGCTGCTTTTTTTAGGAAAAGGTTTTCTTTGCGTGCATCTGCGAGTTCTTCGCGCAAGCGACGATTCTCCTTCATAAGCTCCAGATCGTTCCGGGCAGTCAGGTTCTTTGAGGCGTTTTGTTGGCATTCTTCGCTGAATTCTTTGCACCATTTGCTGATGCTTGCTTTTGAGACTCCATACTCTGCTGTCAAGCTTCGGTATGTGCGTCCTTCTTCGATATGAAGCCGGACGATCTGTTGCTTGAACTCTGGTTCATAGTGTTGTTGTGACAAGAATCGAATCCCCTTTCATTCGGTGTTTCCCATTAGACATTCCTGTTACAACTTTAGTTTACCACAACAGGTTATAATGGGCCCCAGAATTTAGACCAGTACCGAAAATTTTGAGAGTGTGATACAATACCCATCAACAACTGGAGGTAAGGTTCATGCCCAAGAAAAAGTACAGTGCCGAGTACAAGACGAAGATCGTCTTGTCGATCCTGGACGGCTCGAAAGAATTCAACGAGATTTGCTCGGAAAACAACCTCAGCCCGAATATGGTTCGCAAATGGAAGCAGGATTTTCTTGCGAACGCCCCTATGGCTTTCGCATCAGACGCTGAGCGGAAAAGCGCGCAGAGAAAGGAGGCCGACCTGAAGAAGAAGAACGACCAGATGCTCAAGACCATCGGCCAGCTGACGCTGGAGCGCGACTTTCTTCAGGACTGCTTTCGACAAGTTGGAACTCCCATCCCCTGCCTCCCGGGATATGCTCCAAAAGACTGACGAGAAGCTTTCCATCCGGCGAAAGTGCGACCTGCTCCACATCAACCGCTCCGGCTTGTACTACGAGCCGAAAGAGCTGAACGAAGCCTATCTGGCATTGCAGGAGGAACTCATGAAGCGCATCGACTATTGGCACACCAAGCATCCGTATCTCGGCTCTCGCAAGCTCGTCGTGAAATTGCAGCAGGAGGGCTATCGCGTCTGCCGCAAGACCGTGCGGAGGATCATGGAAAAGATGGGCATCCACGCCATTTACCCGAAGGCCAATCTTTCCAGGCGGAATTTCAAAGAGGCCATCGTGCCGTATCTGCTGCGGAATTACAAAGCGGAATTCCCGAACCAGGTCTGGTCGATCGACATCACCTATATCCCGATGAAGCGCAGCCACATGTACCTTACGGCGCTCATCGACTGGCGCAGCCGGAAGATCGTCGGGACGTACCTGTCGGACACGCTCGACACGGCCTCTGTCATCCATGCTGTGCGGGAAGCCGTGACGACACACGGCCTGCCGGCCATTCTGAACTCCGACCAGGGAAGCCAGTTCACCAGCGACGAGTACAAGCAACTTCTCCTCGACCTGCACATCCGCCAGAGCATGGATGGCAAGAGCCGCTGGGCGGACAACATCATGATCGAGCGTTGGTTCCACAGCTTGAAGGTGGAACGGCTGTACCCCAACGAATACGAATCGCCGCGAGAGCTGCGCCGATTGGTCAGCCGGTACGTCGAAGAATACAACACCATCCGGCCTCACGAGGCGCTGAGATACCACACTCCGAGCGAGGTCTACAATGGATGCTTCTCTGCGTCAGCAGTTGACATCGCTTGACACTCTTAAAATTTGAAAAAGTGGTCTTGACAAGAGGCCCATTATAGTAATCCTACAACGAACGCTGTACCTTCGGGAATTGGGAACTTGACACCATTGTCGGGAAAAAGAGCACCGATGCCGTCCTGCTCGCCGCTGATGAACGTAAGCAGCGAAAGAGGCATCTCATAAAGATTCGTGCAAAGACCGCAGAGGCGGTTGCCGAAGGCATTGCCAAACTAAGAGTCCTCTATGGGGCACAGTTTTCACAGGTGTTCCGTACCATTACCTGCGACAACGGGAGTGAGTTCGCTCGTCTGCAAGAAGCTGTTCCCGAGGCGAAGGTGTACTATGCTCATCCTTACGCTCCTTGGGAGCGTGGAACGAACGAGAAACAGAACGCTCTCGTTCGCTACTTTATTCTGAAGGGCATGGATATGACCAATCTCACTGAGGAAGATGTACAACGTGTGGAAGATTGGATCAATACGCTGCCACGCAAGATCCTAGACTACGAAACTCCGCAAGAACGCTTCGATACCGCCTTGAAAACTCTTCACACATAATTTTTGATTCTGTTGTACTCTACTGTCCGATTTGATATTGCAATTTAGGATTTTCAAATATATCAATATCGGTTTATAGCGGGGCTTGCATTAGTGCGCTTACAACAAATGTCCAAATATCGGTTATTTTCAAGGCCTCTTTATTACTATCTCCATAATAAAAGCCATCATACGTATGGAACTCATCGAATTGATGATCTAAATCTAACGCAATGTATTCTGGCTTAAATCCATATTGGAGCAATTCTCCTCTCAAAAACTCACACGATGAATCTAATCTTCTTCTTCCAGTTTCATTTTTTTTAGAAAATAGCCTATGAAATAATTCATCAAATTCATATATTTCATCCGCATTTGTGAAACGAGTAACTTTACCAATATTTTTTTGATAGCTTTTTTCAATCATTAGAGAGTGAAAACTTGTGAGCTGATAACAGTCTAATAGTATCTGCTTAAGTTTTTTCAAATCTTCTTCATAATCAAAGAGATTATTAAACGGAGTAACATACGAGTAGTACTCCCGTCTATATTTGAGGTCAACAAATAAATCAGCAATATCTTTTGTCATTATATCGGCCTTTGAATTACCAAACGCACTTATAAATATGTTAATTATATTCCTGTGTGTAACGCTCAACAACTTGTCAATATTAGAATCAGCATCCAAAAATATGCTCGAATAAATTGCGTGGAATAATGAATAATACAAGCAGAAATAATATGAAGAAAAACATTTCATCTCTAAATCTTTCTTAGCTTCTATAAAAAAAGTTGCAGATGAAAAAATCTCACGCAAAGCTTTTCTACATCGTAAATCCCATTCGACTGCAACTGATACCTTCTCTTCACCCTTAAAAATTGTTGCGTATTTTTGCATCCACTTATTGTAATACCTTTTTTGAGCATCTGGACTTGCTAATTTTGAATCTAATCTATTGAAAGCAAACCTATAATTTGAAAAATTTTGAAAAGACATATTCTATCACTCCTTAAAGTCTGATGAAAACATTGATCAGTACAAAACTATCATTTTAATTATACTTCCAAACCTCTTGAATGTCTATCAACCAAACTGGGCACGACAGCCCTTTTTCAGCCGCCGTGCCTGGTTTATGTGTTGCTATCAAATTGCTTTCAGCATACTGTTTATATCGTCCACCCGTTCCGTCAGCCAAGACGCCGCCCCCGGCAGTCCGTAGGGGCTGATTGCCCACGCCAGAAGGGAGAATCCGATGAAGCCTTGCCACTCTCCAATGAACAGCATCAGAACGCCGAACAGGAAGAAGGCTCCTGCGATCACGCTCAGAACTATGCCGGAAAACAGGCAGAAGAACCGGGCGAAAGCTACCAGCAAAGTCAGGGCAAGGGTTATGGGGAACAGCAGCACTTTTATGAAAAATCTCAGCATATCGGGAACCTCCTTATCGCTCATTTGTTTCAATTTGACTATACCGCTTTAATGTGTGAAAGTCAAGCCTAAACCTGTTATAAATCCTCCAGCTTGGAGAGCAGGGAGCCAAAGGCTCCCCACAGTGTAGTGACCCCCAAAAGTTAGACTTAGAGAATCTAACTTTTGGGGGTATTATAATGGCAAAATACAGTACAGAGTGTAAGCTGAAGGTTGTGCAGGAATATCTTGCAGGACGCGGAAGCTATGAAACACTATCGAAGCTCTATCATGTTTCGCGCAAATCCATTGAGGAATGGGTAAAGGTTTATCAGGCATTCGGTGACGATGGACTCCGACGCTCCCGTGCACAGCAAACATACACTTTCGAATTTAAGTGTTCTGCGGTAAAATGTTATCTATCAACAGAGGCATCCTATCAAGAGGTAGCTATTGCGTTTGGTCTGAACAATCCGTCCCTCCTTGCGCGTTGGACAAAGGAATATCGCAGCGGCGGCGTAGATGCCCTAAGACCAAAACTGAAAGGAAGAGCACCCGCTATGCCAAGAAAGAAAAAAGAGCAAACAAAAGACCTCCCACAAGACGAGACCGCGCAGCAGTTGAAGGCTCTGCAGGATGAGAATCTGAAACTGCGCATCGAGGTCGCCTATTTAAAAGAACTCAGGAGGCTGCGTCTGCAGGAAAAGATGCAGAGCAAAAGGCAAGGATCGTCCACAGCCTCCGAGGAGAATTTCAGCTGAAAGACATCCTTGCCGTCACAGAGTTTCCCAAAGCAACCTATATGTACTGGCAGAAGAAATTTGCACGACCCGAAGTGCCGGATGAGCGGGAACAACTTATCCTTGCCATTCGCAGCGAACACAAAGATTACGGCTATCGTCGTCTTTGGGCACAGATGCGCAATCTCGGTCACACGATCAACCGTAAGGCAGTGCAGCGGATTGTGCAGAAGCTCAGACTTCAAGTACGTTCCTTTACGCACAAGAGCCGCAGATACAGCTCTTATAAAGGGGCTGTCGGGACAGTAGCAGACAATCTCCTGAACCGCAGATTCAAAACTTCCATACCGCATCAAAAGATTACAACGGATACGAGCGAGTTCAAATACTGGCTGCAGGGCGAGGATGGGAAGTCCGTTGCACACAAGCTGTATTTCGATCCGTATATGGATCTGTTTAACAACGAAATTGTCAGCTTCCACATTGGAAAGACACCGTCTGCGATGGGGATTCAGTCCGCACTTGAGGAGGCAATTCGTGTGACAGCAGATTGTCCTGATCGGCGCACCTTCCACTCCGATCAGGGGTGGGCATATCAGATGAAGTCGTACACGAAACGGCTGAAGGAGGAGAGAATCTTTCAGAGCATGTCACGCAAGGGGAACTGTCTGGACAACAGCGTGATGGAGAACTTCTTTGGACTCTTAAAGCAAGAGATTTACTATGGGCACGTCTACCATAGTTACGAGGAACTCAAGACGGCGATCGAAGAGTATATCGTCTACTACAATGAGTGCCGCATCAAGGAGTCTCTCGGCTGGCTCAGTCCTGCTCAGTATCGTCGCAAACATCTCGCCGCATAGAAAAAAGCGCAGGAAATTACTTTCCCACGCTTTCAGGTCTAACTTTTGGGGGTCACTACATTTTACACAATTTCGTTACAGCCCCTTTTTCATTTGGAATTACCGCGTGTTCGTTCAGCGTACTTTTTGCAGGAAGAGCCTCATGCCGTCGGTGACGTAACGGTAAATAGAGGAAGACCCTGCCCAGTACTCTCCGCTCGCATTCGGTATGTAGATGTCCGTATGCACACCTGCGCCAAGGCTCTTGACCTCGAGCCTGCCGTCAGAGAGGAACCGGCGATACGAATACGGCTTGCCAAGTCCATACGATTCAGAACCGTACATGGTAAATACGCGCGTATTCGTGTCATAGGTAAATGCCGCCCATTCGTCCCTATTATTTACGTTGACAATCATGTAGAGCACGCTCTTCGGCGGATTTGCCGTGTTCGTCTGCGGCGCCGCGTTTGGCGTTGCATCTATCTCTGTCATCTGCCGCGGCTGTGTTTTGCGCAGGGTGAAGTTCCACTGCGTCCCGACGTTCGGCACCTGCGAGGTGTAGGGGTATGTGATCCCCTGCTCCAGTCCCGCCACACTGTTGTCGAGGACAATCCGCAGCGCCGCCATGATGTACGGCGGCAGCTTGCGCTCACCGACGCCCGGGATATAGGCGATGAAGTCGCCCGATGCCTGTCTTTCATATTCGCCGTCGAAGATGCTGTCCTTGTCGACCAAATTCGTTACATAGACGCTGCCGCCGCCCGGACGGTACTGAATCCGCTGCGTCGGTCCCGCGCCATTGTAGATCGTAAAGGTTCTCGAATGGTCGAAGTCGAAGGTGACGTCCCATGACGACTGCGCCTCGTCCACGATCTCATATCGCCCCTGCTGCGGCGTAGGCGGAACGACGGTCAGCCCGCCGCCGCTGCTCCCGCTAGAAGAGGATGCGCCGTACGCGCCCGACGCGCCGCCCTGCGGCGGCGCATAGCGTTTTAATATGTAGGTGCCCTCGGGCGTCGTGAACCGCGTCTCGCCGATGTCTCCCTGATAGAGCGCGGCAAGCGCCGTTTCGCCCTGCATGAGTAGGATGGCGCAGGCAAGACAGATCGTCGACATACAGATTTTCAAAAGTTTCATTCTTTCACTCCTCATGTTTCTTCATCTCCTGATCATCATCTTCGGAGGTCGACATTATCTTCTCCCCCAAATCCACACGTTCACACTCCCTGCCAATACCCCGATACTGAGCGCCGCAAAGACATCGGCCGCATATTTTCCAAGGCAGTGTAACAACAGGGCTGCGACGAGCAAGCCTCCGATGCCTACACCCCCCATCCCCTCTTTGGATAGCCTTGCCGCGCGGGCAAGCTGCACGCAGTACAGTGTCATGAGTGCCAATAGTGCCTTACTCCAAGTCTCCATGCCCCACAACGCCCAGTCTGCCCATGCAGGCACGCCGGTCGATTCCGGCAAAACATACACAAAGATGGCCATACAAACATAAAGGCCGAACATCGCCCACAAAAGCTTGCGGAACTTAGGGTGCTCCTCTTGCGGTGTGTGTTGCGAGGTATACCGCCATAGATAGACAAACGCAAACACCGGTATAGAAAGTTGGAACATCTCACCGATATCCATCGACGCCCCGCCTCCTTTCATCCGCACGTCTTTTCATACGCGGAAAGTCCTTGAACTATGGATATAGTTCTCCCCCCCATGGATTCTCCTGCTTATATGAAAAATATTTTTTTAAATGGTTAATTACATTATCAACTTGCACAGTAACGTGCAACAATTTCCTCCTCAAGCAGATTGATCTTACTCGATGTTAAAGTTTTTTCAGATTTTCAAAAATCTCCCTATTGATCCAAATCCCTACACTCTCACCTCCGTCCCATCCCGAAACACCACCATCAGCCCCTTCTCCACGCCCACGCCCACGGTCACGCGCTCTACCATGCTCGCCCAAGGCTGGCTGTCAAACTCCGCCACAGGCTCCTTCTGCGCCTCAATCTTCCTGATAAACCCCGCCAGCCTCTCGCCCTTGGCTGAGCGTTCTGCAATAGCCTCCGTCACCTCATCGAACCGTGCCTTGACCGTCTCGTACCGCTCCACCAAGCCGTTGTAGCGTTTCTGGTACTCTCCTTGGTCTTGAGCAATCCTCGCGTTCTCGGCGATGCAGTTCTGCGTCATCTCCACCAGCACCGCTAGTTCCTGCCCCAAGGTAACTTTCTCCTGCTCCAACTCCGTCGTGTCGCAAAGCGTCTGCTTGATGAGCCGTGCATTTGCGATGATCTCATCCCGCTCCGTCACCAGTCGATTGAACGCCGTAACAAAGGCCGCCTTGATTTCCTCTTCCGTCACATGAGGAGTTCGGCATTTTTGTCCATCGTACTTGTTGTTGCAGCGGTAGATGATGCGTCTGTATTTATCTGTGGAATGCCAAACTTTAGCGCCGAAAGAACCGCCGCACGCACCGCACCGGATTTTCCCCGAGAAAATGCTCACGCCGCTGTATCTCCCACCTTCCCGTGTGCGCCGCTCCATCTCCCGCTGCACCATTTCGAATACGACGGGATCGATGATGGCGGGATGGCTCTGTTCCACGAAGTAACTCGGCACTTGTCCGCAGTTCTTGACGGCTTTCTTGGTGAGGAAATCCGGCGTGAAGGTCTTCTGGATTCTTGCGCATCCCGTGTACTTCTCGTTGGCGAGGACTCCCCGGATGGTCTTGGCGTTCCATTTCTCCTTGCCCGTGACCGTCAAGATGTGCCGTGCGGTCAGTTCCTTTGCGATCCTGCCGGCTGTCATACCTTCAAGGAAAAGCTGGAAGATGAGCCGCACGATCTTGGCTTGCTCCTCATTGATGGCAAGATTGCCGTCCTCTCCCTTGTCATAGCCGAGGAAGTGCGAGTAGCCGACGGAGAACTTGCCGTCGGCAAACTTTTTCCTGAGTCCCCATGTGACGTTCTCCGAGATGGATCGTGCTTCCTCCTGCGACAAGCTGCTGAGGATGGTCAAGAGGATTTCACCACGCGCCTGAAATGTCCAGATCGCCTCTTTTTCAAAGTAGACCTCGATGCCGTGCTCCTTGAGTTTCCGTATCGTTGTGAGGCTGTCCACCGTGTTTCTGGCGAAACGTGACACAGATTTCGTGACAATCAGCTGAATCTTGCCATCCAGAGCGTCCTGCACCATACGGGTAAATCCCTCACGCTTTTTCAGAGAAGTTCCTGTCACGCCTTCATCCGAATACATTCCGGCGAACTCCCAGTCCGAGCGACTCTTGATGTAGTTGGTGTAATAATCCACTTGCGCTGCGTAGGAAGTTTTCTGATCTTCGTTGTCCGTTGAGACTCGTGCATACGCCGCCACTTTACGTTTCTCTGCGCTCGCCAGCGGCACTTCCGAAAATCTATGGATGCTGGCCGGGATGACCGTCACACTTCGCATCGCGCTCACGTCCTTTCCATCGTCTGTATTCAGCTTGCCGCCGCACTTGGACAGCATCGAATATCTCCTGCGTCACCAACGGCTCGTGGTCGTTTTTGATGACCTCTTCCTTCCCGCTCTCGGAGAACTGCGCCTTGATTCGGCGAACACCGAGGTAGAAGTCACTGTCCAGTGTGTAGGCGATCAGCTTACGGGATATTTTCCCGCGAACGCTGCCATAGCCGTCAGCTTCCAGTTTTCGTGAGATGTCGGTGATTTGTAAGCCGTCGAGGTAGTATTGGAAGATCAATCGGACTGCCTCGGCTTCTTTGGGAACGATTACATAGCCCTGCTCCCTCGACCATTGGTAGCCGAAGGGCTTCTTATGCGGGTCGGTACGCTTCTTCTCCGCTTGATTGAAATAGTGGATTCTCGCCGTCTTGACCGTGCCGTCATAGAACTGGAATTCCAAGATGTCTGTATCGGTGGTGCGGATTTTCTCTACGGTCTTGGCAAAGACATTCTCATCAAACTCCGTCAGCTCCAACACCTCGCAAGAAGCCTCCCGCAGTCGATAGCCACGGATATTTCTCGCTTTGCACGCCCGCTTGCGGATTTTGTCGTAACAAAACCAATGCTCCTGCAAGCCGTCATACCCGTTGGTTCTGGTCACTCCTTTGACGAAATGCGCACCGCATCTGCCGCAGATGATTTTCGCCGAGAAGCAGCTCGGCTTTACGATGCGATGCGCCGCCGGATTGAACTCGTAGCTCGCCCTGATTTTCTCCTGCACCTTCTCAAACGTAGCACGGTCAATGATGGCAGGATGATTGTCCGTGATGTAGTAGCGCGGCAGCTGACCCTTGTTCTCGATGATTCTGTGCGTCCGAGGGTTTTCCGTGATGTAGCGCTGCAGAAGGACATCGCCGGCATAGACCATGTTCCGCAAGGCGTAGCGAATGAACGGTACGGATGAAGCATGTCCATGTTTCTCCAGCCAGCGGGATGTCTGGCTGAGCGGAATATCCTTGAGGAAATTGTCGTAAATCACCCGGATGGCATTTGCCTCTTCCTCGCAGATGACGAAGGACTTGCCGTCCCAGCGGTAGCCATAGGCGGCAGCGTGCCATTGCTCCCCTCGCTCGAATTTCTTCTGAATCGACCACTTGGCATTGTCGGACTGGCTGCGACTCTCCTCTTCCGCAAAGCCCGCCAAGATTCCAAGCATGAGTTCCCCGTCGGCCGAGAGCGACTGGATGTTCTCCTTCTCGAACCACACGTCGATGCCGAGAGATTTTAAGTGCCGCACGGTTTCCAACAGGTCTACCGTATTTCTGGCAAATCTTGAAATACTCTTGCAGAGAACGATGTCGATTTTCCCGGCATCACAATCCTCGACCAGACGCTTGAATTCCGTCCTGCGTCGGATGTCGCCGCCGGAGATACCGCTGTCGGCGTACACCCCGACATAAATCCATTCTGGATTGTTCTGGATGAGCTTGCTGTAGTAGCTGACCTGTGCCGAAAGCGAATGGTTCAATCGGTCGGACTCCATTGAAACACGGGCATAAGCCGCCACTTTCTTTTTGGGCGTAAGTGTCGCCACGGTCGGCTCTATGCGTGTAATCTTCATTTGTATCACCCCTCACCATATATCCCTCAACTTGGGCAAGGAGTCAACGCCATTCCCGCATATACTGTGCCGATCAGCGGTTTATATTTTTCGAGGAAGATTTGCTCCATTTGTCCATACTCGGCTTGGGAGATCAGCCCCTCGGAGTGCATACGGCGTACCATGCCCATAGTGGCTTGGTACATTTTTTCGTTATGAAACTCTTCCCTCGTCATGCTTTTTCTCCAAATCGCTCGGCGATGTAGCACGCATGAGAGCAGTATTTCCTTCGACTGTTGCCATAAATCTTGAAGGTTCTACCGCAATGATGACACGTCAGCCGATAGACAGCCTTCCGTTGCACAAGATGAAGATGACTGTTCCACCATTTCTGACGACAGGCATCAGAGCAGAAGCGCCGCTTTTTCCTGCCGGGGACTTGCTCCACCTTCTTACCGCAGCATTCGCAAACCGATTCAGGCTTTATAGGCACAGCTGTCTCCTGCCTCGATATCGCCGCTCTGCGGCAAAAAGACTTCACTGTGTTTTCGGATAGACCGATTTCCTGTGCGATTTTCTTGTATCCCTTGCCCTTCCTACGAAGGTCTTTTATTTTTGTTTTCTGATCGTCTGTCATCGTTCTGCCCCCTCTCTGCAACAAAAAGGACAGAAATACCGTTTTTTAGCGGATTTTCCCACTGCCATAAAGATCACCTCTATCAAAGAGCCACGGCAAAGGAAAAACTTCATGGGTTTTGGACAAAAAAATATTGCCCGTGGAGGAAAATCCATCCACGGGCAGAGCGTTATCCGTATTCATTTATCTCTGAGACTGTGCATCATGTCCTGCAGTTTCTGCGGAACGGGAAGCCCCATCCGCGCTGCGTTCTCGATGATCGAAATTCCTTCATTCGAAATGTAGAAGAAGATCACGGCAGAGCGCAGGACACAGCCGCTTCCAATGATGTGAACATCTAACACATTCGCCACGCCCACAAGGGTGAAGATGCAGACTTTCTTACAAATCCCCTTGAAGCCTATTGCACTGGACAGCTTCTTCTCCACGATGGCACGGAGGACTCCCGTAATGTAGTCCGTTGCCACAAATGCGACGAGGGCATAGAGCAGATCGTCAAAGCTGCCAAGGAACTCGCCGACGACGATTCCGATGCCCGCCGCATAAAGACGTATGGTAAGAATATGATCCATCATCAAAGACCTCCTGCCTTTTTCCATTTTCCGAGATGATTCATCCTGCGCAGACGGTAGTTGTAGCATCCGCGCATTAGTTCCGTAAGCTGTCCGTCTTCCCATAAATACAAGTCTGCTCTTGTGCTGACCAGATATTTCCCCTGTCCCAGAGGGCAGAGACTTGTACGAGCCGTTGGGTTTGTTGGAATCTCCATGAGCAGTTCGTCCTTTGCACTGTAAATCTTTGAGATATATTTTTTCCCGGAGATAAGATAGTCAAGATTTGCGGGAAAGCGCATATACATTCCGTCATGGATTGGATAGCGGACACTGTAATCCGGTGCGCTCCATCTGCTTTCCGAAATATGGGATTCCCCTGTAACAGAGTCTCTTGACGTTGTTTTGGTTTTCTCCATCCAAGGCTCAAGATTGCTGCCATCGAAGAACACATAACGGTCTGTGCTGACATGGCTTCCGTTTTCCCCATGCTCTGATATGGAGTGCCATATCATCACTTTGAAGTTCCCAGCTTTATCCACCCGCCCGCCTTCTGTTTGACAGCTATAGAGGTCAGTGGGACCGGATACGATGGGAGCACCAAACATCGGCACAAGATCGTATGAGGCGATGACCTCGCCGTTGCATTTGACAGAGAGAATACTGTCACGCTGATCTGCCCCGATGAGCGGGAACACGAGAGCATTGACAGCTTCGAGGGTATAGAGATTTCCCCGCTCATCCATTTCGGCATCGAGCATTCCATAGCCTGAGACATACGCGAAGTGGCGGCTGCTGTTGACCATCCATATATCCTCTTGGGAAAAGCCGAGCGGATGAATCTTTCCTTTTGCGTAGTACGAATGGAGCATCTGGTTTTTTTGATCCTTCCACTTTATTTGGAGGAGCGGTATGCCGGAAAGAACATTCGTCGGAACATAGCAGCTGCCACCCTCGGATTCATGTCCGTAGACGCATCGACCATCCGTCCAGATCCATTCGCCCTCCCGAACGGAGCGATTCCCAATGCAGATGAGCCACGTGCCATCGGCAAGCACCCGATTCCCGCTCACAGCTTTTACTTTCGCCCTGTGCATATACATCACGCTCCCACGATGACGGCGGTACCGCCCCTAGAAATCTGTACCCACACAAGACTTCCGTCACTGGTGTTGCAGTCCACTGCCGCACGGAAGGGATACGACCGCTCTCCGATATGGACGCGCCCGTTTTGGATAACACCTCTCTGTGCCTTGGACTCGTCCATCTGCGCGTTCTTCATTCCCGCTCGGATTGCCGCCGCAAGCCCAACAACTCCATTCATCCGTACCACCTCACCATCTTGATCGTCTGCCGCAAAAGGCGCGGCGTGAGTTCCACCGTATTGGACTGCAGGAAGTATTCATGTCCCCCGAAGCGGATGCGCTCGGTAAAATCGACGATGTGGTCAATGTCGGGAACGCCGCTACGAATCCGTGCGCGAATCTCCACCGTGACTGTCTCCTGTGTTTTGCGATTGAGCCACTCGATTTCTCGTGTCAAGGCATGAAGATAGTCCATCCCCACAACGGGAAACTCCGTGTCGATGAGCGAGGAGTACGGAAGCTCATCGTCACTCGCGTAACTTGCGCCAAGGCTCAGATTCGACTGCTCTACGGTGAACTGACTCGCCTTGCCGCCGGGCTTTCCCTGCGACAAGCTGCTGCCCTCCAATACGCCATCGACGTAAACCGTGGTTGCATACCATCCGTAGCCGAGCGGCGCGTGGTAGGTGATGCGCTCCGTTCCCTTCTCTTTGCTCCAATCCTCCCAGTCATATTCCGTGTGCTTCTTCCCATCATTGACGGGTTCTGTTGTACGCTCCCATTCCTTAAAGAGGTAAACGTCGCGCCCCGTGGAGGCGTATGCATAATCCGTTCGGCTGGTCGAGCCGTCCACATTATGCGTGCGCTTCTCCGCGAGGTATTCCCCATCGTAGGTATAGGTGCTGTATCCATTTTCGTTCGTCTCGCGCACGAGAAAACCGTTGGCGTAGGTTCTGCTGATCTCTTTGAAGGAAATCGTGCCGGTGAAAGGAACAGGCACGGTGTCCTCCTCGTTGTGCGCTCCGCTAGAATCGTTGTGAGAGCTGTGCCAGACGGAACGCAGGAGTTTCCGCTCGATGGTCGGCTGCGCGTGCGGCCAGCGCGTGATGTCAATGACAGACTCCTCCATGCCGCGCTGAATGATATGGAGCATATATCCGCGAATAAAGACGTTGATCTGACGCTGCGGCAATTTTGCCGTCCATCCGAACAATGCGGAGATAAAATCATGGTAGGTCATGCCGCTGCCTTCGAAGTTCTGCGACGGTGTGAAATCATCGGTCAGCCGATGTAATTTCAAACCAAGTGCCGCCGCAATCTCAGCAGCATAGCGTGATACCTTTGCCCGCTCGACGTAGATATGGATGGGCGTGTAAAGGAGCGTGTCCTTACTGTACGTTCCATTGACGGACTGCACGATGCCGCGCTGACTCGTTTCCTCCACGAGAAAACGGAAGGCATAATCCATCACCCGCCCCTCAACACACGCGCCGATGGGGAGCGGATTCACCGTTTCAAGTTGAATGTTATCCGAGAGACTGAGTTCTCCAAGCGTTACGGAAAACGAGCGAATCCCCCGCTCCTTGAATTCTGCGTAGGTAAGCGTATGAGGAATCTCTATCCTCGTATCTGCAAGAATCCGTGACTGTTTGACAAGAGTCCGTTTCGTATCTACCAACGCCGATTCACAGCGACCGATGCGTCTCTGTGTGTCGCCTGTTGTCGTGATCTGCTTTACAATACGAATATCACGCAGGGTATCTGCATGAATGGAACAAGATAGGTTGAGGCTGCGTGACGTATCTCCTCGCACCTGCACGGGCTGACGGAATACTGGAATCACTGTGGCGTATATAATCGGTTTTAGGTGAATATGCCCCATCGGCAGCCACGAGATGTAAATGCTCGGTTTCAGCTTGATGCTCATGTTCCCGCTCTCCATCCGAACTGCCGATCTGCGAGTTCCGCAATCGTCATGGAGACAGTGCGCGTGTCCATCACAACTGATGTTGGATTCTGTTCGGCGATATGTCTGCCGTATTCCGTGATATTCCCGCCGCTCTTTTCAATCGCCGTCAAAGCACACAGTCCCTCTGCCGTGCGGTAGGCAGGATTCCCGATGAGAGAAATCCCCGTCACACGCGAAT
>ERZ773043.1169-NODE-1169-length-15075-cov-52.633688_pt1 | contig 15075 bp, 6 predicted proteins | sample MGYA00580636_ERZ773043 | MGnify/ENA primary metagenome ERZ773043 (study PRJEB29015, sample SAMEA2737992) | human oral metagenome | biome: human oral; feature: human-associated habitat; material: dental | place: China | collected 2065 ... | reverse complement strand
GCATTTTTTGCTATACTAGTCTTAGGAAAACAACGAGGACTGAAAATGACGCCAAATAAAGAAGACTATCTAAAATGTATTTACGAAATTGGCACGCGCCAGGAGAAAATCACCAATAAGGAAATCGCCCAGCACATGCAGGTTTCCCCTCCAGCCGTGACGGAGATGATGAAGAAAATGCTGGCTGAAGAATTCCTAATCAAGGACAAAAAGGCAGGCTATCTGCTAACTGACCTAGGCCTGCAACTGGTCTCTGACCTCTACCGCAAGCACCGATTGATTGAGGTGTTCTTGGTCCAAAAGCTGGGCTACACCACAGACGAAATCCATCAGGAAGCCGAGATTCTAGAACATACCGTTTCTGAGCGCTTTGTCGCAGGCTTGGAAAAAATGCTGGATTTCCCTGAGACCTGCCCTCACGGTGGCACAATCCCAGCCAAACACCAGCTGCTAAAAGAAAAATACCATCAAACTTTGGCCTCCGCTCAGGAGCCTGGTAGCTACCTCATCCGCCGTGTCCACGACGACTTTGAGCTTTTGGCTTATTTGGAAAAGCACAATCTGAACATAAACCAAGAAATCAATTTCCTCCAGTATGACGACTACAGCCAGCTCTATCAACTAGAAGTAGACGGCCGAGCAATCCAAGTTAGCCCTATGATTGCCCAGCAGATTTATGTAGAAAAACTATAAACAGAACCCAGTTCAGACTTTTTAGTCTAAACTGGTTTTTTATTGACAAAAATAAGATGTCAGAATATAATAAGTGTACTTATAAAATATTTAGAGGAAAAGCTAATGGAAACATCGCAGTTTAACTCCATCTATAAGGATGAATACAAAAAATCAACCGGTCTGCTCTTTATCCGCGCCTACCACAAGTGGCATGGGCTGATTAAAAATGAGCTGAAAACCATTGATTTGACCCATCCCCAGTTTGTCGTTCTGACCACTCTTGCAGCGCTTCTGCGTCAGGAAGAATGGGTGAGTCAGACCGATATTGCCCGATTTTCTGACATGGATGTCATGACCGTATCCCAAATCATCCGCCTCTTGGTCAAGAAAGAATTGATCATGCGGGAAGTCCATCCCAAGGACAGCCGCGCCAACATCATACTTCTAACGGATACGGGTCTACAAAAGGTCAACCAATCCCTTCCTCTAGTAGAAAGCATTGATCAGGCATTCTTTGGAAAATTAGAAAATAAAACAGAAGTATTGAATCAACTCTTAATGAAACTGGAGGCAGAAAATGACTAGATTTTGGATTGGTGTCGTATCAAAAGAACATGTACTAAGAGGTGTAGAAGGTGGATTTTGCCAAGTCTGCCATGGAAAGAAAGCACCACTAAACCGCATGAAAAAAGGGGACTATCTTCTGTACTACAGCCCCAAACATCAGCTAAATAGTCAGGAAAAGCTACAGGCTTTTACAGCAGTTGGCAAGATTCTAGATGACACAGCTTATCAAGTAGAGATGTTTGAAGATTTCCTCCCTTTTCGACGTGACGTCAGCTACTACCAACCTGTCAAAGACTGCCCCATTGAACAGGTACGGCCACATCCCGAATGGCGTCAATACGCTTCCCAACTGCGCTATGGACATTTTGAAGTTTCGAAAGAATTTTTTCTCTATGTCTTTGAACAGATGAAGGAAGAATAGGAGGCTGGGACATCCCAGCCTCCTATTTTTTCGTATCCGATATCATATGCTCTATAATTGTTTTAGCAGGAATTATGGAGTTTTTTTAGGGAAAAATCCTATCTACCTTACTGAAAAGTATAAATCAAATCATATCACAAACCGCCTAGAAAGACCAAGACTTTTCTGATCAAAATAATACTCTAGACACTTCCACTTCATCACGTTTTTTAAAAGAAAGAAAAGATCCCATTTACCCCCTTGCAAACCTTTTCACTTTTTGCTAGAATGATGTCAAAAAATTAAGAAGGACAAATTATGCCACAAAATCTCTTTAAAGAATTAGCCCAACTGGAGCAAGTAGAAGCTCTGGCTCTCGGAGGCTCACGGGCCGGCCAACATTTTGACCAAGACTCAGATTATGATGTCTATGTCTACCTGAGCGCTCCTCTCGCGCCAGCCATCCGTCAGGAAATCCTCAGCAAGTACTGCTCCTATATGGAAATTGGCAATCATTTTTGGGAACTGGAAGACGACTGCGTCCTCAATAATGGTATCGAGATTGAGCTGATTTACCGCTCGCTGGACGACTTTGACCAAGACCTGCAGACTGTCGTTTTAGAGCATCAAGCCCAAAATTCTTACACTACCTGTATGTGGTACAATCTGATCCACAGCAAGATTCTCTACGATCGAGACGGCCGCTACGCTGCCCTCCAACATAAGTACAGCCTGCCCTATCCAGCTGAGCTGAAAAAGAATATCATCAGCAAGCAGCTCCTACTCCTCGACCAAGCTATGCCAGCTTTTTCAAGACAGATCAAAAAAGCAATCAAGCGCCAGGATCTGCTCAGCATCAATCACCGCAGCAGTGAGTTTTTCGCTTCTTACTTTGATGTCCTCTTTGCCCTCAATGAGCAGCTCCATCCAGGCGAAAAGCGCATGCTCCAGTATGCCAAAGAAAATTGCTCCCGCCTGCCTCAGGATTTTGAAGCCAATGTCCAAGACTACTTCCAACATCTCTACCAGCCAGAACAGCAGCAAAAAGCGGTCCTAGCTTTGGATAGCCTCCTAGACAATCTTAAGCTCTTGATTGAAGCATCCATCTAGAAATTCAACAGATAAAAATCTCATGAACCCAGTTTTTCAGCAGGTTCATGAGCTTTTTACTATTTTCGTCAAGTAAGTTGAGGCTTATTTGTTAAAGATTGACTGTCTGAAGTCGTCTGTCTCACGAAGATAAGCATTGTAAATCTTCTTCTTGAGCAGGTTGACCCAGCTAGCATCAACACGGCTGGTAGCATTGGTAATGTTTCGTACATCCTCTGCCACTGCTTCGTCCATTAGCTTCTGCATCTCTGCATACGAGCGAATGGTTACCTGCTTAGTACTGTTTGGATTTCTGAGTTCGTACTCGATGGTGATTGGTTTGAGCTTGGTTAGCTGGTCAATCCGCTCTTGGTACATGGCCTTCTTGAAGGCTGCCCATGAAGCATATTCTCCCTTGAATACATTTTCCAAGACCTTCTGATCTGTCACCAGACCAACGTCTCTCCTGAACCAGCCATCCCAGGTCGTCTTACCTTCCGCAGCAGCCTCTTCGGAGAATTTCCCTGAGACATAAGGGACGAATCCTTCATGGTAGCCCTTGGTTGCCAGCAATTCATAGGCTGTGCGACGGAACATGACGTCTCCCGGCGCCCCATTTGGATTGCTCAAGGCTGAGTAGATTGGTGAGAAGAGGCTGAGACTCAGGTAGCCATTGCGCGGATACTGTCCGCTATCCTTATTCTCCCGACGAGTGATGACATCATTGTCAATCAGGGACTCGAAGCTCTTCAGCTGCTTGATTTCCTCAGCAGTGAAACTGCGGGTCTGGTTACCAGCATGGGTCTGCTTACCATATTTATCTGTGATATAGTAATTCTCCATCTTTCTGAACCACTGGAGCTTGGCAGCATCGCTCTGTTTGACCATCGAAGTCCCCTCTAGGTAATCCAGCGTGTAAATCATGTCAAACATGCCATGGACATAGTGCTGCAAATCTGCCGCATTTTGGACACGTTCCTTGAAGTTATAGGTATGCATCCGTGTCTTAGAGTCCTTGTCCGTCTTGAAGAGGGTATTGAGGGTAATGGTAGGCTCATTTGGACTTGGTGTAGACTGCAAGAGACCACGCGCATAAAGCTCAGCCCCCAGTCCTTCGCGGCGACCATAACCTTCAAAGTAGATAGAACCATCGGAATTATGGGTCATTTCATGGGTGTAGACAGAGTTCCCATAGTCTTCTAACAAACGAGCAGCATCAAAGTGGGTGACACTTCCCGTAGCATAGGCATTGTAGCCCTTGCTTGGATACCACTTGCCGGCTGGTCCAAAGAATTCCTGCATAGCTAGTGATTTCTTGTCATTAGCTGGAGCCCAATATCTTTTACCATCCTTGTCAACCAATGAGAATCCATCGTAAACCAGAACAGAACGGAAGAGCTTGTCCTTGCTTTCAGGGCTTAGGATCTTATACCAGAAATCATAGTGGTCACGCTGCCATTCAGCTGACTTTCTAACTCGGTCTTCGACATACTCAACCAATTCTGCATCTGTTCGCACCCTGTTATTGGCATCAAGGCGGTAGCGATCATAAGCTCCCATGGAGACAGTGGACATATTGGAGATGACATAGACACCCTTCTCAGTCATGGTCAAGAGTGGCAGGAGCATACCCTTGTGTTCCCAATTATCCGCAGTAATCTTGTCGTAAACGCCGACAGAATACTTGCTCTTGCCCTCGGCTGCATCCTGAAGCTGTCTGGCTTCTGCCACATCCGACTCAGCCTCAACGATGTAGGCTTTTGTATTGGTCTTGAGCCATTCGTTATTGGTCTTGTCTGGCAGGAAGAGCTGGCGATAGCTTTCCAGATAGTTAAAGAGGCCGCGCTTGCCAGTAGCTTCAGAGAGCGAGGTATCATAGGCCAGATGGTTGTTCTTGGCCTTGAGATTTTCAAAACCAGACTGACCGAGTGCAATGATGGTGTCTAGCGTTGAAGCATTATGATTCCCAAAGAAGTCAAACTTATAGGCCGACAAATCCTTGACATTGGTCTTGTCATAGTTGATATTATACCAACGGTTGAGATAGGTCAGACCCAGCAGGAAGGCTTCCTTATTGGCTGTAATCTTCTGAGCCACATAGTCCGCTACAACATCGCCTTCAGTATTGATGGACTTGTCCATAGCTAGAACTTTGCGTAACTCTTCTGCCAACTTGGTCTTGACTTGCTCAAAGGCTGTATCCAGATAGAGCTCATCCAGAGAAGCATCCGCATTCACGCCTAAAACAGTTCGCATGGCTGGTGAGTCAAGGACAACCTTGTTCAACTCTGGCAGCACTTGATTGAGAATTCTGCTATAGTCTGATAGGAAGGCTTCTGGAGTATAAAGGAGGTCTAAACCATTCACAGCATACTCTGCGATAGCTTGATGTTTGAAGTCTCCCTTATAGGTCAGATTTAGATAGTCAACCGTCTTATCCTCAAAGTGCAGCATCAGGCGGTTAATCACAGTCTTGTTGCTATTTATATCGGTGATCATCTGGTCGCCCTTCATCGGAACCACATCCAGCAAGTACTCTCTAGTGAGCTTGTGATTATCTGGAAGTTTATTGCCGTAGGCAACGATGGTTTCCTTATTATAGAATGGCAGGAGTTTTTCCATATTGGCATAGGCTATCAGACGGTCTTCACGAGCATTCTTTTCCTTACTGTAGTCAACAGTATGGAGATTGAGATTGCTGTCTTCTAACGTGGTCGTAATGTCTAGGCTAGCCAGCTTCTCTTCTGCCTCGTCCAAAGTCAGAGTAGACGTGACAAACTGATCATTGCCTAGAGTTTCGTTTCCTTCAACGGCATAGGCTTCTCTGATGCGATCATTCTTGTAATCTTGGTCGCCAGAAATGCTGTAGACATTTGTACCGCTGACATTGCTGATAACATTATCAATCAAGCCATTGAAATAATTGGAACCAACCACTCCGCCGATTTGACCGTTCTTCGTGGAATTTTGGATCTTTCCAGTCACATAAGAACGGCTGATACGGGCATTGTCTTCCAAGCGACCGACCAGACCGCCAAAGCGCTGTTCGTTTGTTCGAGCACCTGCCAGAATGGTCACATCTGCCCTGCTCTGACTCAGCAAGGAATTTCCTCCCTTGAGGTTGGCAACCAAACCGCCGACATTATAAGCCTTGTACTGCTTGTCATTGGCTTGGATAGTTCCTGTAAAGGAGCTGTTGGTGATTTGGCTATTACTTGCAACAACGACCAAACCAGCCGCTTGCGAAGCATTGCCCACTACCGACACTCTACCTTGGGCAGAAACATCCGTGATTTGCGCATTATCTGCACTACGGGCCAAGGCAGCAGAGTCATAGGTGCCGATAATATTGACCTCTTTCAGGTCCAGATTAGAAATAGAGGAACCACTCTTGAGGTTTTCAAACAAAGGCTTGGCTAGATTATAAATCGCATACTGCTTGCCATTGTGATTACCAGTCAGACTGCCTGTGAAGTTTCCTCGGAGATAGACATAATCCGCAGGTGCCAGACTGACCTCGCTCGCATCCAAATCGGCTCCTAGAACAAAGTTGCCAGCCATATTTTTCTTCATGGCGTCTACCAAACCAGCAAAGCTCGTGTAGACATTTTGCTGACTAGGCACTGCCCTGCTGATATAAAAGTCATAACCAGACTTGTAGCCTGTGTCACCCTCTTGTACCAGCTCAGGCAGAGAAACTCTTACCTTATAGACAGCCTTGCCATCCTTCTGGCCTTCTGCCATGCTGTGAACCGGCAGGAGCATGTCCTTGGATTCACTTGATTTGACTTTGACAAAGTAGTTTGACAGGTCCGTAGGTATAGCGCTCATGGAAACGACACGCTTGAACTGATCCTTTTCTTTTCTGTAAAACTCTGCCGAATCAATATCACGGAAGGAAATCTTCTTGTATTGCAACTCAAAGTTGCGGCTATCTTTTTCAAGATCAGTCAGGCTGCCAGCATCCAGCTCATAAGTCAGCTTGGTTTTTAGCGTATAGCCTGTATAGTAATCCAAGTCATCAATCTTCAGACTTCCTGCCACATTGTCAATCGGAAGCGAGCGGACAAGCTGGTCTCCCTTGTACAATTCAGCTGTCGCTGAGCGCAAGGATTTTGTCTTGTCTTCCAAGCTGTATTGAACCGTGACCGACTTGTCCTCTGGATTTTCTGTCAGACTTAAGATCGAAACTGTCGGCTTAACCTTAGGCACACCATTTAAAGCCGTCTTGCTTGCTGTCAGGCTGGCAAAAGCTTGATTGACCTGCACTTGTGTGGCGGTTTGATTATTCAGAATTCCTTCTGCCTTGGCCAATTCGTTCGTATAAGCTATCTTCTTATCTGCATCCGCATTCTTGTATTGAACAGTCGTCTGCACAGTTCTCCCCAAATCATGTTCATTCCGCAAACGCGTTTTGTCCACTTCAAGACCCTGTAACTGAGCCTTGGCTTGATTGATTTGATCCACCAGCTGGTTGACTTCCGCTTGGCTGGCTTGTGACTGATTGAGAAGTGCATGGCCTGCCACCAAAGCAGTATCATAGGCTGCTTGGCGACTTTGACTATCGTTGAAATAACGAGCCTGAGCCTTGATTTGCTCCGCTTCTGTTAGCAGATTGTGAAGCGAAATCAAATCGAACTCTTTCAAGGCTTCCACTTGCGGGGCATCGCTTGGTACCATGTGCGGTTTTATTGTGCCAACTTTGACAAGCTGAGCAACTGCTGCCCGCGTTTCCTCATTGGACAACTCTTGACGGTCAATTTCCTGACCGTTGGAAGTATAGATACGAGTCTTGATGGTCCGTTCGCCCTGAACACCTGGAGTGACGATTTGACGAACACCTTGGACAAGTTCATCAGTTTCTTCCTCTCGCGTGGTGAAATCGATTTTCTCTACTTGCGTTTCATCCCTATAAGTCAGCGGATACTCTGGAAGGGCAGATGCTTGCGGAGCAGTGCTTGGTACCATATAGGACTTGGCTGTGCCGACTTTGACAAGCTGCGTGACGGGGGCTAAAGTTTCCTCGTTGGACAACTCTTGACGGGCAATCTCTTGACCGTTAGAAGTATAAACTCTAGTCTTGATGGTCCGTTCGCCTGGCACTCCTGGAGTGACGATTTGACGAGAACCCTGCACAAGCTCATCCGTTTCTTCTTCACGTGTGGTGAAGGCGATTTTCTCTACTCGCGTTTCATCCGTATAAGTCAGCGGATATTCTGGTAAAGCAGACTCTTGCGGAGCGGTGCTCGGTACCATGTGTGGCTTGGCTGTCCCAATTTTGACAACTTGTGTGACCGGAGCTAGAGTTTCCTCATTGGACAATTCTTGGCGGTCAATTTCCTGACCATTGGAGGTATAAACTCTAGTCTTGATGGTACGTTCGCCCTGCACACCTGGAGTAACGATACGGCGAGCGCCTTGAACCAGCTCGTCCGTTTCTTCCTCTCGCGTGGTGAAGTCGATTTTCTCTGCTTGCGTTTCATCCTTATAGGTCAGCGGATACTCTGGGAGGGCAGATGCTTGCGGCGCAGTGCTCGGTACCATATGTGGCTTGGCCGTGCCAATTTTGACAACTTGTGTGACTGGAGCTAGAGTTTCCTCGTTGGACAGCTCTTGACGGGCAATCTCTTGTCCGCTGGAAGTATAGATACGAGTCTTGATGGTCCGTTCGCCTTGAACACCTGGAGTGACGATTTGACGAGCGCCACGAACTAGCTCATCTGTTTCTTCTTCACGTGTGGTGAAGGCGATTTTCTCTACTCGCGTTTCATCCCTATAAGTCAGCGGATACTCTGGGAGGGCAGATGCTTGCGGAGCAGTGCTCGGTACCATATGTAGCTTGGCGGTGCCAGTTTTGACAACCTGCGTGACTGGGGCTAGCGTCTCCTCATTGGACAACTCTTGGCGGGCAATCTCTTGACCGCTGGAACTATAGATACGAGTCTTGATCGTACGTTCACCCTGAACACCTGGAATAGCGATTTGGTGGGCACCTTGGACAAGCTCATCCGTTTCTTCCTCTCGAGTGGTGAAGTCGATTTTCTCTACTCGAGTTTCATCCGTATAAGTCAGCGGATATTCTGGGATGGCAGATGCTTGCGGCGCAGTGCTCGGTACCATATGTGGCTTGGCCGTGCCAATTTTGACAACTTGTGTTACTGGAGCTAGAGTTTCCTCGTTGGACAATTCTTGGCGGGAAATTTCCTGACCATTAGAAGTATAAACTCTAGTCTTGATGGTACGTTTGCCCTGCACACCTGGAGTGACGATGCGACGAGCGTCCTGAGGTAACTCATCAGTATATTGTTCCTCGATGTTAAAAGCAATCTTCTCCACACGAGTTTCATCCTTTGCAACCAACTCTAACTCAGGAAGTTCATGGACTGGAGCGGTATCAGGGACTGTGCCATAACTAGTAAGCTCGGGAACCTCGTGCACAGGAGCGGTATCGGGGACCGTGCCATATCCAGTTAACTCGGGAACTTCGTGTACAGGAGCATTATCAGGAACGGCGCCATAATTAGTGAGCTCAGGAACTTCGTGTACAGGAGCGCTATCCGGAACCGTGCCATATCCAGGCAACTCGGGGACCTCATGAACCGGAGCGCTATCTGGAACAATGCCATAATCAGTTAACTCAGGAACTTCGTGTACAGGAGCATTATCAGGAACCGTGCCATAGCTAGTTAACTCAGGCTTCTCGTACACGGGGGCACTAGCGGGAACTGTACCATAGCCAGTGAACTCGGGAACTTCGTGTACAGGAGCATTATCAGGAACGGTGCCATAGCTAGATAACTCAGGCTTCTCGTGCACGGGGGCGGTATCGGGTACCGTGCCATATCCAGTTAACTCAGGGACTTCGTGCACAGGAGCGCTAGCGAGGACCGTACCATAACTAGTGAGCTCGGGAACCTCGTGTACGGGAGCGCTATTTGGGACGGTGCCATAGCTAGTTAGCTCGGGAACTTCATGAACGGGAGCGCTAGCGGGAACGGTGCCATAATCAGTGAGCTCAGGAACCTCATACACAGGAGCATTATCAGGAACGGTGCCATAATCAGTTAACTCAGGCTTCTCATGCACGGGAGCGGTATCTGGAACCGTACCATAATCAGTTAACTCGGGAACCTGGTGCACGGGAGCGCTAGCAGGTGCTGTACCATAGTCAGTTAACTCGGGAACTTCGTGCACGGGAGCGCTAGCGGGAACTGTACCATAATCAGTTAACTCAGGCTTCTCGTGCACGGGAGCGCTAGCGGGAACCGTGCCATAATTAGGCAACTCAGGAACCTCGTGCACGGGAGCGCTATCTGGAACCGTACCATAACCAGTCAACTCAGGAACCTCGTGCACAGGAGCGGTATCTGGAACCGTGCCATAGCTAGTTAACTCCGGTTTCTCTTGTACGGGAGCGCTAGCGGGAACTATACCATACTCATTTAACTCGGGAACTTCGTGCACAGGAGCATTAGCAGGAACAGTGCCATAATCAGTGAGCTCAGGTTGCTCGTGCACGGGAGCATTAGCAGGAACAACGCCATAGCTAGGCAACTCGGGTTGCTCGTGCACGGGGGCACTATCTGGAACCGTGCCATAATCAGTTAACTCAGGTTGCTCGTGCACAGGAGCGCTAGCTGGAACCTCATGAACCGGAGCATTATCAGGGACTGTGCTGTAGTCAGACAACTCGGGAACTTCGTGCACGGGAGCGCTAGCGGGGACCGTGCCATAGCCAGACAAATCTGGAACCTCGTGCACAGGAGCGCTATCCGGAACTGTACCATAATCAGTTAACTCAGGTTTCTCGTGCACGGGAGCGTTAGCAGGGACCGCGCCATATCCAGGCAACTCGGGGACCTCATGAACCGGAGCGATATCTGGGACCGTGCCATAGGTAGTCAGCTCTGGAACTTCGTGCACGGGAGTGCTATCCGGAACTGTACCATATCCAGACAACTCGGGTTGCTCGTGCACGGGAGCAGAAGCGGGAACCGTGCCATAACTAGTAAGTTCTGGAACTTCATGAACTGGAGCTTCTTTAGGTACAGCCTTATTTGCTGCAGTCCCGACTAAAACAACTTCTGAAATAGGCTCAGTGGTTACTTGATCAGAAATCTGCTTGCTCTCTACGATTTTTCCTTCAACACTATAGTAACGTGTTACGATCTTACGAATCCCTGGAATGCCCGCGCGGATCACTCGAGATTGTCCTTCGGCTAAGTCATCTGAATACTGATACTCCGTTTTATAGGGGATTTCTTGGGTCTGGGTCGCTGCTTGACTTGTAAATTGCAGTTCTGGCCGCTCATGAACTGGCGTTTGACGAGCAAACTGTCCTTCTTTAGCAGCAATTTCCTCCCTCTCCTTCTCGGAGAGATGGTCTCCGCCAGCAGGCTGCGCCTCTTTCGGAGTCTTAGTGTTCCTTGGGCGATCTGCGAGATCTTTCAACTGTTGATCAGGCTGACTAGCTGAGGCTTCCTTTTGCGGAGCTGGAAGCTGAGCATTTCCCGTTTGAGCCAGTTGATGCTGCGCTTCTTTTTTAAGGTAACCAATATACTGGTAACCAGCAATCTTCAAAGGTTCTGGCAACTGATCGCCAACGGCCAAATTCAGACTTTGATTATAAGCAGCCAAATCCATACTGCTGACTGCCAAAACAGAAGCTGGCAGAAGCACAGAACCCAAGCCTGTCACAAGCAAAATAGAAGACAGATATCTCTTGCCATTTTTCCCTCGCGCCAGCACTAAAACGACCAAGGCCAGTCCTGTAGCTGCAAAAGCCGCTCCCAAAAGGCCTGACTCTCCTGTCTTAGGGAGCTTTCCTAACAAGCTTTCCTGCTTTGTCGGACGGTAAACCAAATAATAAGCGTCCGAATTATCCTCCGCAAATTTTGGAAGTTCCTTCACAATAGCAGCTTTTTCAGCCTCAGTCAGATCGCTCTCCACCACATAGTGATATTGAACGAGGGTAGACTGATTGGCAGACACCTCCGCTGCGTCAACAGAGCTGACAGCTCCTCCCATTGTAGTACACAAAAAGAAGCTTCCGATAGTAGCGGAAACTAGACCTACAGACAGCTTTCTAAAAGAATAGCGCTGGTATATGTCACCAGTGACTCTTTTTCTCATAAAATTCCCTTTTCTTCATATAATAAACTAATAAAAATTTTACTGAATTTTACTCAAAATTGCAATCCCTTAGCCTTATAAAATACTTTTCTTTCAGCTATCGAAAAGGTCTCCATTTTAGCGAAAAGTAAAAAGCAGATTCCCTGTGTGAGAACCTACTGTTTACAGATCATCTAAGTCCCAAATCCAACTCAAAGAGGCCGTACTCATGCTTGTCCCCTTGCAATTCTGCTGCATAGTGGCGCGTGACGGTATTTTGGTGAATCAAGGCGCCGATAGCCGAGGCTTGCCGTTTCTGCGCTTCTTTAAAAATCGGATAGGCCAAGGCAGAGCCCAAGCCCAGGAATTCTTCATCCACTCCCAGATACATAATCGTATAACGTTTGGCAAAGTGCTTGGTCCAGAAAAGCTTGGCAAGGTTGAGAGGAGTCAGCCTTTGATAGACCAGAGAGCCATAGTCTGGCATGGCAATCAGAAAACCTGCTAGCTTGCCCTCTTTATAGGCAAGCTTAACCATTGAAAAATCAAGAATATACTGGTATTTTTGAAAAATCTGACTGAACTGCTGACTGGAAATAGACCGATAAATCGGAAAATCTTGATAGAGGCGATTGAGGAGTTCGAAAACCTGCAGCGAAGCTTCTTCCCACTCCTGCTTCTTTGGAGAGCAAATAGTGAACCCCGCTTCTTCAAAAGACTCAAAGCGATGAGCCAACTTGTCCTGATGAGTTTGATTGCTTACCTTGGGATAAAAATTGGACAGATAGCGCTCCTTGAGCTCAAAATCTGCAGCCTGCCATAGCTCAGAATAATAGGCTGGATTATGAGGTTCTCCAGTAAAAGGAAACTCCTCTGTTCCAGTCAGCTGCATTCGATAGCCCAGCCAAAAACTTGCCTGTACGGGACCAATTATCTTAATCGCTCCGAGACTGCGAGCAAAGCCTGCTATATGCTCGATAAAAGCAGATGCAAGCTGTTGGTCATTAATCGACTCGAAAAATCCCAAGTAAGCAGCCTCATCATCTGGATAGAAGGTCAGAAGTCCTCGAATGCAAGGCCGACTGTCCATATAACCAATAAAGGCATAGGTTTCTAGGTCAGAGCTCAGCGGATGACTGCCCTCAATCAAAGCCAGCTCTTCCTCTTCCGACTGCATGAGGTGGTCTGGCTGGTAAATCTTCTTAGGCAGGGCCAGAAAATCGTCCAGCTCTGCAGTATTGGGTTTGACTGGTTTAATTTCCAGCATGGTCTTCCTCCTTGATCAGTCGAATCTTGCCAGTAAAGCCATCCATCTCAATCCAGTCGCCATTTCGCAGCTGGCTGCAGGCGCCTCTGACATTGACAATAGAGGGAATACCCAACTCGCGGGAAATAATGGCCGTGTGGGAGAGTAAGGACCCCTGCTCAGCAATGACACCCTTGGCTTGGGTCAGAAGATAAACCCAGCCCGGATCGGTCATCTTGGTCACGATAATCCGGTCTTGAGCAGACTCAATCTCCTGCACATCTTCCACGACCAAAACCTGAGCCTTAACGCAGCCAGGTGAGCAGCCAATCCCCTGTAAGGCTTGATTGCCCGTATTATGACTGCTGGTACGGTTTTGCGGTTTCAGATATTTCTCAAAGACCTGTCCAGCAAAAACGTAGCGACTAAAGGTTGGCAGTTCTTTATCAGCCTCCAACTTCTCCCGACGCTCGGCTATCAAGCCACTAACATCTCTGGGCTTTCTGGTCAGTTCAAACAGCTCTTCCTTGGTCAGGTAAAAAACATCGTCAGGCGTAGCCAACAGCCCTTGCTCGACTAATTGCTGCCCAAGCGTTCGGAAAATCTGCCGCATCATACCGTAGATCCGTGTGCGGTTTAAGCGGGAGCTTTCCCGATATTTAACACCAGTCATGGCTCGCTTGCGAAGAAAATTCGTCCACCAGCCTGATTTTTGCTCATATTCTTCAAATTTCTGGGGAGCCAACTTCTTCTCCTCTTGTTGGCACATTTGCAGCAGGAGCTTGAGCAGACGCTCTGGGTGCGTTCGAAAAGTTGGAGTGTCTAACTTCAACTCTTCCGGAGCCCGATCACCAAATTCATGGATAAAACGGACTATTTCTTGGACCAAAGGGTGCTGGCGATTCAGAAAGACTACTGGACTTTCACTCGCCATAGCCTGTCTAATCTCTGCATTTTCTTCTGCTTTCAGCTGAGCTGTTAAAGCCTGCAGCGCCAAGGCCGGTCTCATACTTTCAATCTGTTCAATTCCCGCAATCTCAGCCTGAACAGCACCGCCACGACGCGACTTCTTCAGGAGTCCAGTATAGACAAAAGCATAGAGGTCATTAACCAGCGTAATGTCCCAGTGAGCCAGAATATCCTCTTTTAGCTTGCTAACCAAGCCAATCAAGGTCTCTGCATCTGCGTCAGGAGAGAAGCTCGCTTCGTATTCATGCTGAATCTGGGCAAACTGTTCTTCCAATTGCCGCATTTGCTTGGGTGCCGTCCAAAACTCTCGAATGATGTGGAGCATGATTTGCAAGCGCTTAAAAGCAGACAGGTGCACCGGCATCTGAGGCACCTCTGTCTCTCTGACTCCCAGCATATCTTGCCAGATAGGAATGATTTTCTTTGAAAAAGGCAAAAACTGCAGCAGCTGATACCAGCTCTGAATCTGGTAATAGACTCGGCTATTGACCGGCTGCAGCATATTTTGAAAAGTGGCTTCATAGGCAGCCAACTCAGGGGCATCCTTGCCAACCAAGCGTTGGGCCAGACTGCGGAAAATGCTGGCATAAGCCTCCTGAATAAAGCTAATGGTCAGAGGACTGGAAACTCCCGGATAGCTCTCGACAATGTTGCTGTTATCCAGAATAATTTGCTGTCCCTCAGGCAGGGTGGTAATAGGTCGAGCCTGCAAGAGATAGAGCTGGCCATTTGCCAAGGTAAACTCCATATCCATATAAGGTCCGAAAAGCTGACTTACCTGACCAGCCAAGGCTTGTAACTTCTCAAGTTGTTCCTGTGATAGGTCTGGTGAGTCCTCCGTCTGCTCCGTATAAAAGAGCTGGTCCTTGGGATGGAGGGTCACCATCGTCGTAGGAATCTTATCCTCAACAACCTTATTGCCCAAGCCCCGACCGATGACAATGATGTGCTCGTTCAGAATGCCCTTGGGATTAGCTGTGAAGTAAATCCCAGACAAGTCTCCCTCCTGCATGACCTG
>ERZ773043.1167-NODE-1167-length-15104-cov-2.433650_pt1 | contig 15104 bp, 9 predicted proteins | sample MGYA00580636_ERZ773043 | MGnify/ENA primary metagenome ERZ773043 (study PRJEB29015, sample SAMEA2737992) | human oral metagenome | biome: human oral; feature: human-associated habitat; material: dental | place: China | collected 2065 ... | reverse complement strand
TGCGTCGCAGCTCGCTTAGGCTAAGCCCCTCCTCGATGATGAGCGCGCAGCTTAAAAACAGCGGTTTCGCGCCCACCATCGCAAGGTCGTTGACGGTGCCGCAAACGGCGATCTTGCCGATATCGCCGCCGTTAAAAAATAGAGGCGTAACGACGAAACTATCGGTGCTGAAAGCTAGCTCGCCGCTAGAGCTCGCAGAATTCAAAGCAGAGCTCGGCGCCGTGCGGTCAAAATCCACCCCGGCGTCTAAATTTAGTATCGCGCTATCGTTATTGGCACGCAAAATTTCATTATCAAACGCTGCAAATATCGTCTCGTTGATGAGCCTATTCATCTCCTCGCCGCCGCCGCCGTGGCTTAAAAGTATAGTTTCGTTCAAATTTTTCCTTTTTATTTGGTTTTAAATTCGGTTTTAAATTTAAAGCCCGTATTCCGCAGTCGAACGAGCCGTGCCGCTACGGCGCCGCGCAAAATTTCAAATTAAATTTTAGCCCGACGTTTTTTCTTTGGTTAAAATTTTAAAGCATAACTTATTTTTAAATTTTACGCTCTGCCAGCCGGATACCGCGCGCAAAATTTAGCCCGCGTTTTTGACGTCGCCGTATTTATAGTATGCCGCGCATGCCCCTTCGCTTGAGACCATGCACGATCCTATCGGGTTTTGCGGCGTGCAGCGTTTGCCGAAAACCTTGCAATCATAGGGGCTTTTTTTGCCGCGTAAAATTTCGCCGCAGATACAGGCCTTGCTCTCAGGAGCGCTCTGTACGCTGCAATCAAACTGCACCCTGGCATCCAGCGCCGCGTACTGCGGGCGCAACTTCATGCCGCTTTTTGGAATTTCGCCGAGCCCTCGCCACGGAAAATCGCAAATTTCAAAATATTTATCTATTAAATTTTGCGCTTTTTGGTTTCCGTCCTCTTTTACGACGCGCTCGTATTCGTTGAAAACCTCGTAGGTGCCGGCGTTTTGCTGCTCTACCAAATTTAATACACCCGCCATTATATCAAGCGGCTCAAATCCGCTTACGGCTATCGGTTTTTTGTAATCCCGCGCAATGCTTTCGTAGACCTTCGCGCCGGTAATCACGCTTACGTGGCTAGGCCCTAAAAACGCATCGATCTGCACGTCCGCGTCGTCTAAGATCGCTCGCACGGGCGCGGACACCGTGACGTGATTGATGTGAAAAAAGAGATTTTTTAGCCCCAAGCTTAGCGCTTTATCGATAAGCACGGCGCTCATCGGCGTCGTCGTCTCAAAGCCGATCGCAAAAAATATCACCGTTTTTTGCGGATTTTCCTGCGCGATCTTTATGCAATCAAGCGGGCTATAAAGCGCTCTGATGTCGTGCCCCTCGCCGCGCAGCTTCTGTAAGCTCGTGCGAGAGCCAGGAACTCGAAGCATGTCTGCTAGAGTGCAAAAAATACTCTGCGGCATCGCGGCGAGCTTGATCGCCTCGTCGATGCGACTGCGCGGCATCACGCACACCGGACAGCCGGGGCCGTGGATAAATTTGATATTTTTGCCGACCAGGCTCGGAAGGCCGAATTTCATGATCGAGTGCGTGTGTCCGCCGCAAATCTCCATAATGTTTAGCGGCTTTTTGCTTTTGGAAATTATCAGCTTGCTAAGCGCTAAAATCAGCTCCTTATCCCTAAAATCCTTGATTAGATCCATTATTTACCTTAAATTTTACGGGTTTACAAGCCGCTTTAGTTTTCTGCGCCGGCTCGCGGCTCTATGCTTTCATACACAGAACCCTCTTCCGCCCTCATCTGCTTTGCGATCTGCTCGTAAATTTCGATACTCTCCTTCGCTCGCTGCGTATCGATCTTCTCCATCGCAAAGCCAACGTGGATCAGCACGTACTCCCCGACCGCCGCGGGTTCGGGGAGCAGATCCAAGCTCACGCCGCGGCGCACGCCCAGAGTCTCCACGGTCGCGAAATTATTTTCGTCGATCGAGATGATTTTTGAAGGGATTGAAAGGCACATTAACGAAATTCCTTCTTGTATTGTAGGAATTTCAGCCATTTTTCCACGCCCTCGCCGCTTTTACTATCAAGCGCGATGACATCGGCTTTCGGATTGAGCTTATGCACTTCACGCACTACTTCATCCATATCGAAGTCAAAATGCGGTAGCAGAGCGGTTTTGGTGATTACGACGCAGTCTGCGCGGCGAAATATTACCGGGTATTTTGCGATCTTATCGCTGCCCTCGGGCACGCTTAGAAGCACCACGTTCAGGTGCGCGCCCACGTCAAATGCCGCCGGACAGACGAGGTTTCCGACGTTTTCTATGAAAACCAGATCTAAATTTTTAGTATCGATATGATGAAGCCCCTCGTGAACCATAAAGGCGTCCAGATGGCAGGTCTCGCCGGTGCTGATCTGATGGGCCTGCGCGCCCGCTTTTATGATGCGATCGGCGTCGCGGTTGGTCTCTAGATCGCCCTCGATGACGCCGATTTTAAATTTACCGCTTTTGATAGTGGCCTCAAGTAGCGTCGTCTTGCCGCTACCGGGGCTGCTCATCAAATTTAGACATAAAATTTTATCCTCATCCAGATGGGCTCTGTTGTGAGCGGCCTCCTCGTCGTTGGCGCTTAAAATTTTACTCATCACCTCGATCGTCTTGGCGTCGCCGATAGCGGCATTTGCGTGGATGTGATCGTGCGCGTCGTGCTCGTGATCGATCCCCGCCTCGTGCATATGAGCGTGGGAGTGGACGGTGCCGTCCGCGTGGGCGTGGACATGCTCGTGTGCCATATCTGCGTGCGAATGGGCGCCCGCTTCGTGAGTGTGGCCGATGGAACAGCCGCAATCTTTACACATTTTTTCTCCTTGGATAATAAATTTTGCGCGTAAAATACCACGTTTTTGCTTTAAATGGCGTAAATTTGATAAATTTTATATCGAAGTGCGAAATTTTATGAAATTTAATGAGGATTGAAATTTACGCGCTTTAGTTTTATCTAAATTTTATGCGTTGTTTACGAAGACTCAACGCAAAATTTAAAGCTCGCGAGCAAAGACGCTGTTTTAAATTTAATCGCCTGCTTGTAGATTACAAAGCCGCGCACCGTAAATTTAGGACTTGCGAGCGGATTTTATCCCAGTGCTCTACAATCTCGCGCGTGCTCTACGGCGTGATGAACATCAACGCGGCGACCGTTTTCATATCGATTTTGCGCTAGCTCTGCTTTACAATATGGCACGAAAGCGCGGGGCGCTTTATAAAATTTAGTCGCGAGCTGCTGTGCCGGTTTCGTGCTTGTGCGTAAATTTAAACTCGCGGCAAGAATACTTTTTGATTAAAATTTATAAAATTTGCGCTTTCGTTTGCCGCGTAATGCCGCGTAAAATTTAAACAAATTTTATTTGCACGCCTTGCGCAGCCACCCCACCCGAATTCGCTACTCGATCGAGAATCGCGCTGCACAACTCGCAAAAGCCGTGCAGCCGCTGCGTTTAAATTTAAAAGCGCATAAATTTAGCGCGACGCGCTGTTTTTTAAAAACATACAAAAGCCCTACGCTTCGGTGATGACCGCCTTTACGAGCTTGGAAAATTTCACCCCTTTTAGCGCGCCGATTTTGGCGCTGAGTCGCTCGATCTTTGAAATTTTATCCCGCATCGTGATCTCCTCGAAGCAATGGCGCTCGTCAATGTGGAAGTGGCTGGTGCTGACGATGGTGACGTTTGCGTGGTGCTCGATCTCTACGAGCTGCTCGATCAGATCGCTTTGGTGATGATCATACGCGATGCAAAGCACGCCCACGCAGTCATCCTCGCCATCTCCGTGAAGCACGCCCTCGACCATCTTTTCGCGTATGAGATCGCGGATAAACTCGCTGCGGCTTAGATATTGCTTGGCGCGCACCATCTCATCGAGATCCTCAAAAAGCTTCGTCGGCAGCGAAATGCTAAATCTTACGGCGCTCTCTTTTTCCTCTTTTTTCATAGCTCCCCTCATTTCGCGTATTTTGAATGTAATTTTACCGAAATTCCGCTCAAATAGTAAGAATTTTGCGCTAATTTGGCTTATTCTTTAAAATTTAAAGCTCCAAAGCATCGTGCGTATTTTGAAATTTTGCTCGCGATTTCGCGTTATATTTTAATGCTAGCGCTATGAAATTTACCGGTGCTACGTTATTTTGAATTCTACCGCGAGCTTGCGTCCAAATTTTAAGAGTCAGGCGCTAAATAGCGTCTTAGCTTGGGATTTGCGCAGTATCTAGCCACGCTCTGCGGTGGAATCTTGCATCGATCGCCATAGCGGCGCGCCGTGACGCTCAAGCGGCGGTGGCATTGTTAAATTTCAAAATTTAACATTTTGGCTGCGATATCAGGCGGCAAGACGTAAATTTATTCGCTGATTTTGCGATTTTAGAAAAGCTAGCTGCGTGATTTTATCGCCAGTAGCGTTAGAATTTACGCAAAGAGCAGGTAGGACGCAGAGTTCATTAAATTTAGCGGCGAGATGAGACTAATAAATTTTACAAAGAGCGAGCTTAACGGCTATAATTGCGTTTTTTTGTGGACGAGCTTAGCGCGAAATTTTGCTTAAATATGCCGCGAGCTGTCCGTAGGCGATGCCGCTGTCGTTGCAAGGAACGGCGCGGTTTAGATGAAATTTTATCCCTCGCTCACGCAGTTTTTTGCACGTAAGATTTAGAAGCGTCGCGTTTTGAAAGCCCCCGCCGCTTAGCACGACCTCGAGCCCGAAGCCCTCCGCAAACTCCGCGATGAAGTTCGCCAGGCCGTTGATAAATTTCGTCGCGGCCAAGCGCGGCTCATCGCGCAAAGCTTGCAAAAATGCGTCTTTGTAATCGATCACGTAGCATTCGTCCTCAAAGCTCGGCGCGCAAGCTGTTTTTTGCGGGGCTTGATCCGCATCGGCGGCGTTTTTGCTTTCCAAATTTATTAAATTCAGGGCGGGCGCTTGCTTTATAGAATTTGTGGCGGCGTTTGCATTCTTTTTACCGCCGCCTGCGATATTTCGAGCCGCCCGCTCAAGCCAGTCTTTGCTTGCCATATCGCCCTCAAGCTCTTTAAAATAGCCTTGCAACGCGCAGCTGTTTTTGGCGCCGCTACGATTTTGCACATTCAAACTGCCCTGCCCCGCTTTGCGCTCTGTTTCGTGCCGCAAATCATCGGTACCCCGCTGTTGCGAAGCGGATTGCGGCGCGTTTTGGATAAAATTTTCGCCCGCTTTTTTCGGCCTAAATTTATAGCTCTGCTCGCAGCCCTGGATATAGAGGTTTTCTAGCCGCATGCCCGCCTCGCCGTCGAAGCTGACGGCTCGCAAGCCGCAAATGACCGCAGCAAATGCGTCGAATAGCCGCCCCAGCGAGCTTGAGCGGACGGCACGCGGCGCGATTTTTTCTAAATTTGCGACTTCGCTTGCATTAAATTTTGCCAAAAACTCGCACGCAGCGTCCTTTGTATTAAATTTAAATATAAGCGCGAGCGCAAGTTTGTAGATGTTTTTGATCGCATTCTCGCCGCCGATAAGCGCGATTTCATCGAATTTCGCCACGCGATTAAAGCCGAACTCGTTAAAAATCATCACTTCGCCGCCCCAGATCGTGCCGTCCATGCCGTAGCCGGTGCCGTCGAAGCAGAAGCCGAGGTATTTTTTGCCGCTGCCTAGCAGCTCATTTTGTGCTAGATTCGACACCAGATGCGCGAAATGGTGCTGGTAGCGCACCACGGGGTATCCGCGCTGCTCGAAAAATCGCGTGTGCGAAAACTGCGGGTGCAGATCCGCGATGACGGCGTCGAACTTCAGCTCGTAGGCGCGCACGAACATATCCAAAAGCGCGAAAAATCGCTCATTCGTGGCGACGTTTTTAAGATCGCCGATGTAGGGCGAGATGAAAATTTGCCCGTCTTTGTAGATCGCAAACTCATTTTTCAGCTCCGCTCCGAGCGCGAGAAAAGTACCTTTGGCGTGGAATTTGCTAGGGAAAATTTTTGGATTCATTCCGCGAGAGGTTCGCAAAAACAGCGCGCGATCTAAAGCGTCCGCTTCGGCGGAAAGATTTGTGTAGCTCGCCAAATTCGCGGTACTGGTACTTGCCGGTTTTGCGGCATTTGCGAAATTTGCGGAGCTTGTTAAATTTACTTCGTTTGCTAAATTTGCGAGATCTGCGGCGTAGGCGGATTTCGTTTCGCAAACAGGTTTCGCTTCGGCGGCGGAATTTGCGTCATTTTGGTTTTTTTGAGGCGCCGAATTTATGGTGTCGGAGTTGTTTTCGGAAATGAAATCTGCGGCGTCGTAACTTGTATCCGTATCGGAAGGTCTTTGCGAGTTCTCTAAATTTTGCTCGCCCGCAAAATTTTCCTTAAAATTTTGCGGCGCGATAAGGGTTTGTATGGTTGCGGAATTCTGCGTTAGAATGGAATTTTGCGCAGAGTTTTCCGTCTGAGTGCAGATCGGAAGCGACTCGGAAATTGTGTTCGAATTGCAAGCCATTTTTGAATCAGGCGCCAAAGTTCGCGCTTCAAATAGCGGTAAAAAGGCGATACTATCGTCACTCGGCGTTAAAATTTCGCGGTCGTTATCCAAGTAAAACGAGATAACTCCGCCCAGCTTCGCGCGCAATTCCTCGCTGCTAAAAATAATTGGCTCGCCGCTGATATTGGCGCTTGTGGCGACGATCGGGCGATCAAAATATTCAAAAAGCAGCAGATGCACGCCGGTGTTGGCTAGGAAAATGCCGATTTTATTAAGGTTCGGCGCCACGCTTGGAGCGATAAAAATCGCGCCTGCTCTAAAAATCGTCGAAAAGCTTGCGGGCAAACGCACGAAATCGACCTCGCTATCGGAATGGGCATCGCGCGCGTCCGTCGAGCCCGCCTGCGCAGAGCATGAGTCTTGCGAATTTATCGTCTGTTGCGGACTCGGCTCGCTCGCCGAACGCTGCAAATCTGCCTTATACGCAGTATGTCGCAAGCCCTCCATATTCGCTGAATTTTGCGAAATATACTCGTCCGTCGCAAGCCAAGAATCAGACTTTTTCGCCGCGCATCGCAAGTCTTGGCTATCCGCTGCGGACTGTAAATTTAACTCATTAGCTGTATGTCGCAGCTTTAGCTCGCCTTCCGCTTGCGGCGAGTTCAAATTTTTAGCCGTACACTGCGAACCAGACCCATTCGATGTGCGTCCTAGCTCGTTTGTCACGCTCCGCGAGTCGCCTGTAACCGACGCGTCGCAGGCGAAATTACGGCGCGCCGTTTTGCTGAAAATTTGCGCATTCTGCGATCTGCCCTGCTCCGCGCAAACTCCAATATTTTGCGTGCTAAAATTTTGCGCCGCGGAATTGTGTAAATTTTGTAGCGCAAAGCCCTGCTCTTGCGCCGAATTCTCTAGCTCGCCAGCAAATTTCGGCGATATAGAATTTTTGCCTCGCGCCTTTAAATTTTGCGTACCGAAATTCGCCGTAAAGCCCGCCAGCGTGCGCCAAACAAACTCGCGCTTTTTTAAAATCACGATCGGCTTGACGTTACAGTCTATCAGTGCCTCTTCCTCTGCGCTTAGGCTTGCTGCGCGCCCTGCCTGCGCTGCGTCGCGACACATGATCGCAAAAGGCTTGCTCGGGCGCTTTTTGAGCGTTCGCAGCATGCGTATTGCGTGCTCGTTCGTCGCATCGCAGACGATGTGAAAGCCTCCCATCCCCTTGATCGCACCGATCTGTCCGTACCGCAAAAGCTCTGCCGTGCGCGCTATCGCATCCTCGCCGCTTGATAAAATTTCGCCGTCCGCGCTGCATAAAAACAGCTGCGGGCCGCAGTGCGGGCAGGAGATCGGCTCGGCATGATAGCGGCGCGTAAGCGGGTCCGTGTATTCACCGCGGCAGAACTCGCACATCTCAAACGCCCTCATCGTGGTGTTTGCGCGGTCATACGGCAGTGCGGCGATGATGCTAAGGCGCGGGCCGCAATCCGTGCAGTTGATAAAAGGGTAGTGAAAGCGCGGATTTTGCGGGTCGTAAAACTCTTTTTTGCACTGATCGCAGATCGCAAAATCGGGCAGGATCGGGTTAAATTTAGGCCCCTCTTTGGACTGCGTGATCTTAAAATCAGTAAAATTTTGCGCAAAATCTTGTATATTTATCTCTGTGCAAACGATTCTGTCGATTCGGCAAAGCGGCGGCGCCTCGCTGCGAAGGCGCTGCTCGAAAATTTTTAAAATTTCTTCTTCGCGCAGATCTTGTTCGGCGCTTTGCGGATTGCGCTTGGAGTCTTGCAAATCCTGCGAGCGGAGGTTTTGCTCGGGTAAAGCCGGCGAGATAGAGCCCTGCCAGTTTAGATTTAGCTCGGATAAGTTGGGCAGGAATTTCTCGCTCGCTGCGGTCTGAAAATCTCTCGTCAAATCGTGCGGCAAGCTCGTCAAATCAGGCGGATTTGCTAAATCGTTTGTTAGATCACGTAGCGAGCCGACCAAATCATTCGGTAAGTTCGGTGCGCTTTGCGGTAAAATGGAGTCCTGGCTTAAATTTGAGCCCGTAAAATTTAGTGACGAGCTTGCGGTCTCGCTAGAATCCGCCTCGGTAGAATTTAAAGACCGAGCAGCCGATGACGATACTTTCTGCGCTTGAATTTCGTTAGAATTTGGCTCATCTAAATTTAAAGGGGCGGAATTTTTATCAATCGAGCCTTTTTGCGGCTCGGAAAGGTCTGCACAAACGATGATTTTAACGCCCTCGCCGTCGTTATAAACCTCGCCTTTCAGCCCCAAATCCACGGCGAGTTTGTAGACGAACGGGCGAAATCCGACCCCCTGCACCGCTCCGAAAACCTCAAATTTAGCCGCTTTCATGCACGTGCTTTCATAAATTGCGCGCCGCAGGAGCTGTTTTGCAAGCAAGTTGCGCTCGCAGCGGGCGGATAAAACGTACCGGGCGCTGCAAAATATGCTCTAAATTTAATAAAATTTGATACTACAAGCTCGCCGCGTCTGCCAATTTTTTGAAATTTCACGCGAATTATCGCACAAAATTTGGCCCGCACGGCGCGGCCGTCAATACCGCAATGCCCGCGCAACTCGCTGTTTTGCGGATAAGGTTTTGAAGCTTTGCCGAAAATTCGCATATATGCCCGATCTAGCGAGCTTGAAGCGCGAAGCTGTCGCTAAAGCTCGCGTCAAAATTTTTGCAAAGCTTAAGCATCAAATCCGCAAATTTGCGCCCGCTAAACATCGCTCCGCCGAAGATCAAAACGTCAAAGTCCTCTTTGCGCTCATCCGCCAGATCGCTTAAAAAATAGCCCAAACTATCGAAAAATCCGAACGCAAACAGCTTTTCATTGGCGCCTGCGAGCGCATAGCTCATCGCCGAGCGCAAAATTTTATCCGCTTGCACGCAGCCGTGCTCATCGGTGCAAAAATCAAGTCGCACCCCTTTGCCGCCCGCAAAATCCTCCGCAGCCGCCATCAAAAACTCCGCATCGCGCTCCCAGATAAGCTGTTCGGCGACGCTAAAGATGCTGTGAAATCCTGCGTTTGCGCTTTTTAAAATTTCATCGATTTTTGCGGCGTTTACGTTAAATTTGGCGCTGAAATTTTCAAACAACTTCGCGCCCGTTTCGTCCGCGCAAATTTGAGCCTTAAGCTCGTCGAAGCTGCGCGGCAGATCGAATTTAAGCAGAATTTTTTTAGAGCTTTCGCCATAAATTGCGATCTCGTCGTCCGTGCCCACGCCCAAAAAGCAGCGCAAAACGCGTTTTTTGGAGTCGTTCAAAATCCCCTTCTCGCGGCACGTAAGCGCAAAAAGAGCGGAGTTTTTGTCGTTTGAGTTTTTCAGATAAGAGCTCGCGCTGCCGCTTAAAAAATCCTCGTTTTGCACGATCAAAAAGCCGTTTTGTAGCGGCGCGACTTTAAAAATTTTATCTTTTTGCGCCGCACTTTCGCATTTTGCGCTTAAAAAATAGATCTCGTCGCTTGCCAAAGCGCGCACCAGCGCAAACACGAATATATCGCCCGCAAGCTTTACGTCAAAAAATTTAGGCGCGTCCTCGTGATTTTTTCTAAAGATCGCATTGGTTTTTAGGCTTATGAGCGGCTTTTCGAAGGCTGCGAGCGCGATTTTGCTCTTTTCATCGCTCACAAAAATCCCATCCAGCGCGCCTACTCCCGCGGCTATCAAAAAATCGGCGCTAAAATCCACGTCCGCCTTGAGCGTGAAAGTTGCGCCGCCGCGCTTAATCTGCACCTGCTGAGCATGAAATAAGTTTATGCGGCAAAACTCCAGTAAGCGGGCAAAATTCTCCCTGTTTACCGCTTCAAATTTTCCCTCATGAAGCACGCTAGCGCCGCTTATTATTTCGAATTCGTTTTGAGACGGCTCGGCGTGAGCGAGGTATTCCTTCATCACTCGCGGAGTGAAATTATTAAATTTAGCCGCGCTACGGGCATTTGAAATTTCATCCTCAAAAAATTTGCTTAAATCACCCGAGGAGGTATCTTCAAACGTGCCGTTAAATTTCAGCGTTTTCGCTTCGGCGCCGCCCTCGTCCACCACGCGCACGGAGGATTTTGCCAAAAATATGGAGTTTGGAATCAGAGGCATCGCCTCGTCGCTAAATTTTAAAATTTCATCCTCACTGCCGCGCACGAAAAGGCTTATTAAGCTCGCCTCTTTTTTCAGGCAAAACTCAAGTGCGCTTTTGCGAGCATAAAACAGCAAGAAGTGCGCTATCAGCGCGTTTTCATTAAGGTAGTTAAACTCATATGCTACTATCATCTCGCCCCCTTTTTGCAAATCGATCCGCGATGTCTTGGGCGCTAAGATCGGCGATTTTTTCATGCGCGAAGCCAAGATCCGATAGGTACTTAAGCGCCGTTTTTTCCATGATTTTTGAGGACTGCAATATCACAGAACTTAGCTTAAAGCTCGCCTCCTCGATGCGCCGCGGCACGACAGCTAGAATTTTAACGTGAGGCAGATCGCCGCAAAGATCCATCATCTGCAGGGTTTGAAGCATTTCGACCTCGTGTGCCGAACCGCTCCAGCTAATCTGCTTAGGCATCGCGTCGTAGTCGAAAAAATACACCTCGCCGCCCTTTGCGCCGTCCGCGTCTATGCAATCTACGAGCAAAATTTCATCAAATTCCGCCATCGTAGGCATCAAAAAGCTAGCCAGCGTCCCGCCGTCGATAAAGCGAATCTGATCCGCGCTACTGCTCGGCGCGGCTGAATTTACGGCGATGAAGTCCGCATTGATAGAGCTTTGCGCTGCGGAATTTATAAGGGAATTCTGCGAAGTAAAATTTGAAGCGGAATCCTGCTTTGCGGAATGTTCTGAAGTAGAATTTCGGTCTAAATTTGCTGTCGTGAAATTTTGCTTAAAGATAGAATTCTCACCTGCAAAATTTTGTAAGAAATCGCGCTCTATGGAATTTTGCGAGGTAGAATTTTGTATCGCAGAGACTTGGGCGGAATTTTGCATGAAATTCTGCGCCGCGAAATTCTCGCCCGCCATAGAATTTCGCGCGCTAGCTTTAAGATAAAATTTATAGTTCTGCGCGAGCGCGCGGACGAAGTGTACGCCTATGCCCTCGTCCGCGTAGATGACGTTGCCGATACCCAGTACCAGCACCCTCAAGCGTGCTCTTCCTTTTTAAATTTATAGCCGCTTACGATCGCATCCATCGCGCCGTCCCTGCCCTTGACGGCGTTAAAGACCGCCATATAGACGTGGATCGGCACGAAGATTATGATGATATTCATGCAAAGATGGTGTATCATTCGCACTTCGCTTAGACCGCCCATCGCAGCTTCCAGCGGGCGCAAGAGCCCGTATAGCGCGCCGCCGAGCCCTTCGTGATAGACATGCACATATAAGATCATTCCCGTTAGGCAGATTACGAATAGCACTAGATAAAAGCCCAGATAGGAGATGAACTGCAATGGGTTATAAACGCCGCGAAGATGCGGGTGCTCGCCCAAAAAGATATAGTATTTGATCTGAGCGATCCAGACGCGCGGGCTAAAAAAATCCTTGATGCTTAAAAGCTCTTTTCTACTCTTTTTATCGAAGAAGAAAAGATAAGTTTTAAAGATCGCCGCACCGATCATCGCAAAGCCGAAGATCAGATGCACGAATCTAAATTTAGCCTGCATGAAAAGCACCGGCTCGGGACTCACCTCGGGCGCGGTGAAAACAAAGGCGATGTAATATCCGGTGATCACCAAAAGCGTAATGCAAAGCGCGCGCAGCCAGTGCGTGAGCCTAAGACCGATTGAGAACTCGTATTCCGCAAATCTTTTTTTCATCGTTTATCCTTTGCTGGGATCTACCCTATAGCAGCCAAGCTCCGCTCCTTTAGCGTCCATTACGTGCACGGCGCAGGCTATGCAAGGATCAAATGAATGGATGCGGCGGATGATCTCTAGCGGCTTGGAAAGATCGGCAAGCTTAAGCCCAATCAAGCAGGATTCATAAGCGCCCATAGCGCCGTCTTTATCCTTCGGAGTGGCGTTCCAAGTAGAAGGTACGACCGCCTGCCAGTTTTTGATGACGCCCTTTTCGATCCTGCACCAGTGGCTAAGTGCGCCGCGCGGCACGTGACCGATATAGCGACCTTTGTACTCTTTGGAGTTATCGATTACATATTTTGCGCAGGTCTGCGTATCGCCGCTTTTGATGTTTGCGATCAAATTTTCTAGTGCGATCAGTCCGTTGTCGGCAACGACTTTAGCCTCGATCATACGGCACGCCGTTCGTCCAAGCGTCGAAAATACCGCCTCAAGCGGCAAGCCGGTATCTTTTAGGAATTGATCCACGACCTTTACTACGCGCTCGTTTTTCTTAGCGTAATTTACCACGATATTTGCAAGTGGTCCTACCTGAAGCGGCTTGCCGTCGTAGCGCGGAGCTTTGATCCAGGTGTATTTGCCCTGGGTATCGAGCACCTTCGTATGCGCTTCTTTGCCGTGCGCGTCGATGCTCTGTCCGTCCTTAAGGCCCGTATAATTCGGCTCTTGCTCGCCGTCGTAAGGATGAAGCGCCGCATCGTTTTTATACCACGCATGCGTTGCCTCTTCGGTGATCTTATTTTCATCAAGCTCCAAAACCTTGCTAATATCGCCGTCGAGTATCATGCCGCTTTGAAATAGCCATTCGTTCTTTGAAAGCTGAAATTCTTGGTGAGTCCATAAATTTGCCACGCCGATATCGTTTAGCACGCTAGGCTCGTTGCCGTAAGCCTTCGCAGCCATTACGAGATCAGGATAGTAGGCGCGATTTACGAAGTCCGCGACCTCTTTAAATTTAGACATATATTCGCCCAGTCTTGCAGGGCTTAGGATATCCATTACGCAGGTTACGCCGCCTACGGTGAGGCTTTGCGGATGAGGCTGCTTCGCACCGAATATCGCCATCATCTGAGCCGCCGTGCGCTGAATGCGCAAACACTCAAGATAGTGCGAAAGAGCGATTAAATTTTGCTCCGGGCTAAGCTTATATGTTGGGTGGCCGAAGTAGGCGTTGGCAAAAGGCCCCAAAGCGCCTTTTTTCACGAAAGCACCCACGCGATCTTGCACCTCTTTTAGTTTATCCGCACCGCACGCATAAGGGGTATCGCAGTATTTAAACGCCTCCTCGCTTGCTTTTTTAGGATCGGCGCTAAGAGCGCTTACTACATCTACGAAATCAAGCCCGTGGAGTTGATAAAAATGCACCGGGTGATCGTGCAAAAATAACGCGTTAGCCATCAGCGTGCGCGTCAGCAAGGCATTTAGCGGCGGAGTGATACCAAGGGCGTTTTCTACCGCGACGATGCCCGCTTTGTAGTGCGAGAAGGTGCAGACGCCGCAAATTCTTTGCATAAAAAATCCCGCGTCGCGCGGATCTCTGTTTTTTACTATAGTCTCAAGCCCACGCCATAGCGTCGAGCTACTATAAGCCTCGCGGACGACGTTTTCATCATCCACTACGACCTCTATTCTTAAATGTCCCTCTATTCTGGTTATCGGATCTATTACGATTCTTTGCGACATGATTATTCCCCTTTATCTTTCTTAAATGACGCAATCGCCGCGTGTGCCGCTACCGCAACACCCGTGATCGCTAAAATTCCGACACCTATCTTATCTGCGGTAGCATCAGCGCCGAGCCCGCCGAAAACGCTTTCATAAAGGCGATCCGCCAAAGGCTCCTCAAAAGGTCCCATATGATCCCAAAAATCAGGCTCCGAGCAGCCTATGCAGCCGTGACCAGCCTGTACCGGCCAGCTAGTGTGGGAGTTGAAGCGCTCGCGCGAGCAGTTATTAAACGTATAAGGGCCCTTGCAGCCTACTTTATAAAGGCAATATCCGTCCTTCGCGCCCGCATCGCCGAAGCTTTCTACAAACTCGCCCGCGTCGAAATGTCCGCGGCGCTCGCACAGATCATGTATTCGCAGCCCGTAAGCCCATTTAGGTCGGTTATAAACGTCAAGGCTTGGAAGCGTGCCGAAAAGGATGAAATTTAGCACGTTGCCGACGATATTTTTTTCGCTAGGCGGACAGCCCGGGACGTTGATGACGGGTTTGTTTATGATTTTGTCCAAACCTACGGCGCCGGTCGGATTCGGGGCCGCGGCTTGGATACCGCCGAAGCTCGAACAGGTGCCGATCGCAAATATCGCCGCAGCGCCTTCGGCAGCGTCTTTGCAGTGCTGAGCTCCGCTCTTGCCCTCAGGACCCACGGTTAGGAAAAATTCATTCTCGCCGCTTGGAATTCCGCCCTCTACCATCAAGATATAGCGCCCCTTGTATTTTTCGATCGCGCCCTCTAAATTTTCCTCGGCTTGCCAGCCTGCGGCAGCCATTATCGTCTCGTGGTATTCTAGGCTGATGTAATCAAATATAAGGCTGTCGATAGTAGGTGTATCGGTACGTAGCAAGCTCTCGCTACAGCCTGTGCACTCCGCCATATGAAGCCAGATCACTGGCAAGCGATCCGCAAGCTCCGCAGCTCGCGCCACGCTCGGCGCAAATGCGGCTGGAAGCCCTAGCATCGCGGTCATCGCTCCGCTCCATTTCATAAAATCGCGGCGCGAAAAACCCTTGCTCTTAAGCCTTTCTTGTATGCTTTCCTTCGCTTTTATTCGCGGCA
>ERZ773043.1166-NODE-1166-length-15104-cov-4.740847_pt1 | contig 15104 bp, 8 predicted proteins | sample MGYA00580636_ERZ773043 | MGnify/ENA primary metagenome ERZ773043 (study PRJEB29015, sample SAMEA2737992) | human oral metagenome | biome: human oral; feature: human-associated habitat; material: dental | place: China | collected 2065 ... | reverse complement strand
TTTGTGCTGTACAACATTATGTCAATGTACGTGTTGTTTCTTATTTTGGACAAATTGCCCTTTTGTGTGAATGGGCGAATTGCCTTTTTTTGTGTGAATGGGCGAATTGCCATTCGCCCCTACAAATGCCTTATCGTCTCATTTGCGGGTGCAAAGGTACGGCGTTTTTTTAAACTAGCAAATTTTTTGTGAACTTTTTTTATGATTTTTTTAATTTATTTTTTAAGTGATTGAGAATCAATAGAGATTTACAAGAGAATCTCGGTGAGACTCCGAGGTGTCGGAGGGGTGCGAGCTGTGCGGGCGGGGATGGGGTGGGAGCGGAGGGAGAGAAACTCGGAGGGAATGGGAGGGGTGAGAGTTTTTTCGGGGGGTGTGAATGATGGGAGGGGTGGGAGTTAGAGAAAGAGAGGGTGGTGGGATTTGGTGGTGATGGAAGTGGTGGAGTTCTTTTTTTTGGGGGGAGTTTTTGGGGGTGAATAATTGAGAAATTGATATTTTTTAATATCTTTGTACCTATATTTATATAAATCAATAATGAAAAGAGTTTTTATATTTTGGCTATTAGCTTGCTCTTTTGTTCAAGGGCAGACTTCTATTTGTATAGGTGAACAATTATCGGTTTCTTCTAAAGTGTTAGGTGAAACGCGTACTATAAGTGTGTATTTGCCTGATTCGTATTACGACTCTACTTTAAAAAAGACAAACTATCCTGTGGTGTATCTGCTTGATGCAGAAACAAACTTCAACTATTTTACTACTTTGATGGAGAAATTGGCTCAGGGAATCCCTAATGTACCTGAAATGATTGTCATTGGAATTGAAAACACACAGCGCGAAAGGGATTTTGGGAGCGATAGTGACCGTTTTTGGCAGTTTGTGGCTGATGAGCTTATTCCTTTGGTTAAAAAGCAATACAGATGTAGTGATTTTCGCATTTTAGTAGGTCACTCATTGAGTGGATTGGCGGTGGTTTCTGCTATTAACAAACATACAGAGCTATTTAATGCTTATATTGCACACGACCCAAGTTTATGGTGGGGAGAAAACGATGGAGAGCGATTGTTCGAAGCAAGTAAAGGAAAGGATTTTAAACATAGGATTTTTTATTTATCGTATTCGGGGAAGAAGGTGCGCAACAATGGACGCAGTAGGCATCGGGAGGCGATAGAGGCGGTGCAGGCAATGGCTGCAAAGGGAGCTTTTAAGAATTTGGAGACTTATTTTGTTGAATACCCTAACGAGAATCACGGCACAATACAAGTGGTAGGAAATATGGATTTGATGCGGAGGCTTTTTGCAGAGATGTTCATCGACCGCAATGATATTGAGGAGAATCCAGCAGTTATCCAGCAGCGGTATGAGGCGCTTTCTAAAAGGTTACATTATAAGTTTGTGCCGAGTGAGAAGTATTTGAGAAATACCGAGAAATGGCTGAAGAAAGTAAAAAGTGAAAAGTAAAAATAGAAAAGGTGCTTAGAGAGATTGTTTTCCAAGCACCTTTTTGTTTTGTTATTTAAAGCGACCGATAGCGTTGATAAAAGAAGCTCCTTTTACAGTGAGACCTTTGGTGGCAACATTGGTAGCAGGATCAATTACATAGATAGCAGGGTCACTGTTTTTTACATTTACTGGTAGATAGACTTTACCATTATAGACAGCAAGCTCTACGGGGTTTGACGTCATATTAGCAAAATCAGAGAGAGCTGGCAGTCCAGTTACCCAGTTGAAGGATTTAGCTTCCATATCTACAATAGCAAAGCGGTTTACATCTACTCCATTGAGGGCAGCTTTTGAAGCATCATTAAAGAACTCAAGCAAGAACTTATTACCGGTGATATGCCATACACGACGGAAGATTCCGTTACCGGATACTGCTGAAATATCAAAGAAGTAAGAACTATCAAAGTCGGTAGCACCTTGTTTGATACGCAAAGCACCTGCAGGTTTTGTTGAAGCAACATCGGGGGTTTGAGGGGCTTTTACTTTAGGAGGATTCTTAGCAATTGCTCCTGAGAATACATATACATCGCCATTATCGGCTTTACCCATTTCTAACAAATATTGAGATTTGAAACGACCTGCGCTATAGCTGAGCTTATCGCTTTTATAGCTACGTTTGAGGTTCAAATCTTTGTCGAGTACTCCTACATAAACCACATCGGGATTGTGGATTTTACCAGTGCTTGAACCTTGAGCTACCTCTACATCTTTGTAATCAGAAACTATCATACCGCTGAAGAACTCACCGTTACCATTGTCTAAGATACCAGCAAACGACACGATTTCTTGAGTAGAAGAGGAGGTGTTCATCTCAGGAAGGAGATTTGCTGTATGGATAGTTTTGGTAAAAGCTTTAGTATAATTGTTGGCATTGCGGAAGTTGAAAGTTGCACCGTCCTTTTTGCCTTCGTATTCTTGTCCGCCTACTACAGTTATCCAATAATCACTGAAGAAACCGAAAGTAGTGGCACGTTCGGCTACGTCAAAATCAGTAAGATGTTTTACACCTTGAGCTGTTTTTTCGTAAGAAATACCGATACCAGCTCCTTTAAAGCCATAGGATAGGCCTACTGCTGTGTTCTTGTTGAACTGCCAGAAATAGCCATTGGCTTCTTTGAATTGTTCTTGGTTAGCAGAAAGAGGGAGTTCCCCATTTTCTACGTTTTTAGCGACCAATAGATAACGAGTTTTATTTTGATCACCTCCAGCATCGATGAAGAAGTTAGCTCCCTCTGCAGAAGGAGGAGGAACTGGAGTATTATCGTCTTTTTTGCAAGACGTAAGGGCTACGAAGCTAACTAATGAGCCTACAAGTAGCGTTTTTTTGAATGTTTGAAAATTGATATACATATATTTAGAAATTAGTTGTTAGAAATTAGGGGTTAGTAGAATCGGTAGGAGAGTTTGGCATAGAAAGCGCGACCGGCTTTTTGGAGGCTGTAGTTATCGTACAACAATTCATCGGTGATATTTTTGGCTTCTACGGAAAGACTTAACCGTTTGTTAGGAGTGTAGTAGGTAAGACTCACATCGTGAGAAAGTTGGCGAGGGACTTTAATTTTTGTTCCTTCGCTTTGCCACGAGGTAAAAAACTCTTCGGTGAAAAAGAGATTATAGTTTAGTGATAGTCTGTCGCGTTTAGCAATCAGGCTTTCTATATTACAAGTAGCATCGGCGTTGCCAAATAGATAAGGCATATTGGGCAAACGGTCATTATAGATAGCGGAAGGGCGACCTGTTTCAGTAAATTCTTCTTTGTTGCGCAAGTTCATATAAGACAAGTTGCCACCTACTGAAAATGCATCTTTATAGAAGAAATAGCGCAGGGTAGCATCAACTCCCATATTGAGTACCTTACCGTGATTTCGGCTTCCTGCGGAGCCTTCATTAGCTCCTGCACTGATAATACTTCTGATGATATAATCTTTGATATAACGATAGGCAAAACCCACTTCTACTAAGAATGAATGCACTTTGAACGCAGGTTGATAAGAGAGATTTACATTTAGGTTATCGCTATTTTCGGGTTTGAGCTTATAGTTGCCAATCTCTAAATCGCCATCGCCAAAAAGTTCGGTATCAGTGGGTAGACGGAAGCTTTTTTCATAAGAAAGTTTGGCTTGTAGAGGCTTTAAGAGCTGATAAGTAGTCGCCCCACCATACCCCCAAGCCTGAGTGTGATGAGTTTCCTCTTCATATACCGCGCGACTTCCATATCCACTAACAATCACTGGACCTGTTACAGCTGTATTGTAATATTTACCGAAAGCTAATATATTCCAACGCTCGGAGGGGGTGAACTTATATGATAATCCAGATATATTTTTCTCATTGACACGCCTCATAAAATCGGAATCGAGGGTATAGTTGGTAATGAGCATATTTTTGTTACGCCGAATGTAATTACTGAAGGTGTGTGTGAGTTGAAAGGAGTGTTTTTCATTGAGTTGATAGTCTAAGTGTGAAGTAATATAGCCCGTTTTACCTTCAAAAATGGTGTTTTGGAGTTGCGATTCACCACGAGTAACCATTGGTTCATACTCACCCGTCCAGCTATAACGGCGAGCTTCTTCATCTACATTCTGAGTGGTGGTAAAATCATAACGCCCTGTAAGGAAGAAAGAGAGACCGTTGAGGATATTCTTTTTCTCATATTCTACTGAAGATGAATAGTTATGAGATTTGCGGTACTTACCTCCGAAGACTTTTTGCATTAGGTTGGCGTTTTGGAGTTGTTTATCCTCTTGACTATAATTGAGCGCAAAAGAAAGTTTATCAGCCCATTTTTCATCGAAAATATTCACACGACCTATGATAGCCTCGTTGTGATAACGGTCGTGAAAGCGTTTGAACCAGCGTTTTTCTTTAGAGTAAGAGCCTGTTTGGAGGTCGAGATATTCAGTAAATACTTTATAGCTGTTATCGGAGTAATTTTGGTAAGCATTGAGTTCTACACTGATGTTATCGGTGAGGAATTGCCCGAGGTTTAAGGTACTTTTATGGGTGTTGAAAGAACCAAAAGTATAGGAAAGATTGCCGTAGTTGTATTGGCTTTTGCGTGTTACTACATTGATAGCGCCCCCAAGAGCATCGGCACCAAAAGTAACAGGCACCACTCCTTTGTAAATTTCGATACGTTCGATAAGTTCAGCGGGAATATTGTTAATGCGAAAAGAGGCATTAGCTTCGTTCATAGGAACCCCATCGATAAAGATACGCACGTGACGACCGGTAAAACCATTAAGATTGATTGCTGTCTCTGCCCCAACCCCACCAGTTTCGCGCATCTTCACCCCCGATACACGAGCAAGCATATCGGCAGCATTACTGTTGAGATTGCGGAGCTGTTGAGCTTCGATAGCAACCACGTTGTAAGCTGCTTTTTGCACTTGCTTGATAGGTGATTGCCCTGTGAGCACAACCTCACTGAGTTGCGTAACTTCTTCATCTACAGGTTGAGAGAAGAGTTGAGTTGCACAAAAAGAAGTGAGTAAAAGGATTATATTTTTAGGTGATAAAGGCATTAATATTATTTCTGATGAGAAAAAAAGAGGGTGCAAAGATAGTAAATAAAATGGAATGATTCTAAAAAAAATAGAAAATATTTAATGTTAATAATCTCAGAAGTGCCAATAATCAACCTTTATGAAGTTTCAAACTTAGGCAAAGTGTGTATTGCTAAAAGTGATACATCGGAGTTTTTAGATTTTTAGGAAAATCTCGGAGGGACTAGGGTTTTCGAAGGGAAGTTTGGAAGAGAGCAGAGAGGCTAAGGAGGTTCGGAAGGAAACGGAGAAATTCAAAAGAAGGTTGAAGGGAATTTTGGTGAAAAAAGGGTGTAAGGAGGGTGGGGTTAGCTTATAGAGAGCTTATAGGAAGCTTATACGAATCTTGGACGATTGGTATAGGAAGGGTGTATAAGTAGTTAAGAATGAGGAGTTAAGAGTTAAGTAAAAAAGGTAGTTTTGAGGGTAATAAATCGAAAGAAAAAAGAAGAGAAATAGGTGAATTAGTCAATAAAAAAGCACGATGTTTATTATTTTAAACATCGCGCTTTTCTTATCACTTTGTCAAAATCTAGAGATATTGGCAAAGTGTTTAACAGCTTGTCGTGCTACGACCGACTAACGACTATTCTTGTTGTTACTTCGTCAAAGGCTATTTCTTCACCCTCTGGCAGGCTATCTACAAAACTGATACTATCAGTAAGGGTTTCGTTCTTGATATAGGCTTCGTTAGCAGTAACAGCTGCTTGTAGGGCAGGGTGCGCTTGGAGACGTATTTGTATGCGGTCAGTGATGTCGTAATCATTGTCCTTACGGATATTCTGAATGCGGTTCACCAACTCTCGAGCGATACCTTCTTGACGCAATTCGGGGGTGATGTGAATATCTAAGGCTACCAACAGACTGCCGGCGGTGGCTACCAACCAGCCTTCTATATCTTGGGTGCTGATTTCTACATCGTCTAAGCTCAAAGTAACCGTTTTGTCGGGCAGTTGCAAGCTGTACGTTTGTGCTTTTTCAAACTGTGCTATTTCCTGCTGACTAAATTCTTGTACCGCTGTGGCAATAGCTTTCATATCTTTGCCAAACTTAGGTCCTAAGGTCTTGAAATTCGGTTTGATTTGTTTTACCAATATACCTGAGGCATCTTCCAAAAGCTCTATTTCCTTCACATTCACCTCGTGCTTGATAAGGTTTGCTACGGCTTCTATTTCAGCACGCTCAGTGGCGTTGGCTATCGGTATCATTATTTTTTGCAATGGCTGACGCACTTTGATGCTTTCTTTCTTGCGCAACGATAGTACTAAAGACGAGATAGTCTGTGCTTTCTGCATCTTGCTTTCCAATGATTTATCGATGTAGCTTTCATTGGCTACAGGGAAATCGGTGAGGTGTACACTCTCTTTGTTTTCTTTGCCGGTAACGCTCACCAAGTCTTTGTACAATCTATCGGCATAGAAAGGTGCTACAGGTGCCATCAGTTTGGCGATGCTTACCAGACAGGTGTAAAGTGTTTGGTAAGCAGCTATTTTATCGGTTTCGTATTCACCTTTCCAGAAACGGCGACGTGACAAGCGTACGTACCAGTTGCTGAGGTTTTCTTGTACAAAATCGGAGATAGCACGCGTAGCGCGGGTAGGCTCATAATCAGCGTAGAGTGCATCTACTTCTTTGATGAGGGTATTGAGTTCTGAAAGTATCCAGCGGTCTATTTCTGGGCGTTCAGCTAGTGGTATATCGGCTTCTGCATAAGTGAAGCTATCGGTATTGGCATAGAGTGCAAAGAATGAATAGGTGTTGTAGAGCGTACCAAAGAACTTACGGCGTACTTCAGCTACCCCTTCCAAATCGAATTTGAGGTTGTCCCAAGGGTTTGCGTTAGAAATCATATACCAGCGAGTGGCATCGGCACCATACTCGGCTATGGTAGTAAATGGATCTACCGCATTGCCCAAGCGTTTCGACATCTTTTGTCCGTTCTTGTCGAGCACCAAACCGTTAGACACTACGTTTTTGTACGCCACACTATCGAATACCGAAGTAGCAATTGCGTGAAGTGTATAGAACCAACCGCGTGTTTGGTCTACTCCCTCTGCTATAAAGTCAGCAGGGTAAGCGGTATGGTTTTCTATATAGTCCTTGTTTTCAAAAGGATAGTGCCATTGTGCATACGGCATAGAGCCAGAGTCGAACCATACATCGATAAGGTCGGTTTCGCGGTGCATTGGCTTGCCTGATGGCGATACAAGCACTATGTTATCTACGATATTTTTGTGTAAATCTACCTTGTCGTAATTGCTTTCCGAGTTATCGCCCACCACAAAATCTTTATAAGGGTCGGCTGTCATCACTCCTGCCGCGATAGCTTTTTGTATTTCGGCTTTTAGTTCTTCTACCGAACCGATGCAGATTTCCTCTTGCTTATCGGCTGTACGCCAAATAGGTAACGGGATCCCCCAATAGCGTGAACGCGAAAGGTTCCAGTCGTTAGCATTTTTAAGCCAGTTGCCAAAACGCCCTTCACCGGTAGCCTTAGGTTTCCAGTTGATGGTTTCATTGAGCTCAAACATACGGTCTTTGAAGTCAGTAACCTTTATAAACCACGAGTCGAGCGGATAGTACAACACGGGTTTATCAGTACGCCAGCAGTGTGGATAGCTGTGTACGTATTTTTCTACTTTGAAAGCCTTATTTTCTTCTTTGAGGAGAATAGCTAAGTTTACATCCCACGATTTTTCAGGCGCTTGCCCTGCATCGTAATACTCATTTTTGATGTATTTGCCAGCAAAAGCCTCAGGAATATTATGCCCTGTAATGAATTTTCCTTGTAAATCTACTAGCGGAATCAAATTGCCGTGCGTGTCTTTTACGAGCATTGGGGGTACGCCGTATTCTTTGGCTACACGGGCATCGTCCGCACCAAAGGTAGGCGCAATATGCACAATACCCGTACCATCATCGGTGGTAACAAAGTCGCCTGCAATCACGCGGAATGCTTGGTCGGCATTCTCGGCAGGAGCGCACCAAGGAATGAGCTGCTCGTAAGTAGTGCCTACGAGGTCAGCGCCTTTGCATTCTCCTAATACTTGGTAAGGAATCGTCTTGCTTTCAGGCGTATAAGTCGCTAAGGCAGCCGAATCACCCTCTACGAATTTCTTGCCGAATTGTTTTGCCAAAAGCGGTTTGCCGATGATGATTGTTATCGGCTCAAAAGTATATTGATTGTAGGTTTTTACGAGTACATACTCAATCTCTTTGCCCACGGCAAGGGCAGTATTTGAAGGCAATGTCCAAGGGGTGGTTGTCCAAGCGAGGATATGGATAGGTTCTTTTATACTCTCAAAGTGTTTAGCCAACTTTTCTGGGAACTGACGCACTTTGAACTGCGCTACTACGGTAGTATCGCTCACATCGCGGTAGCAACCAGGTTGGTTGAGTTCGTGCGATGACAAGCCTGTACCTGCCTTAGGCGAGTACGGCTGAATGGTATAGCCTTTGTAGAGCAACTGCTTGTTGTACAGCTGTTTCAAAAGCCACCACACGCTTTCCATATATTTGGGTTTATAGGTAATGTAAGGGTCTTCCATATCCACCCAGTAGCCTATTTTCTCGGTAAGGTCATTCCAGATATCGGTATAGCGCATCACGGCTTCCTTACAAGCCTTGTTATAGTCCTCTACGCTTATTTTCTTGCCTATATCTTCTTTGGTAATGCCGAGTTCTTTCTCTACCCCAAGTTCTACAGGCAAGCCGTGAGTATCCCACCCTGCTTTGCGTTTTACTTGAAATCCTTTCTGAGTTTTATAACGGCAGAAAATATCCTTAATAGAGCGCGCCATCACGTGGTGAATACCAGGTACGCCATTAGCAGATGGTGGTCCTTCAAAAAACACGAACGGAATAGCGCCCTCACGTGAGGCGATACTCTGCTCAAAGATGTTAGCGGCTTTCCAGAAAGCCAATATTTCTTCTGCTATCTTAGTAAGGTCTAAGTGTTTGTACTCGTTGAATTTCATATATCGATTATTTTTAGTCGTTAGGTGTGAGCCACACGGGCAGTGGTTGTTAGACGTTTGTTTGGCGCAAAAGTAGAAAATAATCAGGAATTTAGCAAATTTGGAGTTTTAGAGCATAAAAAAACTTTGCCAAAGCTACAAGCCGTGCGGGCAAAAACTTTGGCAAAGTATGCTATTTTTTCACTATTCACTATTAACTCTTCACTTCCACCAACATCGTCCAAACATCTACGCCTCCTATTTTGGTTTGGTGAATTTGCTCAAAACCGTGTTTTTGGTAGAAAGATACATTTGTTTCGGTATTAGTAACCAAGCTGAGTTGGCTACCTCCTTCACGCGCTACTAAAGGCAAAACGGCTTTGTCTAAAAATCTACCTCCTATGTGTTTACCTTGCCACGCGAGACTCACTACAAAACTCTCTAAATACCACTTGTTTTAAGAAGTTTGTTTTTTGGCGCTCTCGCTGCTCTTGTCTAAGAAAGGCAAAAAACATTGAGTAGGTTAGGCATAACGCCAAAGCGCAAAAGCACCCGAGCGCAGGTAGTCCCAAAGGGTAATACGAGTGTATCGCAACGATTGCATCACGGCGACGGCTATAATTTCTCCGTTGTCTTCGGCTATCAGGCAATAGCCCTTACGGATATTACTCATCACTTGCACATAATGCAATTTGTTCAGATAGTCTATATACTTGCTATCGGTAGTAAAAAAAGAGTTGAGCACTGCACGATACATATTGTAGTTAGCAAAAGCATCGGTGAGTACAGTGGCTACTTTGCGGGCATCGGCGGGAGAGGCAAGACGGTAGTTCATAAGTGGACAATTTGTAGATGAAAGCACAAAGATATAATATTTTTGTTAATGCACCAATTGTTCTGTGCTCTACCTATACTATAAAAAAAATTGCCAAAGACTCTTGTCCTTTGGCAAAGCATATAAAAATAACAGCATCTAATTTCTATGTTCTATTTCCTAACTTCTACTGAAATCTTTCCTTTTAGCGTTTTACTTTTTGCCTCAATAGTAATTTCGCCTGCTTTTTCACCTGCTTGCACCATCATTACTAATTTTCCATTGAAAAGATGCATCTTAGGCAAGTGGAATTGATCAGTACAGGTAGGGTCACCATTAGCACCTGCTTTATAAAAGCCTGCTCCTTTAACGCTGAACTGCACAAGGTCATTCACTGTTGGGCATAGATTGCCGTCTTTATCTACGGCTTCTACGGTGATAAAAGCGAGGTCTTTGCTATTAGGGGTGAGCACTGTTTTGTGCTCAGTGCTAAGGCGCAAAGCATAAGGCTTACCAGCAGTACGTATTTCTTTTTCGGCTACTGCCTTACCATTAGCATCGTAAGCTACTACTTTCACAGTACCAGCTTCGTACTTAGTATCCATCCACATTAGGCGGTAACGCTTTTGGCGGTTGAGGTCTGACGGATTACCCTCTTGTTCTTTCTCTTCTAATTTCACCGAAAGGTCTTTAGTGCGTTTCCCTTGACTTTTGCCATTGATAAACAATTCGGCAGAAGGATAATTAGTATAAACGAAGATAGGAGTTACTTCACCCTCACGCCCTTCCCAATTCCAATGAGGGAGGATATGCAAGGTTTCGGCTTCCTTATTCCAATGCGAGCGATAGAGATAGAAGCGGTCTTTGGGTAGCCCAGCCAAATCTACTGCTCCAAAATAGGAACTATGAGATGGCCATTCTACATAGTAAGGAGTAGGTTCGCCGAGATAGTCGAAACCTGTCCAGATGAACTCTCCTATGGTATAAGGCAAATCTTCTTGATGTATCCAGTCGTCTTCGGGCAAGTTCGACCAACCGCAGTGTTCTACGTCATAAGACGACGATTGCATATCGGGGTATTTAGCCATTGATTTGCGCTCTACGGGGAACTTATACACCCCACGCGAACTCACCGTTGAAGCGGTTTCACTACCCAAAATAAGCTGTTGTGGCAACTTGCGGTAAGCCTCTTTGTACTTAAACGGACGGTAATTAAAACCCATTAACTGCATCGTTGCTGCCATATTGTTTTTAAGCACATCGTGGGGTCTATCCATACCATTACTCACGGGGCGGGTAGTATCGTATTTTTTGATGATATCTTGCAAATAGCGCGCTACTTGCGAGCCACTTTCTACACTCTGTTCTTCCACTTCATTACCGATGAACCACATTAGCACGCTGGGGTTGTTGCGGTAGTGTTTTACAAGGTTCGTAAGGTCTTTTTCAACCCATTCTTTGAAGTAAAGGTGATAACCGTTTTCCACTTTGGGGATAGCCCATTCGTCGAAACTTTCTACGGCGAGTAGCATACCCATTTCATCGGCAGCGCGCACATATTCAGGCGCGGGCATATTGTGCGAAGTGCGGATAGCATTCACTCCCATATCCTGCATAATGTGTATTTGTCGGCGTATAGCACTCTCATTTACTGCCCCGCCCAGCGGACCTAAATCGTGGTGCATACACACCCCTTGTATTTTGATTTTGCGTCCGTTGAGGTACAGACCATCATTAGGCTTGAGTTCGATAGAGCGAACCCCAAAAGTAGTGGTTACCTCATCTTTTACAGTATCGCCTTCATAGAGTTTGGTAACCGCTTTATAGAGGTAAGGTTTACCGATGTCCCACAAGCGAGGATTATCAATATACAGTTCTGCTGAAATCTTATCGGTAGTGTAAGGAGTCGCTTTGGTATTAGCATATGCTACTCTTTCACCTTGATTATTGAAAATAACAGTTTCTGCCGCAACAGAAGTCTTTTTATCAGCTATGAACTCAGTATTTACTACTACTTTGGCGAAGTTGTTTGTTATTTCGGGGGTGGTAATCTGTACGCCCCAAATAGGGATATGCGTCTTATTTTTAGTGATGATATGCACATTGCGGTACAAGCCTGCCCCTGGATACCAACGCGACATCTGGGTAAGGTTGTTGAGGCGCACTGCCAAAGTGTTGTTATTAGCTTTTACGTAAGGAGTGATATCCAAGAAGAAAGTGTTGTAGCCGTTGTGCCATTCACCCGCTTTTTGTCCGTTTACAAACACTTCGGGGTTACTCATCGCTCCGTCAAACTGTACAAACACTTGCTTATCTGACGTAAGTTCAGGTACGTTGAACTGCGTGCGGTACCAACCTACGCCTACAAAAGGCAACCCTCCCGTACGCCCCGTGTGTTCAATAGCCGCTTTTTGTCCGTCCTGCTTGATAGCCGTGCGCTGGATATCGTTTTCGATATCAAAAGGACCATAGATAGCCCAATCGTGAGGCACGGTTACGCGTTGCCATTTCGCATCGTTGTAGTTAGTTTGCGAGAACGCTGGTTTGTCCTCACGGGTAAATTTCCACCCTTTTTCGAGGGTTTGCTGTTGTTGCGCCCAGTTTGTAGCGACAACGCCTAATAAAAGTAAAAGGTTGATTTTGTTCATTTTTATAAATCAGTAGTTTTTTAATCGAAGTTCTGGAAGCTTCTTATAGCTTTCGTTTATCTTTTCACTCCTCACTTAATTTGAGTACACCTCAAATTTTGGAATGGTTACAGAGTTCGGTGCCATTTGTTTCCCGTTGAGTAGAGAGATTGAAAATTGAATTTCACATTCTTTACCATTCCAATAATCACCAAATTCCCCACCTTGTCCTTGGACACCATTTCTCCAAGCAAGTAAAACTTCTCCATCGGTGGTTCTCGCTTGCACATAAACTTTTCCTCTTGGCTTTGAGTTAAAATCGGGTTTTGTTAGTTTTACAGTCACACGTAACACTGTATTACCTCCATCTCCACCCCATACTTCATCTTTTATTCTAGCATTAATTCCATTTTGGGTAACTTCTCTAGTGCCTTCTGGGAACTCTTTACCACTCCCTTTATCATCGTCTTTTCCACAAGAAACTAAGGTAATGGCTGAGCATAGTAGTAATAATGCAAATGTTACGTTAATTAGTTTTTTCATTTTATAATGTTTTTAATCATTAATTTTGCAAATATAAGGATTTATTTTGGTATTGGCAAGTTTATCTTTTACCTTTTACCTTCCGAAGTTTCTTAAAAAACGCTTCCTCTCTCTCGGCTATAGCGTACAACTGCTGTGAGAGGGCGTTATACACATCAGCTTGGGTGCTACGGTTTTTGTATACACGGGCTATGGCTACCGCAAAATCGCGCCACGCATCACCTATGTCGGTAATTTCTTTGGAGAGCTCTAATAAGGCATCGTTTTTTAGGAGTTTGCCTGCTTCTTGCAAGAAAGCACCGTAGATAAACCTAAAACCTGCCCCTCCAGTGCCTATCTCTTCCTGCATACGTATCAGCTGGGCGAGGTAGTGATTGGTAGTTTTCGCACCTTTCTTGCGGTACCATTTCAGTATATCCTTGCTGAGTTTCTTAATTCCTGCTACACCCACTATGGGCACAGGAGCGAGCATCGTACTGCACGTCTGCTTGATACCCTTCCATATTGCCTTTTCTAACTGAAGTTCTTTAGGCAGATGAGTGGGATAATACAAATGTCCTTTAGGAGCTAACACTCCACTGGGGAAGCGCACTTTGGTGAGTTCTTCGGGGGTAAGCGTGGTAACGTGTGGAATCACGGGATCGCTGATGAGGTACTTGCCGTCTTCTTTGCCATAAACCACTAAGTTATGCGCGTTGAAATGAAAGCGGTACTCATCGGGGAAATAAGGTAGGTTGAACACCCCCACTTGCAAGCCCGTAGGGATACCCTTAGCAAGATTGTCATCGAGGGCTTGTTCTGCCTTTTCAGTAGAAGAGAATTTTTGGCGTTTCACCTTAAATCCTAAGCGTTTGGCTACTTTGCTGAAAATGTGTCCCGGCATTGTGCGGTAACTAATAGCAGGTGCTTCGTTCACTCTTATCCAAGGAAAGTAGAAGAACAACAGTCCCGACCCAATCCCAAAGACCATCGGTTCACTCAGTTCCACTCCATTGAAGTGCAACAAATTAGAAGCTACTCCATTTTCACAGTGCGCCGACTGTTTATGTTCAAAATCTATTGTCATATTGAGTAATAAAGCGCAAAGGTAGGGCATAATTAGCAAATGAGCAAATTTCACAATTTGCGAAAGCACACAAATGTAAGAAAATGTAAGTATTGTGTCCAAATTAATTCAATATATAAATATAACAAGTGAAATTGAAATTAAACATATTGGAAAAATATTGTTTGGTGCTATTACTTTTGGGGAATTAATGAATATTATTTATGATAAGGATAAGAAAAAGAGATATGAATTATATGAATACAATGTTCGTGATGAACTAAAAAGTTCTTCTATAAAGAAAGATATAATAGAAACAATAAAACAAAAAGGAGAACAATTTATTCTTTTAAACAATGGCATTACCTTTATAGTTGATAAGCAAGAAAAGAGAGGTGAAAAATCAATTAAACTTGATAATATAAAGATTGTAAATGGCTGCCAGACTTCTAATGCTATTATAGATGTTTGTAAAAATACTGATGCTTATAATCATCTTCAAGTGAGTATTAGAATTATTGAAACACAAAAAGATGAAATATTATTAGGCAATATCACATACTCATCAAATAATCAAAATGAAGTAACAAAAGAAAATTTGATTTCTATAGAACCTCGTATGTTTGAGTTAGAAAAAGAATTCAAAGACTTTAAATTGGAAGAGACAACTTCTCTTGAAACTGTATTATTTGAAAGAAGAGAAGGACAATATAGAGGACAAAACTTTAATTATATAGATACACTTGCTTTAGCAAGGGCATATATATCCTTGTGGGAAGGTCTTCCAAATGAATGTGTAATGTATAGGACTGAAATATTTGAAAAATATATAAATATTATAAAAGAGGAAAGAGAAGATGTTATAAAGAAATCTCTTATTGCAGGGACTTTGTGGTATAATATCTATAAACAAATTTCTCCTCTATATGATAATGCAAGATATCATATTTTTGCTGTAATTACAAGGAATAATCTTAATTTAGAAAATCCAGATATTAATCAAATCCGGAAAGAAAATATTTCTTCTGAAATACGAAAAGTAATACAAGCTATAATTGAGTCTGTAGATGA
>ERZ773043.1164-NODE-1164-length-15120-cov-5.041819_pt1 | contig 15120 bp, 7 predicted proteins | sample MGYA00580636_ERZ773043 | MGnify/ENA primary metagenome ERZ773043 (study PRJEB29015, sample SAMEA2737992) | human oral metagenome | biome: human oral; feature: human-associated habitat; material: dental | place: China | collected 2065 ... | reverse complement strand
GCTCTATCCTCAGAATGGTGCGCAGAAAGTCCTCGTACATGGTGTTGACGAGCTCAGTAAAGGCGGCATAGGCCTCAGCCTTGTACTCGACAAGGGGATCACGCTGGCCAAAGCCCCTAAGCCCGATACCAGCCCTGAGGTAGTCCATCTCCTGCAGATAGGACATCCACCGCGTGTCGATGACACGCAGCATGACCTGAGCTGAGAGGGCCTGCATCATGCCGTCGGGGAGCTGGTCGGACTTCTCCGAATAGCAGCCGCTGACGAAGTGATCCACGTGATCGATGACATCAATCTGATCAAGGTCATCGATATCGAACAGATCGTGACCCTCATCGTCGCTAGGAACTGCTCTTACAGATTGACTAGAGGATACCCCACCGCCCTCGTTTGTCGTGCCTATAGTCTTCGCGCTATCCTTTGACGCGATTGAGGATTTATCGTTGACGGAAACCTCATCATCCTTGTCACCTGGCTCGTCCTGATCTTTGGAGGAACTATGTGCCTCATCCTCATCCCCTGCCTTGGGCGAAACACTAAGCGGCTTTTTGCCGTCCTGGACGGATCGATCACCTTCGCCTGAAGCCACATTGGCTGGCTCCGACCCATCTGACCCCTCCTCGCCATCCTTGCCATGAGTCTCCGCGTCACCGGAAGAGTCGGACTTCTCATCACCCTTTCCGGTTCCCGTGGGTTGCGACCCTGCATCCTCATCAGGGTCGGATATGGAAGCTGCAGGACCATCGTCTGAACCATCCCCACGCTCTTCAGGGAGACTCGACTCCCGGCCCTCCCGAGCATCCATCACTTCTGAGGAAACACCCTCGTCACGATCTTGTTCCTCACCAGCACGATCCAGGTCACTCCCGAACTCGGGCATGTCCTTGCGACCGGTGAGCCCCTCAACCCACCTACGCAGGCCCACGAGGTCCCAGTCCTCGGGGTCCTGTCCCTCGGGACAGTGCTCCTCCACCTTGCGCCGCACGGTATCGTAGGTCACATCATTGATGTGACCCAAGAGGTCCTTGCCGTCCAGGATCTTGTCGCGCTCCTCGTAGATGACCCGACGCTGCTCGTTCATCACGTCGTCGTAGTCGAGCACCTGCTTGCGCATGGCGAAGTTTATCTCCTCGACCTTGCGCTGGGCACTCTCGATGGCTCTGCTGACCAGCTTGGACTGGATGGGTACGTCCGCAGGCATGTCGTAGCGTGCCATCATGGCGGCAATTCTGTCCATGCGATCGCCGCCGAAGAGGCGCATGAGGTCGTCCTCGAGCGAGAGGTAGAACTGGGTCTCGCCCGGGTCGCCCTGGCGGCCGGAACGTCCGCGCAGCTGGTTGTCGATGCGGCGGCTCTCGTGGCGCTCGGTGCCGATCACGCAGAGGCCGCCGGCCTTGAGGACGCGCTCCCTCTCGGCCTCGCAGACCTTCCTAGCCTCCCCGAGGGCCTCCCCCCATTCCACCTCGCTTGGCTCTCTGGGCTCCTCCCCCTCCTTGGCAGGACGAAAGTAGCCCCTCTCACGCAGCATGTCGCGCGCGAGCTCGTCGGGGTTGCCGCCGAGGATGATGTCCGTGCCGCGACCGGCCATGTTTGTCGCTATCGTGACGGCACCCTCGCGGCCGGCCTGCGCCACGATCTGGGCCTCGCGCTCGTGGTGCTTGGCGTTCAGGACCTCGTGCCCACTCTTACCACTCTCATCGCTCTTACTGATACCGCGTTTATCAAGGATGCGCGAGAGCCGCTCGGAGCTCTCGATCGAGACGGTGCCCACGAGCACCGGCTGGCCCTTGGCGTGGCGCTCGGCGATGTCCTCTGCGACGGCGGCGAACTTCGCGTCCACGCTCTGGTAGACGAGGTCGGGGTTGTCCGCGCGTATCATGGGCTCGTGGGTCGGGATCGCCTGCACGGACAGTTTGTAGATCTCCCTGAACTCGCTGTCCTCCGTCACGGCCGTGCCCGTCATGCCCGAGAGCTTGTCATAGAGGCGGAAATAGTTCTGCAGCGTGATGGTGGCAAGGGTCTGGTTCTCTTCCTTCACGAACACGCCCTCCTTGGCCTCGATGGCCTGGTGCAGTCCCTCGCTGTAGCGCCTCCCCTCCATGGCACGACCCGTGAACTCGTCGACTATCTTGACCTCGCCGCCCACGACCATGTATTGCTGGTCACGGTGAAACAGGTACTGGGCCCTGAGCGCCTGCTGGAGGTGGTTGACCAGCTGGCCGGAGGGGTCCGAGTACAGATCGCCGATGCCCAACCTCCGCTCTATCTTGCGCAGGCCCTCCTCGGTTGCCGCGATGGTGTGCTTGGCCTCGTCCATCTCGAAGTCGACGTCAGGGGCGAGACCGCGAACCGCCCGCGCGAAGTCCTTGTATGTGCTCGCGGACTTCGTACCGGCACCTGAGATGATGAGCGGCGTCCTCGCCTCGTCGATGAGGATGGAGTCCACCTCGTCCACGATCGCGAAGGCGTGGCCACGCTGTACGCGCTGGCCTGCCTGCGTAACCATATTGTCACGCAGGTAGTCGAAGCCGAACTCGCTGTTGGTACCGTAGGTGATATCAGCAGCATAGGCCGGTTTCTTGAGGTCGAGCCTCATGCCGTTCTGCAGGCAGCCCACGCTCATGCCCAAACGCTCGTAGATCCCACCCATCCACTCGCTGTCGCGCCTGGCGAGGTAGTCGTTCACGGTGACGACATGGACTCCCCCGGCCGGGATGGCATTGAGATACGCCGCAAGCGGGGCAACGAGCGTCTTGCCCTCGCCGGTCTTCATCTCGGCGATCATGCCCCTGTGCAGGGTGATGCCGCCCATGATCTGCTCGTCGAAGTGACGCATCCCCAACGCCCTGCCCGAGGCCTCCCTCACGGCGGCGAAGGCCTCGGGGAGCAGCTCGTCGAGGGTCTCGCCACTCTTATAGCGCTCCCTGAAGTACGAGGTCATGCCGTATAGCTCCTCATCCGACATGGCTTCGAAGCGCTCCGCGAGGGCATTGACCTCCTCCGCAAGCTCCTCGAACTCCCTTAGCTGTTTATCTGCGCCAAGGGATAGGAGGCCCCTGAAAGAGCGAGCGATCAACCTAAGCGGACTTAGGATCACATCAAGCAGACGCTTCCATAGGTCACGAGAGAGACCCGGCGCCTTCTCTTTGACCTCGGTGCTGCCCTGCCCGTCACGACCCTTCTGGACAAGGCCAGTGGCCTTATCCTTATCAGAAGGCGCGGTGCCCTCCTGCCCGTCCTCAACGGTCGACTCGATGGCGTCTGGTCCTGCTCCGGCCTCACCATCATTGGTCAGGCCAGGCTTCTCGTTCCCCTTAACTTTCGAAGGCCTCTGTTCCTCGTCCTCACCGGGACTACCTTCCGGGTTACCCCTATCCTCCCCAGAGAAACCCAACTCCTGGTTCTTAGACATGTGCGTCGAACCGGCGGAAGCATCGCTACTCCCCTTCTCTCCACCACTCTGCGCCTCACCCTCATGATCCGGTGAGTTCTTCGCACCATCCGAGACAGAGGAAAGACCTACGTTCTTTTTCTGAGACCTCGACTTACCAGGTAGGCCAGACTTCGCGTCCCCGTTGTCATTGTCGTTTACGCCATCACCCGGCTTTTGCTCTTTCATAGCAACACCCGACACGGGCTTTCCCCCATAATGGTCAGACTCTTTTTTCTGGCTCAGTCACATTATCTGTGGGCATGACAGCGCGGCCGTAAGGTCGTGCTGACTTTATTAAGGAGCGGCCCTCCCGTAGAATCTTGTGTCGCCAAACAACAGGCTCTCGAGACAGGCCGCAATGACAGGTGTGGCAGCGGGCCCCAGCGGGGTCGATTGCCTTGTGCCGCCAGCTGGCGGCTGGATTACCATGCGGTCCGGGATGCGCCGCCTCATGCAGACCGGCGTACCAGACGAGGGCGTTGCCACTAGGGACTTCGGCACCACCAACAAGAGCTCGAGGAGGGCTGTCGTTGTGCGTACGGTGCCGTGCTCCGTGACGGCCGAGCTGACATGCTCATGTCCCAAGTGCGGATGCATGACCGAAGGCGACGGACGGGCCTCGACCGAGCTCCGGCACGTGCCGCAGGGCCTGGGCCACGTGAGGCCCAGGGTCGAGAGACGTCGGCTCCGACGCAGGCCGTGCGGGTGGGGTGGCTTTGAGCCGTGCCCATTCAAGGCGTCTGGGCACCGCGTGACACCACCGCTGCCGGAGTACGTCTGGGCCCTGCTCGGGATGGGAGAGACGCTGAGGTCGGTGTCGCTGATCACGGGCTTGGGCAAGGATGTCGCGAGGGCCATGGATAAGGGGCGCTTGGAGCGGCCCTGCACCGAGGTCGGCCCCGACGGGGGGCGCGCGCTGAGAGGGCCAGAGGGGCGGTCCCGCCACATCGGCATAGACGAACTCAGGCCCCGCGACGGCCACAGGCTCGCCACCGTGGTGATCGACCTGGGGGACGGGCGCGTCCTCCATCTGGCCCACGGCAGGCGCAAGCAGGTGGCATATGGCCTCTGTGACTTCGTGGGCGACGAGTGGATGGGCGGGGTCGTAGGCGTGGCGTGCGACATGAACGCCACCTACGAGGTCGCCTTCGAGGGGCGCCACCCCCACCTGGTCGTCGCCTGCGACCACCTCCGCCTCATCAAGAACCTCAACGACAAGGTGATCTCCGGGGCCAGAAGGGACGAGCGGAAGAGGCTCGGGGAAGGGGGGGACGAGGATGCCGCAAAGGCACTCAAGGGCTCCAGGTACGTCCTCATGACCAAGAAGACCACACGTGGGGACCACGACGGGGACGCCAGGGCCGGCAAGGTCACCTCCCGGGGCAACGGGCTCCTCGGCAGGCCGGAGACCAAGGCCAGTGGTGGGCAGGGGGCACGCCACAAGGCCCTCATAGGGCGCAACGAGCTTCTCTCGGCCTGCGACATTGTGAGGGAGATGCTGGATAAGGCCTATCGGTACCCCTACACGGCCTGCATGCGTGACATGATGGAGGAGATCGTCGAGGTCTGTCGCGGCACTGATGATAGGCACTCCAGGTGGTTCGCCAACCTCGTGGGGTCCCACATGGAGGGCATCATCGCACATGCCAAACGCAAGATAGGCAGCGGACGCGTCGAAGGAACCAACACGATGATCAAGACCCTGCGACGCGCCGGCTACGGATACCCCGACGACGAGTGCTTCTTCCTCAAGATCTTCGACAGGAGCAGGCGCTTCGTGGGGAGGGAGGCCATTGCTCAGTAGGACTTACCCACAAGTTTCGGGACTGAGCCTTTTTTCTTCGGGGCGCGCCCACCCATCTATCTAACCTCCTGCTACCAGTGCCAATATAAACAAAAAAATTAATTATTGCGTCATGCGATTCTGCCCAAACAGGTCTAATGGTAACCAGTCCTTAGTGTCGTACCGGTTTCTCCTCTTGATTTTTCCATTGCCCAGCTTTACCCACTATTGAGCATAGGGCCTATCCCACCTTCATTGGTGAGGTCCCATACCGCCTTCTTGGGCTGGTACAATTTTGCGAGTATCCAGAGATTAATAATCAAGCTACCTGTCATCTCATCACCCCGTGTTTTATCTGGGGCCGATTGTCCCGCTAGAAGTTCATATTAATAAACTCCACAGACCCAAGCGTTTCTAGTCTTGCCCGGCATGCAATTCGCGCCTACAGACCGCCAGAAAACTCACCCCAACACCCCATGGAGCCAAGCGTATCAGTAGGACCGATGAGGATTTGGGTGCAGCTGTCTCTGCACAGGCGCTCATCGCGCTCGGGCGACTACTCACGTGCACGAGCGCAACAGGTCGCGTCACCCCTCCTTGTCACTAGATGACACATTGGCAGAGATGTCCGCACCCTCAGGCAAAGACCGCTCCTTCGAGAGATCCCCGGACCCACCGTTCACACCGGAAGGCGAGCTGCCGCCGTCAGGCGAACCTGCGCCCTCAGGAGAATGCGCTGCCTCGGCGGAGGAGCCGGGCCCATCATCTGCCCCGATAAGCGAGTCACCGCTGCCAAAGAGGTTTCTCATCTCATCATGCATGTCTTTGGGCACTGCTTTCCAGTTCTCCCTGAACACCTTCTCGCTCGAGAGATCGTCGTCTCCACCCGACCGGACCGAGCCATCGGGTGAACTAACGACGGGAAGCGCATCCTTCTGGGACTGATCGATGTTCTTGCCCTGATCCTCACCGCTCACTCTCGGCTCAGATGGGACGCTCTGCCCATGGAAGGGTGGCCTGCCCACCATCAGGCGAAATGCCATGGCCCACATGGCGAATTCATCTGCCTGGGAAAGAACCGCACAAGGCTGCCTGCCCTGGTCGATTGCCTCCTTGATCGATCCCCTAAAGGAAGGGTCGACGTAGTCGAGCATGCGGCTCGCCTTCGCATCCTTACCTAGGATAATCTGCGACGCGGGCTCATCTTGCCCCTCTGGCAGATAGAGCGCCGCCATGCTGAAGCCGAGCCTCACCTCGTTCGTCTTTGGGTCATAGAAGATGTTCGAGCTGTCGTAGCAGCCGTAGCCATAGCCACAGGCGCGAAGCTGCCCCCAGGCCTTCACCAACGATCGCGCCAACGCGATGCGGGAGTCGCGCTGATCGGCGGCCTCCCTCCCAAGCTTAAGGAGCGACTGGTCATCGTCAGGGTTTGCCATCAGCTCCGAGAGCGGACGAAGCCGCTCGGCGTCAGGTTCAAGGGGAAAGACGAGATAGCCCTGCTCCTTGTCGTGTGTCATCGCCACATCGACAGGCCAGGCAGAGTAGGATTGCATCGGATGCCCCGGCACACCACGCTCCCACCATGCTGGATGGCCCTTGGGGGCGCGCTCTTCGCTATCTATGATGATGCTGTTCCAGTGTTGCAGTACCTTGCGTCGCTCCTTCCGCTCGAGCTCGCGTTGTTCTTGTTGCTCTCGGCTCTCATGCTGCTCCTGAGACCCGGACGTCACGTGCTCCTCTGGGGGAACATACGGGATGCGAAACAGGGAGTCGATCGGAACGAGGTAGAGACGCTTCCCGACAAGGGGCGCTCCGATCTGCGGAGGTTCACTGGACTTTTGCACGGCCTCCACAAGCTGGTGCTCGCCACCAAAGGCGGAGACGGTCTTGTTGCGCCTGACATAGCTGAGGTGCGGCATGTATGTCACGCTGATAAGGCCATTACCCCTAGCGCCGGGATTAGCAGACACTTCATCCTCCTTCGTTGGCAGCAAAACAAACGCTGGTACAGCTCAGCTTGGACGGCAGGATGCCGAGCCAATCCTCACGGGACTATCTTTCATGACCGAAGGCCCGCCCATAGCCTTCCTATCTTAGGTCGTCCGTCCGATAGAGTCAACGTCATCCGATATGGTCCGCTTTTGTTGACATTGCTATCAGTCTGGCAACCATTCTCTGCGTGCATTGAGTCGGGCAATCTATGGGCGGCCATGCGGCGGCAAGGACCTCGCCACCCGACTGGCTGCAGAGATCCCAAGGACACCCACACCCATGCGAGCGCCCATCGATCCATGGCATACACGACACGCAGGATGACCCGATCGGAACGCTCGATCCTGACAATGGCCTTAGCGTCGAGGCAGAGACCTTACCGCATTGATATACAATGGAGTGCGTAGCGCAAACTTTTGGCTTAGGTACAAGTGGGAAGGACTACCATGGATGCGAATGCTGACGAGGTCATGGACAGTGCCCGAGAGGGAAGTCGCGCGTATGAGTGGGAAGACTACGACGGGGCCTCCTACCTGTACCGCCTGTACAGGCTCGCTGCCGACCAAGGAGACGCCGATGCGCAGTACAACCTGGGCACCATGTACGCGAACGGCTGCGGGGTGGAGCAGAGCGATGCCGAGGCCTTCCGCCTGTTTCGGGAGGCGGCCAACCAGGGATGCGCCGATGCGCAGTGCAACGTGGGCGCCATATACGCGGTGGGTCTCGGGGTGGAGCAGAGCGATGCCGAGGCCTGCCGATGGTACCGGGAGGCGGCCGACCAGGGCCACGCCGGGGCACAGTCTAACTTGGGCATCATGTACGAGGAGGGCCGCGGGGTGGGGCAGGACTACGCGGAGGTTTTCCGTCTGTTTCGGGAGGCGGCCAACCAGGGATGCGCCGATGCGCAGTACAACTTGGGCGTCATGTACGCGATGGGGCGCGGAATGGAGCAGAGCGATGTCAAGGCCTTCCTCCTGTTCGGGATGGCGGCCAACCAGGGCCACGCCCAGGCGCAGTACAACCTGGGCGTCATGTACGAGAGGGGGCGCGGGGTGAGGCAGGACTACGTGAAGGCCTTCCTCCTGTTCGAGATGGCGGCCAACCAGGGCCACGCCCTAGCGCAGCGGCGGCTTGGCAGCGTATGAGTTCGGTCGGGGCTTTGAGAAGAGCATCGCCATGACCCTCTATTGGTACGAGCAGGCCGCCAGTCAGGGGGACCCATTTGCCCAGGAAGCCCTGCGCTCGATGAAGCCGTAGCGGGGACGAGAGGTATCGGCCCAGACTTTTCAGGAAGTGAATGCGGACAACCTCTGCTCAGCAACGTGATGCTGTATGCTGCCGAGAGGTGAGTGTCTTGCGCAAGATCGACGCATGATTCCATGCTCACGGCATCAGCGGTATCGTCTCGTGGCATGTCGCCGCGTTGATCCTCTCTCTTGGCCCCTATCACGCCTTTTTCGCCCAAGGTTGATCACGGGAAATGCAACGGATGCCCCTGTGGCCATCGCGAGAAGGCAGGGCCATGTTCCGCCTATCCAGGCGGCGTTGACGTCCCTGCGGAATGCGCGACCTCATGCAAGGTTCTCGTCCCCATCGTGAGCGCCCACGCATGCCGTCGAGACGAGAGGTACTCCTGGGACCATCGGTCTCGATGAGCATACAGTCAGCTGCGGCGGCGCGGCCCCTCGCCTCGCCGAGCTGCTTCTGAGGGGCGTCCCTGCCCCAGCGCAGACTTGCCAAGCCCCAAGGACTATCCCGAGCTTTGGGTTACCTGACTGTCAAATAACTCTTTACTTTCATTTCGATTTATGAGTAAAATGAAACAAAAATGATTGGGGTGATGTGTCGCAATGCTAAATACGCCGGCAGACGGGATCAACCTGCCCCTGAGAACCAGTGAAGACCCCATTGCCCGAAAGCTGCCGAGGATATACCTTGAGCTCTTCGACGTGCTCGCCGCCCAGCTCGGGGAAAGCGAGCAGGGCCGCTTCACCCTGGCCGTGGCCAAGGAGCCCCCGACCGTCATTGACGTGCGCAACCTGGCCTATGCCGTCGGGCGCGTGAGCGCGAGGCCCGTGGTCATACGCTGGGAGGGCATGGACCGTGGCATGATGCGGGCGCTCGAGTCGGAGGGTATCGCCTACATCCGCGACGCCGCTGACGCGTACCTGCCCTTCATGGGCATCAAGGTCTCCTCGGGGCTTGATGCGCCCGAGCCGCGCCCGCTCTCCGCGCAGGCACAGCGCATCGTGCTCAACCTGATCTCCGGGCGCTGGGACGGACTCACGGCTGGGGAGCTCGCCTCGCTCTGCGGAAGGAGCCGCCCCAGCGTGAGCAAGTACCTATCCGAGATCCAGGCGATCGCGCCCGGCCTCGTGAGGAGCCGGGGGAAGAGCCGTGTGCTGCGCAACCCCGGCCATCCGGTCGAGGACCTGCTGGACGGGTTCGAGGGGTACCTCTCCAGCCCAGTCGAGCGCAGGGTCAGGATGGCCATCCGGCCCGACGTGGCAACCCTCGGCGACGCCGGCACGCTGCTCGCGGGAAAGACCGCCCTCGCGTTCTTCTCGGACCTCGCGCACGATGATGGGAGGACGACCGTCGCTATGGACAAGGCCGGCCTGGAGAGGCTTCGCGACGCCTTGGGGGACTCCTGGGTCGAAGCCCCCTGGTACGAGCCTTGCCCGCTCGAGGTCGAGCTGTGGGCGTACCCCGTAGATGCGCCGTCTGACATCTCCGTCGTCGCGAGCGGCCTGAGGAGCGTAGACGCGCTCAGTCTCTACGTCGAGTGTTCGAAAAGGGACACCGACGACATCCGGCTCCTGGATGCCGTCGACCAGCTGAGGGAGAGGATATGCCGGTCGTGAGGGGAGTTGAGAGGTTCGCGCGGGCCATGTCGGCCCACGCGGACGACTACGTGCTGATCGGAGGCGGCGCCTGCAGCGTCCTCTTCGACGAGGCGGGGCAGAGCTTCAGGGCCACCGATGACCTCGACGTGGTCGTCGTCGCCGACGGCTCAAACGCCGGCTTCGCCCGTGCCCTGTGGGCATTCGTCGCCGAGGGCGGCTACGAGGCCGGGACTCGCCCGACCGGGAGGAGCACCTACTACCGCTTCCGGCTGCCGGAGGGTAGCCGGAACATCGCCAGCTACCCGGCGCAGATTGAGCTCTTCGCACGGCGCCCGGACTTCCCACTCTCGAGCGAGGCGAGCGAGGTCGCGCCTCTGCCCTTCGACGAGACGGTGTCGAGCCTCTCGGCCATCATCCTGGACGATGAGCGCTACGAATCATTCGCGACAACGCAATTCCCATGGCAGGCGTGACGATGCTGGATGCCATTCACATCATTCCGCTCAAGATGCGCGCGCATATCGACCTGAACCGCAGGCATGATGAGGGCCTACGCGTCAACGACAGGGATCTGCGTAAACACCGTGCCGATGTGGCCAAGCTCGCTGGCCTGCTCACGCCAGATGCCAGGCTGGGACTCCGCAGGCAGATGAGGCGAGACGCCGAGGACTTCCTGGACGACTTCGAGAGATACGCGGCTCGGCATACCCAGCGCAAGCACCGGGGCCGGCTGCAGGAGACGCTCGTGTTCCTACGGGGCGTATATTTGTAGACTGGAAACCCGGATGCCGCATGGCATCTGGCGGGCCGTCTTCGAGAAGAGGCCCTCGACCAGGTCCGGCCGAGAGCCATGCCCGGGCGCGGGTACAAAGGCCGGTGCCTGATCCAAGACCGATATTCACTGGCGTGGGCCATGGTGGCAGTCGTGGCTATCGGCCCCGCTCGCCGATCTTCCGTCCATGATAAGATGTAGCAAGTAATTATGTTAGATCGCATTATGCAGACAAGCACTATAACAGGGAAGGAAAGCATGTTCGTAGGACGGGAGAAGGAGCTCGGGAAGCTCGAGGAGCTGTACACCAAGGGCGACTTTCAGATGGTGGTACTTTACGGCAGGAGGCGCGTGGGAAAGACCACGCTGGCAAGGGAGTTCGCCTGCGGCAAGAATGCGCTCTACTTCACGGCACTCGAGCAGAGCGACCGCGACAACCTGGCGGACTTTACGCGCAAGCTCATGGGGTTCTTTGACCTGCCCACCCTCTCCGGCTCGTTCTCCGGCTGGGCCGAGGCCTTGGGATTCTTCGCCGATCGCGCGGGAGAAGGGCATGCCGTCCTGGTGTTCGACGAGTTCCCGTACGCCGCCGAACGCAACAGGTCACTCCCCTCGATACTGCAGATGGTCATAGACCATAGGCTCAAGGACACGAACGCCTTCGTCATTCTGTGCGGCTCGAACCAGGGATTCATGGAGGGTGAGGTACTTGGCAACAGGAGCCCGCTCTACGGCAGGAGGACCGCCCAGATGAGACTGGCGCCCCTGGGGTACCGTGAGGCGGCGCTCATGCTACCCGGTCTGGGCGCCCAGGAGGCGTTTCGCTACTACGCGTGCTTCGGCGGCGTCCCGTACTACCTCTCGCTCATCGACCCTGCGCTACCGCTGCGTGAGAACCTATCGCAGCTTTACTTTGACACGGCGGGCTTCCTCTACGACGAGCCCTTCGCACTGCTTCGCCAAGAGCTCTTTGAGCCCGCCTCATACAACTCCATATTGCGTGCCATCGCCGGAGGCGCGAACAGGCAGGCTCGTATCGCCGACCGCACCGGGATTCCCGCAACGAGTCTACCCAGGTACCTGACAACGCTCTGCACACTCGGGATGATCCGCAGGGCCGTGCCCTTCGGGGAGAGCGCCCAGACCTCAAGACGCGGCATATACGTCATCGACGACGCGTGCTATGCGTTCTGGTACCGGTTCGTGATGCCTCGCGTGTCGGACATCGAGGCAGGCCTCGGCGAGGTCGCCGCTCGCTCCATTCCCGATCAGCAGCTTGATGGCTACTGCGGGCACAGGTTCGAGGGGATGTGCACGGAGTGGATGTCAGAACAGGTGCTGAGGGGCTCACTCCCGATCAGCGCAACGAGCGTGGGCTCCTGGTGGGGCACTGACCCCAAGGCGCGCGAGCAGACTGGCATCGACGTCCTTGCGGCCGACCGCAGCGCAAAGACGCTCGTCCTGGGTGAGTGCAAGTACCGGGGGAGCTTCGACGAGGTGGCCGAGGTCGAGGACCTCAGGTCAAAGCACCAGCTTGTGCCCGGATACACAGCCGAAGGCTACTTCCTCTTCACCAGGCACGCGGTTGCGGCGTCCACCGTGAGGAAGTACGCGGGCGAGGGCGCGGTCCGGTTCGTGACGCTCGACGAGATGTACGCTCACCGGTGAGCTCACCGGCCGCTCTTGGCAGACGGCCCGTATGATGTTAAAGGCTGTGACGCCAGAGGTGACGGCGCAGCCCTACGCCTCAGAGTCGATGAGGATCTTGTCCCTTACGGCAGCGGTGGTCCTGGGCATCTCGAGGACGTCGGCTATGTCGCAAGCCTCGGGTACCCAGCGGCCTCGGCCTCCCTCCCGGCGTGGGCCCAGGGCAGATCACTCGTCCTGAGCTCAGCGACGTGGCCCAGGTCGGCGGGGCGCCGGCATATGAGGCCCGCCACGAGGGCGCGGTCGGCGCCGCCGGCCTCGTATGGCCACCCATTACGGGCGCCGTCGCTCAGTGGCCTCTCGGCTGCGCGTGGTGTTTCGCGCCGATGCCATCGACGCGGTGGGCGACAAGACCAAGGTCGCGCCCGGGCGAGATCACGAGCTCCGAAACATCGACAACCCCAGGGCCCTCGTGACGCCCGGGCGTTCGGACCTGAGGCCCACACTGCCGGGGAGTGACATGACCACCTACCCACATGAACTCACGAGGTCTCAAGGACACCCACGCCCATGCGAGCGCCCATCGATCCATGGCATACACGACACGCGTGAAGACCCGATCGGAACTCTCAATCCTGACAATGACCTTAGCGTCGAAGCAGAGACCTTACCACATTGATATACAATGGAGCGCGTAGCGCACGCTCTTTTGCCTTAGACGCAAGTGGGGAGGACTACCATGGACGCAAACGCCGACGAGGCCACGGATATCGCCCGAGAGGGACATCGCGCATATGAGAGGGGAGACTACACCAAGGCCTGCCGCCTGTTCCGGCTCGCGGCCGACCAAGGCGACGCGGAGTCGCAGAACAAGCTGGGCCTCATGTACGAGAGGGGCCGCGGCGTGGGGCAGGACTACGCCGAGGCCTGCCGCCTGTACCGGCTTGCGGCCGACCAAGGCCACGCCCGGGCTCAGTGCAACCTAGGCCTCATGTACGAGAGGGGCCATGGAGTGGGGCAGGACTACGTCGAGGCCTGCCGTTGGTACCAGAAGGCGGCCAACCAGGGCTATGCCCGGGCGCAGTGCAACCTGGGATTCATGTACGAAAAGGGCTGCGGGGTGGGGCAGGACCACACAGAGGCCTACCGCCTGTTCCGGAAAGCAGCTGACCAAGGCCACGTCGGTGCACAGTGCAACCTGGGCACCATGTACGAGGGGGGACGTGGCGTGGGGCGGGACTACGTCGAGGCCTGCCGCTGGTACCGAAGGGCAGCAGTCCAGGGCAACGCCGATGCTCAGTGTAACCTGGGCCTCATGTACGAGGAGGGCTGCGGCGTGAAGCAGAGCGACGTCGAGGCCTGCCGCTGGTACCGCAGGGCGGCAGTCCAGGGCAACGCCGATGCTCAGTGTAATCTGGGCCTCATGTACGAGGGGGGACGTGGCGTGGGGCAGAGCGACGCCGAGGCCTGTCGCCTGTTCCGGCTCGCGGCCGACCAGGACAACGCTCTGGCGCAGCTCAACTTAGGCACCATGTATGGGGAGGGCCGCGGCGTGGAGCAGGACCACAGGGAGGCCTGCCGATGGTACCGGAGGGCAGCCGACCAGGGCGACGCCGATGCGCAGTGCGCCCTGGGCCTCATGTACAAGATGGGCCTCGGAGTGGAACGGAGCGACGCAGAGGCCTGCCGCCTGTTCCGGCTCGCGGCCGACCAGGGCAACGCTCTGGCGCAGCTCAACTTAGGCGCCATGCATGGGGAGGGCCGCGGCGTGGAGTAGGACCACAGGGAGGCTTGCCGATGGTACCGGAGGGCGGCCGACCAGGGCGACGCCGATACCCAGCGACGACTTGGCAGCATGTACGAGTCTGGCAAAGGTGTTGAGAAGAACATCCCCATGACTCGTCATTGGTACGGATTAGCCGCCAGTCAGGGGGATGCGCGAGCCCAGGACGCCTTGCGCTCAATGAGACCGAAATCGGGGCGGTCGCCTCGAGCGCCCCCTAATCGTCCGCCTCTATGTCCACTTCCCCGGCAATGTCGGCCATGGCCGGGAGGTCGGAGTCGTCCTGTATCGTGGACTCGCCGCTCCTCGAGTAGCTGAGGTTCTCCTCGCGGAAGGGGTTCCCCTCCTCGGGCACGACCTCGTCCGCCCTGACGCCCCCCTCGGCCTTGAGCCGCAGCATGGTCCGCAGGAAGTCGGCGTAGACCTCCCTCACGAGGTCCCTGAAGGAGTCGAGCGCCTCCCTCTTGTATTCCACGAGCAGGTCGCGCTGGGCCAGGCCGCGAAGGCCCATGCCCTGCCTGAGGTGGTCCATGTCCACGAGGTGATCGACCCAGTGCTGGTCGAGCGAGCGCAGCAGCGCCCGGCGGCAGAGATCGCCGAAGGCCTCCTCGCCCATCGCCTCCCTCTGGGCGTCCCAGCGCTCGGCGAAGGCCCCCTCGATGGCGTCGGCCAGCTCGCCCGCGCCCGCGTCCTCTCCGAGCTCCGCCGCGTCAAAGGATTCGTCGCCGGTCATGTCGCCCACCCAGGCGTTGAGCCCCTCGATGTCCCGCTCCTCCCTGCGACGCGGCCCCCCGCAGGTCTCCTCGACGATGGCGCCTATGATGTCGCGGGCGTGCCCGACGGCGAGCCTCTCGACGTCCGCGC
>ERZ773043.1163-NODE-1163-length-15123-cov-15.975378_pt1 | contig 15123 bp, 11 predicted proteins | sample MGYA00580636_ERZ773043 | MGnify/ENA primary metagenome ERZ773043 (study PRJEB29015, sample SAMEA2737992) | human oral metagenome | biome: human oral; feature: human-associated habitat; material: dental | place: China | collected 2065 ... | reverse complement strand
ATTAAATTATCCTCTCCTCTACAATATATTATCAAATATTATACAAAGAATAATACAATGTCAATATAAACATATTTATAAATATCTTTTTCCACCTAAACTACTCTACTTTTTTAAATGTACCGTCAGTATTGAATTCCATATAGTAACTTTGAACCTGATTGTAATCTCCGCCCTCTCCTATAGTATTGATCATAATATGACTTGTATCATTAGAGAAGTGGGACTCGGCTACCGCCTGCTCAACCTCATTAAGCTCCAAAACTCCGTTATCATCAAGCTTAAATACATCCGTAAAATATGACACATCTCCAACCGGAACCTGTATCAGCATAAACATATCACCTTTTACATTGATTAAATGCATATTGCTTGGTGTATACATATATTGCACGCTGTTCTTCTTTCCTGCCAAATCAATATTTACAACAGTTTCATAATCATTGGCATCATCTGTGCTTACTGAAAGTCTTACCACCTTATCTCCTATCTTAATAGGATAATTTGCATTTACAAATATAGGATAGATGTAGCTTTCAGGTTTTGAGGTATAAGACTGTTTTATAATATCCTTATGCTCATTAAATGATACACTGTATACCAATACACCTGCTCCGTCCGCACTTACAAGATCCTTTTGAATATAAAATATAATTCCGTCATAGCTTAATGCCCATGCCGCCTTACTGTCCCAACCTTGTTTTGAAAGTCCTTCCTTAAGTTTGCTTTCCGTATCATGCACAAACTTTACGCTTGGATAAGAAGCCTTAAGCTCATCCGTAAGCACCTTATATATACCCTCATCAGCTACATCGCTTAAGTTTAGCTCCTTTCCGTCACTTGAATTATAGTTGACAGTACTAAAATTCCTGTTAGACTCACCAAAACCCGACTCAAGATCCGTATAAACAGCTTCTTCACTTACTATGCTGAATACTTTTGAATCCGTCCTAAGCACTCTGTTATATATCTGATACTCCGAACCTTCGCCTATACCCTTGCTTTTCCCGTACTCTTTTGCACTTTGGTTAAACTCTTTTATTGCAGCCTTTAATGCATCATAACCCTCATTTTCTATAACTATATTGTCATTATCATTAACAGCGTATATATAGTCCACATTTTCTATAACATCTTCCGTACTTTCCTTACTCTCTTCCTTGCTTTCCTCGCTGCTTTCCTTAACTTCCTCAGTAGTCTCGGTAGTTTCTGCCGGTTCCTCTTTCTTGGCACAGCCGGCTGCGGCAAGCCCCAGACACAGGCTTACTAAAAGTAAACTCAGCGCCTTGCTCAAACTCCTCTTTTTCATAGTATCTCCCTTTCTTTTGAGAAATTTCCAAATATAAAATGATTATATAAATTTTTATCAAAATAAATCCGATTTAAGTTCTATTTTTTTCTCAATAACAAAAATTTCATACAGTTTTTTATATTTAGATATAACTATTATACATAGTAATTAAGTTTAAGTATATACGCTTTTATATATTTTATTTAATATATCTTTATGTTATACTTAAAATCAAACAAATGTAGTTTTTGTAGTAATTTTAGGAGGTAGCTTATGATTAAGAAATATTTGCTTTTGTCTCTTGTTTGTTTTTCACTTTTAAGCTTAAGTGCTTGCACTATCTTCCAACAGGCAGATACCGAGGAAACTACAGCAAAAAAGAAAAAGAAAAAAAAGAAAAACACGGATAAAACCGAAGACACTGATGAAGAAGAAGTGGAGGAAGAAGATGAAGAGGATGTAGTTGATTACGGTGATTTTGAGTTTCTGGACCTTGATGTAAGTTTGGACATTGTAAATACTTCACAAAAACAGGGTACTTACAATAAGCTTAATCTTAACAGTACAGGCTACGATAAGCTTGCACAGGCTATTGATAAGCTAAATACTCAATCTAAGGCTTCTTACGAAAAAAACGCCGATGAAGATATGTATTACGAAAACAATTATATTGTAAGTCGTGCCGATAACAGAATCTTAAGCATATTTTTACAAGAAGAAGCGTATGGTGATTACAATGATTTGAGTCTGCTGTCATCAGTTACCTATGACAGTAAAACGGGCAAGAAGATAGCCTTGTCCGACATAATGAACCTTAACTTTGATTTTGATAAGATCTACTCCGATTTTACGCTTGATACATTAATAAAAGACCCGGATAAATTCAAATCAAGGGTAAAGAGTATGATAGCCGATGAAGCAAGCGGCAAAAACGACTATACGGCTGACCAAACGATAGCATGGACTTTGGGATATAACGGAGTAAGTATATTTACACCTGTAGAAGTTACAGAGGATTCCGTTTCTTACACCAAGCTTATACAGTTCGATATACCTTATTCCAAATACCCTGAGCTTTATAATAAAAAATATGTGGCAGAGCCTGTAGAATTTACTTTTAGTGTAGCCTCAAACGGTGAGTTTTATTATGACTTAAACGGTGATAAGACTCCTGAGCATATAAAGCTAAATACAAGTATCGATGCACAGACCTATAGTATAAATGAGTATATAGTTGACATAGACGGTAATGTCAACAAAATAGACGCCGGCGATTTGTCAGGCTACTCTATAGAGGAGTTTTTATTTGCAAGGGTCAATGATAAAAATTATTTGATGTTTAATGAAAGAGGTGACAATGACGGAAGCATTGTTCGTGTGCTTGACCTTAATAAACTTCAGATTGTATCAGATACTGAATTTGAACCCTACCCATACTTTTCCGCTGTAGGCTTAATTGCATACAATCCTAAAAAGATACTGCTCTCAAACAGAATATATACGATCAGCACTGTTTCTGTAAGCAATATATATGAATTTGGTACCGATGAGAAATTCAAAGCACTAAACAGTGTTTATAAGGTAGAGTCAAAACTTGATTTTGTTTCAAAAGTAGATCTGTCAGTCAGTGTTTTATCTGAAAATGGTGAAGTTACTGAAAACACTACCATACCTTCCGGTACACACTTCTATCCTTATGAGACGGACTCAACTTCATATACCGACTATAAGCTTTTAGACGGCAGAACAGTCAGGATACCTATGACTCATGACGATGAAATGGGCTACGGTTATACTATACAGGGACTTCCTATCGATGAAGTGTTTGAAGGGATTTTGTTTGCAGGATAGGAGACTTAAGCGTTGATTGGTAGATAAATAGCTATTGTTTATGTTGCTAATGGGATACGGAGGGGGAGATAAAAAAAACTCCGTATAATTCAATCTTTTTAGCGCTTAACCCTTTTGATAAAGCGAGATACAAATTCCACAGACGAGGACTTGTCCAAAGCGTCAGTCCACCGTTCTTTGGTATAAAGCTAAGTTTTGCAGTCTGTGTGAATTTGTCGAAGCTTTGAAAATGGGTTGCGGGTATGATTGAATTATACGGAGTTTTTATAAATATAATTGTTTATGTTACCAACGCCTGATTATTTTTTAAACTACTGATTGAAGCCGTGCTTTCTCTCATACGAAACTATCAAATCTCTATTTGACACCTGATAGGCATTAAGTAGGCGGTCGGAGAAATTCTCAGCCTCTATAGTCGGATAATACCAGTAATACTGTGAAAAGAAGTTTGAAAGCTCCGCATCTTTGAATTTTCTTCCCATTTTGGCATAGATACCGTTTCTTGCCAATCTGCACATCCTAGCATCAAATCCGGCTATATCCGCCTCTGTAAAATACATACTGTCCGAATTATATATAAAATAATCAAGCATATCCCCAACATCACCGTAATTGGGGTAATAGTACACTATAGTTGTCGGCGGCGGCGTCTGTGGCGGCGTCTGCGGCGGTAAAGTCACAGGCACCATATCGGTTGCTTGAGGAGTCGCATAGGTCGGCACCTGATTGCCGACACTTTGCTTTGCATCGGCATCAAGCGAAGCCATAACCTCATCTTCATCCTGTGCCTCCTCGGCACTCTCCTCAGTACTGCCTTTCTTTGACTTTTTCTTCTTAGACTTTTTGCTCTTGGTTTCATCATCGTCATCCGCCTTGGCATGTTTTTTCTCAGCCTTATCGGATGTATCGGCAAGCAGCATATTTTTTATAACAACAGCTCCCAAAACTGCACTTGAAGTCATAAATACCGCAAGTACTATGATGATCCAAACCGGTATCTTACTCTTAGGAGGCTTCGGTGCGGCATTTTTATTTGTATTATTGTATACTGACGCAACTGCCTTACTGTCTGTATTTAAGTTATCGGCACCTGTACTTCCTTGCTGCCTTTGTGTAGAATATACAGCCAGTACCTCCTCCGGTATACGAGTTCCGTCATAAGTACAAAATGTTTCAGTTTTGCCAAGTACCTTATTGCAGGTAGGACAGCGAGGAATCTTCCCACCGCAACCCAAACAATACTTCGCAGCATCATCGATTTCTTTACCGCATATAGGACACTTCATAACTTTCCTTTCTGTAATCACATACTTTACATAACAATTTATCCATAAAATTCATCCACATTACAACTTTAAGTATTTGATGAATTATAAGTTACTTTATTTGATCTCTCCTCTTATCAATTCCTATAACTTAAGTAAATTAACGGCTATTGTAAAAAATATCAATAAGCTCATAGCATCTACAAGTGTACTTATAAGAGGTGCTGCCATAATCGCAGGATCAAGCTTTAACTTCTTTGCAAGCACCGGAAGCACTCCTCCTGCCAGATTGGCAAGCATAACTGTCATAAACATACTTAGAGCTACCGTCATACCTACCAGATACTTTCCCGGATACTGCACAACGATCTTTATAAAGTCAATAATTGCAAGTATGGTTCCCACTATTACGGCTACTCTAAACTCCTTCCACAGTACCTTAAGAGCGTCTTTAAGCTCTATCTCACCTACTGCCATACCTCTTATTACCATAGTAGATGACTGTGAGCCGGCATTACCTCCGGTATCTGTAAGCATAGGTATAAAGGATACCAGGATAGGCATAGCTGATATCGCCTGTTCAAATTTGCTGAGTATACCTCCTGTGATCATTGCACTTATCATCAAAAATAAAAGCCACATAATACGGTTTTTTGCTATTTCAAATACACCGGTCTTTAGGTAGGGTTTTTCAGAAGGATTCATAGCCGCCATCTTCTCAAAGTCCTCAGTCGCCTCTTCTTCCATAACATCCATAGCATCATCTATGGTAACTATTCCTACCAGCCTGTTATCATGATCCACTACCGGAACCGATAAAAATCCGTACTTATTAAAAATCTTTACTATATCTTCTCTGTGATCCAAGGTATCCGCCTTAATAACCTTGGTGTCCATAATCTCTTCTATAAGAACATCATAGGAGCTCATAAGCATTTCTTTGACCGTAACAACACCCTCCAAAACTCTATAATCCCCCATAACATAGCAGGTATATATGGTTTCCTTGTCCGTGCCGTATTTTCTTATATAGTCAAATGCTTCCTTGACCGTCATAGTCTTCTTTAAGCCTATGTACTCAACAGTCATAATACTTCCGGCGGAATTCTCGGGGTATTTGAGTATCTCATTGATCTGCTTTCTTGTATCCGCAGTAGCATTCTCCAGTACCCTTACTACAAGTGCGGGCGGCAGTTCTTCAAGCATATCGACCGCATCATCTATAGATAAGTCTTCTATAATATATTGCAGGTCGCTATCGCTCATTTCACTTATGATATGCTCCTGCGCATCAGAGTCAAGCTCGGCAAATACATCCGTAGCCATAGCCTTAGGCAGCAGCCTGAATGCAAGGCAGGCACTCTCCGCATCAAGCTCATCTATAAACTCGGCTATATCCGCCTCATTCATATCTATAAGAGCTTTTTTAAATTCCCTGTATTTTTTTTCCTTAAGCAGCTCAAGGAGTCTTTCCATTATTACATTTTCTTCCAAATTTTTAAGCCTCCTTTTACTTTAATTCACTAAGCAGCCTTACAGCTATCTGAAAATATATTATAAGGCTGAACGCATCTACTATAGTTGTGATAAGCGGTGCCGCCATAAGAGCCGGATCCGCCTTGAAAAGTTTTGCAATAAGCGGTAACACTCCGCCCACGATTTTTGCCATGATAACAGTACCGAGCAAACTAAGCATAACCGTAAGAGCTATCATATACTGTCCCGGATACATAATAACCAGTCTTATAAAATTAACAATTCCAAGTACAAGCCCCACAAGTACGGATACCATACCCTCTTTCATTATAACCTTAAATGCATCCTTAGGCTCTATCTCTCCTACCGCCATACCTCTTATTACCATGGTAGATGACTGTGAACCGGCATTACCCCCTGTACCCATAATCATAGGCACGAAGGTTACCAGTATCGGGAGTACTACAAAGGCTTGCTCATAATTACTTAGAATTCCTCCGGTAAGCATATCGCTTATCATAAGCACAATCAGCCAAATAATACGATTTTTGGCAAGCTCCACAACTCCGGTCTTAAGATAGGGCTTTTCGGAAGGAAGCATAGCCGCCATTTTTTCAAAGTCCTCGGTATCCTCTTCTTCCATGACCCCTACTATATCGTCTATAGTAACTATTCCTACCAGTCTGTTCTCATGGTCTACTACAGGTAAGGATAAAAAGTTATATTTATTAAATATGTCAACTACATCTTCTCTGTCTTCGGTAGTAACCACCTTTATAACCTTATCATCCATTATATCTTCTATTTTTTTGTCATAAGGATTCATAAGCAGCTCTTTGACGGTTATAACACCCTCAAGTACACGGGTTGAGTCCATAACATAACAGGTATATATAGTTTCCTTATCTATACCGTGCTTTCTTATATACTCAAATGCCTCTTCTACCCTCATGTTTTTCTTAAGTCCCACATACTCCGCAGTCATTATACTGCCGACGGAGTTTGCCGGATACTTTAAGAACTCATTAATAAGCTTTCTGGTATCGGAGGTGGCACTTTTAAGTACTCTTTTAACCACCCTTGCCGGAAGCTCCTCAAGCATATCAACGGCATCATCCACATACAGATCCTCTATAATATACTTAAGCTCGGTATCGTTAATACTGTCTATTATGCTTTCCTGCTGCTCTACTTCCAAACAGGCAAATACCTCGGTAGCAAGCTCCTTGGGAAGCATACGAAATACAATAAGTGCCTTTTCATTATCAAGTTCTTCCATAAAGGCGGCTATATCAACTTCATTCATATCACAAAGTTCTTTTTTTAACTCTCTGTACTTTTTTGCTTCAAGAAGCTCAAGCAAAACTTCATGCATTATTTCATTGTCCATAATTATCACCTGCCTTTCTGTAAGTAATGTATAGTGTAATGTATTATTGATAAAATTACTATTAATATGAAAATATATTAATATAATTTTTAGATTTTATCAAGCCAAAGCAACTTTCTATTTAGAGTTTTTTAAGCATTTTTAAGCAAAAAAATAATAACAAAACCTGTAGCTCTAAACTTGCCTTTTTTTCTAAGTCTTGTTATTATTTTTTATCCTGCTGTTTAGCATAATTGCTCGCCTGTGAAACTTCCGGCTCTAAAATGCGGTGCTTAGCGTATCTACTTTAAGCTTTGTCAATTAATATTTTATTTACAGTTGACCAAACAGTAGAAAGATTAAGTATCGTATATACTTTTGAACTTTTTCATTAATATTTAATACTCTGACACCAATATCTCTCCGCCTTCATATTCGGCAAGAAAGATATCCTTAATATTCTTATGCCCCTGCTTTTCAAGCGTTTCCTCAAGCCAAGCCTCGTCTTTTCCTATGATTTCCAAAACATCCTTTTGTACCTGACCGTCAGTTATAATCGGGAATTTCGGATTTTGCTCACCGTATTTTACTATTATAAACTGTCCGTTTTGCTCCAAAATAGCCCTTTTGATCTCATGCACATAGTGGACATTATTGGCTCTTAACTTAAACGCCACATCATGTGCATTAAGCCCTGCCTTTCTGCAATTTTCCACAATAAGTTTGCCTTGGTTTACTATAAGCATCGGACTGCCGTCAAGCATTTTCTTAGCAAGCATATTGTTGGTCTTGATCCATTTAAGTACAAGAATCAAAATACACCATATAACCAAGATAAGACTGTACTGTACTACGGAAACATTGCTGTTATAGATAGGTCCTCCTATAATTCCACCGAGTACATAGTTTTGTATCTGGTCGCTGGCAGAAGTGGGAGCAAGATTTCCCTTTCCGCTTATATTTATAACAACTGCAAGTGATAATAATCCTATAGTAAGTTTGATCGCTACATCTACATAAAAACTTGGCATAATGCTACTCCTCTATTAATGAAATATTTGAACTCATTAGATTAATGGGCTCAAGAACATAATCACTGTCATTTATCAATATAACTCTGTAAAAAAATCCGTTTACATTTATCAAAGGCTCACCCTTCATTAAGGTGGTATTGATATACACATCCTTTGTCTCTACATGAAGTCCCTTTGCTATATGCTCCACCGATTTTAATACCGCTATTGACTGCTTGCTTGTATTTTCCAGATCTATTGCTTTATTAAGCTGCAAAAGCCCCAAAAAAACCATACAAAAAAGAGCAATCAGTGCCAACTCTCTGTATCTGGTATCTCTTTTATTTCTATAATAACGCACCAGACTGAATATTAAAACTGCAAAAACTATACCTAAAATAAGCAAATGTATCTTGTCCATAGTGATATTCCTTCGGACAAGATATTCATAGGAATAGAACTTCATAGCTGCAAACCTTCCTTTCAAAAATTTTCCTTCATATATCCATCACAAGCACATAAATACCTCAAGTAATGAACTATACTTTATTGCTTATATTACTAAAACTTCCTACACTTTTAAAGCGTAATTAATATTTAATTTTTAATATTACTTACACCATTTTCAGTTTTGAAAGTTTGAGTTATCGGCTTCCTCAAAATCTTTGTCAATAATAGTTATACCTTTAAGATATTTTGAAATCTCTATAACAGAACCTTCATCAACAAAAGCTCTACGACTATTGTTATATGGAACATTAAATAAACCTTTTCCATTTGCTTGATATAAATCGTTACAACAATGCTTATTGGATAAATACAAATAAAAAATATCCCGGCAAGCACAGAGCCAAGAACCTGTACCTGCCGAGATATTTCCATTTTATGCTGTAGGAATTAAGATTGCTTATTTTTCCGATAAGCCCTACTTTAAATTACAAGCAATATAGTCGATGCGACTGGATTCGAACCAGCGACCTCTGCGTCCCGAACGCAGCACTCTCCCAAGCTGAGCCACGCATCGTCAAGTAATATATTAGCATACTTTTAAGAAAAATGATAGAGTTTTTTTGATTTTTTTTAATTCTCTTGACTTGGTGTTTTTAGATAATCCTACTTAAAGTATCAGAAAATAGCCCTTACTTATTATTATTGTAACATAAATTAAGATTTTATAGCTTATTTTATTTACAAGATAGTAAGTTTTAATATATACTGGTAATAATTACTATTTTAGAATGTGTTAATAAGGTTGTTAAACTCATTATTTATATATATTAATGAGGCTTTACAATATTGCAACTTATAAAGAGTATAAAGGAGAAAAAATTAATGAGAAAAACTAAATTGCAATTAACAGGTGCAATGTTGCTTTCTTATTGTCTTTTGGCGGCGACTCCCATATCGTCTCATACATTGATTACAAGTTATGCAGCAGGAAGTGAGGTATCTTACCAACTTGATATCACACCGACAGTTACAACAAATGTTGATACTTATATCAGCAGCCGAATTCAGGATGCATTAAATACCAACGATGTAGTTACCGTATCGGGAAATGCTACTTTGACTGATGCCAACTCCGGTAATTCCATACAGGTCAGCATACCGCAAGGTAAAAAAGTAATCTGGAAAGCTACAGTTCACAATACTTCTTATAGCCATTCTGCAATATCACTTGTATCTACTGCTACTTCCGAATTCGAAATTGCAAATGGTGCATTATTAACTTCAGAGAGACGCCCGGTTTTAACTTCTGAACCTAGCAGCTATGTAAATGTTACAATTACAGGCGGTGATATTTATATATCTTCTAACAGCAATGATCATGGACTTGTATTAACAGGATTCGGCAAGTTTGATATGAGAGGCGGTCGTATAATAAGTTATTCATCAGCACAGGCTTTAAATATCGTCCCTACTCCCCACGGAAATACTACAGTCAATATACAGGGTGGAGTGATTTTTGCAACAGGTGCTAACAACACTGCCAACATAAGCGATCCTAACGGCAACTCTGCTATATACATATCGGCAATGGGCAATCCGCCTGTAGTAAATATAGACGCCGATAAGAGCGCTATAATTACTTGGGATCAAGCTGCATATTATGCCATAACCCCATTAATACGCTATGCCGGCGGTGGCTATGACAGCAGACATCTTGCAGTTTATCCGGGGTCTTCCACCCGTGTGTTCTGGTCTGCGGGTAACGGCGGACAGGCAGCTGTAAATTATGTAAAACCAAACGGTGAAAGGGGCATGATACATGATATACCTACCGGAGCGGACGATATTGATTTCCCTGCTCTTCCCGTCAATGTAGTATATGATAAGACAAAAAAGGGTGTTAACAATATTACATCACCTCAAGGAGAGGCAATCACTTTTGAGTATACGGGTGTCAATGGAACAAATTATCCTACAAGTACTACAAAGCCTGTAAATGCGGGAGAATATGAGGTTAGTACTACTTTACCTGATGAATACGGCAATCTTTTTGTATCATTGGGAGTATTAAAGATCAATAAAAGAGCTGTTACAATCAAGGTCGCAAATCAAACCATAGATAAAGACAGTGCACTTCCTTCACTTCCGCAAAGCTTTGCAGACTTTACAGTTGAAGGCTTGGCAAACGGAGACGGCAATCAGGATGCACTTTCATCCGTACCGACATTCTCATGGAACACAGACGGACACAGTGCGGGAACTTTTGCTGTAGGAACTGCTACAGCTATAGCTTATACCGATAATTACAAGGCGGCAGCTACAGCTATAACAGGTGTACTTAATGTAATTGACACCACTGCTCCAAGTAATCCGGGCACTAATCAAGGCAATCCAAGTACCAATCCAAGCAATCCGGGTATAAATCCAAGTAATCCAAGTGGCAACCTCGGCAATTTTGACAACTTAGGTACAGCTACCCCAAGTAACCCCGACAGACCAAATAACCAAGGTACTCCAAATAACCAAGGTGCTCCAAATAACCAAGGTGCTCCAAATAATCAAGCCGGCAATAACAACGGTTCCTCAAACAATTATGATTCGGGCAGTTCAGGAGGTGCAAGAAGCTCAGGCGGTTCAAGAGGTTCAGGCGGTTCAGGCGGTGCAAGAGGTACAGGTGCTTCCAAGGGCAACAAAACTACAGCCGCAAGTAAATCCACAGGCGGTGATTGGATACAGGATGTAAAAGGTTGGTGGTATAAGAACCCTGACGGTTCATATCCGAAAAATGCATGGCTTCAGGTAAGTTATAATAATAAGAGCGACTGGTATTACTTTGATGAGCAAGGTTATATGCAGACCGGTTGGAAGCTTATAAACGGAAAATGGTACTATATGTATGAGCAGACAGAAGGTACCAATGTAAAGGGAGCTATGGCTGCCAATACAACGATAAGCGGTTATCGTGTAGATGCAAGCGGTGCATGGGTACAGTAAATAAACATATTGGCGGCTTAAAGTGTAAAGATTTATACAATAATTAAAGTAAAAGCGGTATAGACCCTTGTATAAGCAAGAGTTTATACCGCTTTTTTCAAATATCTAAGATGATGCATTATAGGCAAAAATCTATTTTATAAAATTTTCTTAAAGACTTCATTTGCCACCTCTTCACTGTCCACTGACATAAAAAATCTTCCGATATGGCAAAACTTAACACCTTTTATTCCGGTTATTTCCTCCAATTTTTCTCCACCAAACCCTGCCCACTCCTTAGGAAAAGGCTGCCTTTGTTTGTTGGTTTCCTCAGTACTCGGCGGTATCGCTACAATACAAAACTCCCCATCCATACTTAAATATGTGCCATACAAAAGCCTCTTAGCCTTAAGATTTTCACTTTTTAGAACAGTAATCTGCCAGTTAGTAATATATTTACCCAGACTTAATACTTGATTGCTTGATTTGCTTATTTTATCCTCTACAACATCTATGGCTCTGTATTTGGATATAACTGATTTGATAAGATTAGACAGGACTGTATAAGCAAAGTCAACTGCTTTTATGAAGCAGGTATCGCTATCTGCCCCCTCCTCATCCCAGCCGGGATTAAATCCTGAGATTATATAGGATATAGTTACTTCTTCACTTAATGGAAGCTGTCCGTTATCCCTCCCGTCAATCCACTTAACCAGTTTGTTATCTATATCGCTAAAACAAGCCTCAAGATATGCATCCTGACAGTTATTTTCTAATAAGACATCTTTTCCGTATCTATTCCACAATAAGCCAAAACTTGAATACTTAATCCCATCATCTCTCTTTTCTTCAAAGCTTCTTTGATGATGATCGTAAGCATTTATTTTAATGTCATATACTCCGCCTACATCATACATGATTATATCAGAAGCCTTATCCTGTGCAGACAAAGCCCTGGTTCTAAATAACTTAACCTCCATAATCATGCTAAGTAGGGCAGTTGCAAAGACTTCATCCGCATGAAATACGCCATTATGGGTTATTGCAGTCGCTTCTTCAATATTTCCTACAAGTTCGAATTTTTTATACATATACTTCCTTTCGGTATTGCAATGCTGTGTGGCAGTTACTGTGCCACTTAAGTAAATAGCTCAAACTTCCCACACCCCAAATGGGGTTAGTACATTGAAAATTCAATATTTCAGCTAACAAAATAATGATTTATGCTGTTTTAGGTTTAGGATGTAATGCATTTTGCAGATATTTTGGCAGCCTTGATTCAAAATCAAGTATAAAACCGGATACTTGATATCAGTTATCTGAGCGGGAGTGGCAAACCAAGAGTCAAACAGGACATAGTCAGCAGATAATCCGGCTTTAGTTGCATTATCAAGAAGAGTAAGCATTGCCTTTGGTGCTTTTGTTTGAGCAAGTTCTCTACGCTTTCCTGCAATCGTTCTTTTGTCAAATGATCTTTTGGGACCAATAATATTTGATTCCTTAGAAGAAGCTAAAAGGCAACTGTTAACAGGGATAAGAGAATTGCCGTCACTCCAACATAAAGTAAGCATACGATAACCCTTTTGATAACTCATGCTTACATGGTCAAACACTCTTGAACTGAGTTCGGTCTTTTTACAGCCTGTTCGGTTAAAAAGACTGTCATCTATTATGAATACATTTTTTCGATCGGGTGATGTCAGCTTACTGATATCGTTATTGACTATATTGGCGGCAACTAGGGAAGTGAGACGAAGCCAATTAGTTTTTACAGAGTTCATGAAACGATAAAAAGCATTCTTGGAAAAGTTTTCGGTAAAAGTTCCTGTTTGTTGTTGCATATACATGCTCTTACCTACAAAGATGTTACTAAACTTGTATCTCAAAAGTGAGATTGCCGGAACACCTTTTTCCTTTGTGCCGTTACATTTTTTCAAAAGTTTACCTAATTGGTATTTTGTAAAAAACTTTTTTATATGATCAATTAAGGCTACCTCATCAGTACTTTTTTGTGTTATAATGGACATGGCATAAATCTCCTTTGGTATTTTGTTTTTTAGTCAATTCTATTATACCATTTGGAATTCATTTATGCCTTTTTTATTGGCTGAAATATTGAATTTTCAAGGTTCAGCACACCTTATTGGTGTGGGAAGTTTGAGCATTGTAAATATAAAAATATATTTCCATCATATTGTTTCAACAAGGATGCCTCCTATCGTAGGTGCAATAATAGGGGCTCCTGCTGTTGCCATTCCGTACCATCCCATCATTGTTCCCTTTTTCTCAGAACCATACATAGTAAGAATGATAACCTGTCCCATTGAAACCAAAATACCGTTTCCAATTGCCTGAAGAATTCCTCCTGCCATCATAATTCCAAAAATCGGAGTAATAATACTTAGTAATTCTCCCACAATAAAGAATAAAATTCCCGAAATATATAATTTTTTTGTAGGTATTCTTTTTACAAGAAACGCTGTCAGCGGCATAACGATAGCCATTGCAAGCGAATATCCACTTGTTACCCATTGTCCTGTGAAAATGAAAGCGGCCTCAGAACAGTAGATGTCCTTATTACAAATTTGAGAGCAAAATTCTCCCATTGCGACAGTTTTAAGATCGTGACAGTTCGCGGATTGGGATATAAGGCGGTGATTCAATGAAGAAAAATTCCCGTATCAATGCCAAAAGCATCACTTTCGGCAATTATGTTGTCATTTTCCTGATTATGCTGTTCTTTTGTGGAAGCTATGCTGGAATCTACTTCATGCAGATTTATGACCGCGAGTTGATTTATGTCATTCTTTCCATGTTCACCTATATTGTTGTACTCAGTATCGTCGTCTGTGTTTTATTCGCTTTTTTCAGGCGAAAAGTCCTGATGCGACCGGTTTATTATCTGTGTGAAGCAGCACAAAAGGTAGCAAAAGGCGATTTTTCTATCCGTCTTTCGCCATTGAGGAAAGATGGGAAAAAAGATGAATTTGAGGTATTATTTGAGGATTTTAATACGATGACTTCGGAATTGGAAAGCACAGAAATCTTGAAGAATGATTTTGTCTCCAATGTGTCACATGAATTGAAAACCCCATTGACCGTCATACAGAATTATGCGTCTATCCTACAAAGTGATGAACTTGCTGACGAAGAACGGAAAGAATACTCAAACCGTATTGGCGCAGCCGTAAACCGCCTTTCTGTCCTTGTTACGAATATTTTACAGGTCAATCGTCTGGAAAACCAGAAGATCAGCCCGATGTTACATCCGTTCAATTTGAGTGAGGCATTGAGCCGATGTATTTTGAATTATGATACACTACTGGATAAAAAGGAAATCGAGTTGGAAACGCAATTAGACCAGAATCTGGTTGTGGATGGTGATGAAAATCTCTTAGATATGGTTTGGAACAATTTAATCTCCAATGCGATTAA
>ERZ773043.1158-NODE-1158-length-15153-cov-4.867665_pt1 | contig 15153 bp, 11 predicted proteins | sample MGYA00580636_ERZ773043 | MGnify/ENA primary metagenome ERZ773043 (study PRJEB29015, sample SAMEA2737992) | human oral metagenome | biome: human oral; feature: human-associated habitat; material: dental | place: China | collected 2065 ... | reverse complement strand
TAGATGAAAAGACAAATGAAAGCGGATTTTATGCATTTCTTAACCGCAATAAAAAGGGCTGTACTATTAATCTTAAATCAGATAAAGGCAGAGAAATATTTTATAAGCTTGTAAAAGAGGCTGATATTGTTGTTGAAAATTTTAGACCGGGTGTTACTAAAAAACTTAAGGTAGACTATGAAACATTAAAGAAAATAAATCCCGGCATTATATATGCCTCAGGAACCGGATTTGGGCAGTATGGTCCTTTATCACACAGACCTTGTTATGATATCGTGGCACAGTCGCTTGCAGGCATGGTAAATATCACAGGCTACCCGGATACTCCACCGGTAAAAGTGGGTGCTTCAATAGCCGATAATGTTACAGGTATATACCTATGTGTAGGTGTTTTAATGGCACTGTACAGAAGAAGTGTTACAGGTCAGGGACAGCATGTAGATGTGGCTATGGCGGATACTATATTTACTTTACTTGAAAATGCTATAGTTACAACAACTCTTTCAGGTACAATACCTCAAAGACAGGGAAATATAGATCTTACTATAGCGCCGTTTAATATTTATGAGGCAGAAGACGGTTATGTGGCACTTGGAGTCGGAAATGACAAGCTTTTTAAGGTATTTTGTGATGTTATAGGACGCAGTGATCTTGTACAGCATCCTAAATACTGTACAAATGACCTTAGAGTAAAAAATTACAATGACGGACTGCATGATATTATAGTGCAATGGGTTAAAAAGCATAAAAAGAGAGATATTGAGGAAATGTTTGATAAAGTCGGCATTCCATGCGGTCCCGTGCTTGATATGAAGGAGGCGATAGAGCATCCGCAGTTTCAGGAGAGGGAGATGATGGTGCATATGGAGCATCCCTTAATAGGTGATATGTATTTTCAGGGTTGCCCGATAAAATTAAGTGCAACCCCCGGAAGCGTAGATACACCTGCTCCGATGCTTGGGCAACATAATAAGGAAATCTACGGTCTGTCCGATGCTGAGCTTGAAGAGCTTAAAAAAGAAGGAATAATTTAATACAAAAAAGGAGCCTGTCAGGCGGATTTTAACTATCCGCCCGGCAGGTTTTTATTCCCGTAAATTATTTCAGGGCAATATAAAAACTTCTCCTTGTATATTAAAATCAACAGTTGTATACTATTATAACAGTTAGTTGGTACTAATTATATTAGATTAAGTAATTTTAACTAATTTTAACCATTTTTAAAAAGGAGATATGTAACTTTATGAGAAGATTAGCTGCAATTATACTATGCCTGGCAACAGTTGTACTGTCTGCCTGCTCAGCTGTTGACAAAAATCAAGTTCCGTCGGACAGTGTTCAAAAAGATGCGGTATTGAATATAGCCGGAGACAGGGCATATGAATCATCAAGAGAGGGAGCCTCGTTGGTATTCGATACTCTTACCGGAATAGATCAATATTATCATGCAACTCCTTCACTTATTGAAAACTGGAAAGCTGAAAATAATTTTAAAGAATATGAACTTACAATAAGAGATGGAGTTAAATTTCATGACGGGACTGAGTTGGATGCTGATATTGTAAAATGGAATATAGAAAATGGGGGCGAAATAAATTACTGCGGATATAGTTATCTGCTTGATAAGGTTGAAACTTTAGACAAACTGCATCTGAAGGTAAGTTTCATATCTCCATATTTATATTTTGATAGAGATCTTGCTCTAATTCCATGCATAAAACCTGACGGTTACACTAAAGAGGGAAAGTTTAAGGATTTTGTGGGAACAGGTCCTTTTAAATTTGAGGGTAAAAATGATGGAGATATAACTACACTTACAAAAAATAAAGATTATTGGGATTCGGAGTACAAAACTGATATAGAAAAAATTCAATGGCATTATATAAAAGATGCGCAGACACGAAAATTGGCACTTGAAAGCGGTAAGGTAGATGTCTTAGGTATTAGTGAGCATGGTATATCCATACCTTATACCGTAATTGATGAATTAAGTAAAAATGATAATTTTGATTTTATTAAGGAGGATGACGAGGCATATACAAGTACGGCTTCAGTTAATACTAACTGGAAAAAAGGCAGGATGTCGGATGTCAATTTAAGAAGGGCTTTTGAGACAATCTTTGATAGAGAAGCTTTGGTAAAAGATATATTCCTTGGCATTCCAAAGGCTTGCGGACACATATATAATCCTAAATTTGATGACGGTCCCCGAAAGGAAAGTCCGTTTTCTTATTCAGAAGAAGCGTTTAAAAGCAATCTTGAAAAAGCCGGCTATACAGTAGGAAACAGTTCTACTCCTACAATAGATAAATCGGGAGAGCCTCTTGTACTTAAACTTCTTGTAGATGACACGGAATCTGAAAAAGACTTTGCTGTTTATACGCAGGAATTATGCAAAAAGTGGGGTATAACTATTAATATAGAGAGCATGGAAAGCGCTTCAGGTAAAAAGCAGATCGAAGACGGTGAATATGATCTTATAATAGGGCACCCCTGGTTTGTACCGCTTATAAACAGCCTGGGATATATAGGCTTGTCGGATGAATATATGGATGTGGGGCTTGGATTTTGTGTAAATGATGAGATGAAAAAAGCCGGAGAGGCTTATATGGCAGCTGACAACCCGGAAGAAGCATCAAAGTATTCCGACGAAATCTGGAAGATACAGTATGACCAGGCGGTAGTAATACCGCTTTATGTCAATTTAAGATATATGTTTTACAATAAGAAATTTGAGGGCTTCCATTTTGACAGCGATGTATTCAAAATAGATCTTAACGGAGTTAAATACAGACAATGATTAAGAACATTGGTAAATGCTTAAAGAAGCTTTGGGATAAACGATTAATCAGAAATATTATATTGTTTTTCCCTATGTTATTTATAGTAACACTTATTTCATTTGCAGTTGTATATTATGCACCCGGAGATGCTGCGACTCTCCTTCTGAAAGAAAATCTTCAAAGGACAAATGTAAGCAAAGAAGAAGCCGGAAAATATGGTGAAAAAATCGGTATTAACGGCAGCTTTGCCAAACTTTACGGCAATTGGATATCAGGTGTGTTAAAAGGCGATTTCGGGAGATCCTACAGCAAGGGAGAAAGTGTGATCAATGTTTTGAAGTCAAGATATAAAATTACTCTGATAATTGCATTTTTCAGCATTATATTTGAAGTGTTAATTTCATTTCCTCTGGGTCTTTATGCAGGAATCAGACCCGGAGGGTTTTTAGATAAAATTGTAAGTGTATGGTCTGTTATAAGCTGTGCCATTCCTGCTTTTTGGATAGGCTTGATATGCTTATGGTTTTTAACAATAAAATTTCATTTTAAATATGCCATAGGTTATACAGGGCTGCAAAGTCTTCTTATACCTGCATTTATAATGGGGATTATAAGTTGCGGTCAGCTTTCCTGTGCTATACGGAGAAAAAGCAGGGAGATTTCTTCTTCAAGTTTTATAGAATTTGCACATGCACAGGGGCTCGGCAATAAAGATATATTATTCTGTCATATGCTGAAACACATTCTGCCCTCCGCCTTATCAGTCATTATACTTGATTTATCAGGTTTTGTAGGAGGGGCGGTAATAATGGAAGAAATATTTAATATACCGGGCTTTGGAAGTATGTTGCTTGAGGTAATTAAATTAAAAGATTATCCTCTTATAAGCGGCTCATTATTTTTTACAGGTGCTATGATTTGCTTTCTTAATCTGGTAGCTGACAGTATTTATCCGTCAATTGATGCAAGAAATAACAGCGAACTTCTCGGAGGAGCCTGATATGTTGAAACAAAAACTATCTCCTCAAATATTGATTTATGGAGCTATAAGTTTATTTATAATAATAACCGTATTATTAATATCATTTATTGCAGAAAAATTTAATTTGGGAAACGGAGATTTTGATAAATTAGCCGCACCGAGTATTTATCATATATTCGGTACGGATAATATGGGGAGAGATATGTTAATCAGAACTATAACAGGTTTTAGAAATACTTTTCTTTTAGCACTTGTATCACAATTTATTCCGTTTGCGGCAGGGGCGTTGCTGGGTTCATTTCTGGCTTATTTCGGTGGGATTTTTGATGAAATTTTATATCACATATTTAATATTGTTCTGGCATTTCCTATTATACTGGGAGCAATATTTTTAAGTGTATTGTTTGGGAGCGGAATAACTGTAGTGCTTGCAGTAATTTCGATATTTGGAACAATATATAATACTAAAATAGTGCGTGCTGAAATAGCACAGGTCAAAAATGAGGAATTTATACTTGCTCTTAAGATAAATAAAATAAGCAATATGAAAATTTTTATAAATCACATAATACCAAGGGCATTTTTTGTATTGCTCCCTTTGCTCCCGCTTTTTGTAGGGCACAGTATGATATGTATTTCTTCATACTCTTTTATAGGTCTTGGCATGAATATATCTACTCCTGAGCTGGGGGCTATACTTAAAGATTCCTTGCGATTTATATCACAGGCTCCGTGGCTTATAATAATTCCTGGAATTTTTCAATTTACATGTGTGTTTATATTTTCGATGTATTCAGCCGCATTGGAAGGTAAACTGACACTAAACAGAGAAATATAGATTGAAAAATATTTTTCATCACTATTTTAGATTGAAAAATATTTTTCATCACTATTTTTGCCGCCGCCCGGCGGAGGAATGGAGATTAATATGGAAAATGTTTTGTTTGAGTTTAAGAATTATACCTTAAAGTGTAAAGATAAAATATTACTTGATAATATTAATTTTACAATTGCGGCAGGTGGAATATTTTCTGTTATAGGAGAGACCGGAAGCGGCAAGACCTTGCTTGCAAAGAGTATAGTCGGTTTACTGCCGGATTATATGAACCGGCAGGGTAATATAATTTATAACGATGGAAACAACTCATACGATTTAGTTAATCTTGCTGCTAAAGAAAGAAAATTGTTAAGGGGCAGACAACTATTATGGATTCCACAAAGCTCATCAGCACTCAATCCTCTGCTGACAATAAAAAAGCAGTTGTTTTTGCCTATAATAAGGCACAGAAATGTGTCTATCAAAGAGGCGGAAAATATAGTTAAAGAGCTGTTTGAAATCCTTGAGCTTGATATAAAAATATTAAATAATTATCCTTACAGCCTGTCAGGAGGTATGAAGGTAAGGGTTATGATTGCGCTCGGGCTTGCCGTGCAAAGCAGGGTGCTTATAGTTGATGAACCTACAAAAGGACTTGATGCAGACAGATGTACTTTGATTATGAAGATTATTAATTATGTCAGTACTGAATTTGGTGTAAATATAATATTGATTTCTCACGATTTGAGTATTGTGCTTGAACAATCATCTTACTGTGCAGTAATGCATGATGGTAAAATTGTAGATACGGGTCGTGCACAAGAAGTCTTGATAAATAAGCCTCATAGATATGTCAGGGCATTATATAAGGCAATGCCTGAAAACGGTATGGAGGTACTTGATTTTGAATGAAATAATAAGACTTAAGGGTGTGGATATAACATATTTTAAGAGCAAATCCGTTCAAAATAGTAATAAAACGGGCACTAAAGTATTGACTGATGTAAATTTCTACATGAAAACAGGCGAAACCATAGGCTTGTTGGGAAATTCCGGCTGTGGCAAATCAACACTTTCTTATGTGTTTTGCGGGATTAAAAGTATATCTTCAGGCAATATAACCTGCCCTTTTGATAAAGTTGCCTTAGTAATGCAAAATCCGGAGTCTTCATTTGATCCAATGTGGAGTATAGGAAAAACACTTCGTGAAATCAGACTTAATTATTTAAAGACACATAATCTTACACTGCCTCATAAAGACGAACTTGAAAAGGAATTTAAGAACTGGTTTTCAAAGTTTGCAATAGATGAATCGAAACTTTATAATTATCCGAATCAGTTCAGCGGCGGAGAGTTACAGAGAATTGCAATAATATGTGCCCTTTTAAGAAATGCGGAAATAATTATTTTTGATGAGGCAACATCTATGTTGGATGTGTTGGTTCAGGCTAAGGTAATGAAACTGCTGATGGAAATTAAAGAAGAATATAATCTGTCATATCTTATAATAAGCCATGATATAGATATGGTTAAACTTCTATGCAGCAGAATATACAAAATTGAGAATGGGTATATCAAAGAACTTTTAAAAGATCAGGAGGAATGACATTGCTGATTCATAAGCGTATATGGGAATTGGTATATGGAGTAAAAAGATATATTTTTTCAAAGGGACTTATAGGTATTTTTATAAGCGTTATTTCCATTATACAGGCAATACTGCTTGGGCGTATAGTAGGAGGGGTATATTCAGGTGAAATAACCGACTCTGTAACCTCTGTAACGGGAGATGCTGTACTGCTGGCAGTACTGTTGTTATTGCGCATACTACTACTTTGGTTTAATCAGGTTTATGGGAAATGGATTATAGGCAGGGTAAAGAACAGACTGAGAGAAAGAGCTTTTATTAAACTTTTAAAACTCGGTCCGGGATACCTTACACAAAGTCGTACAGGCATATTGGAGTCCACCATAGTAGCAGGGGTGGATTATCTTGAGGGGTATGTATCCTTGTATCTTCCGCAGATTCTTGTATGTATTATAGGTTCAGGCACAATGATAATCTATATTTTTTCCATAAAGATTATACTTGGAATGATGGTATTGGCAACTACCGTTACAGCTCTTTTTGTTCCCGTATTTTTTGTGGAGTGGATTTCCAATTTTACACAGGATCACTGGCAGTCATATACAGAACTTAATGCACAGTTTGTTGATTGTGCACAGGGTATGGTAACTTTAAAGGCATTTAATGCGGAAGTAAGAGTTGGAAATTATCTTAAAAAGAAAATGAATACGCTTTTTAAGGCAACTATGAAAAGTCTCAGATTGAATCTTGTGGATGTGGGAATAGCGGGCTTTGCAATTTCTTTCGGTTCCGCATTTACTCTTGCCCTTGCTGCATACTATACTGCCAAAGGGAGTATATCGGTTTCGCAGCTTTCAATATTGTTATTCATGATAACAGAGGTTTATAGACCTGTAACGGAACTTGGCATATATTTTCATCAGGGTTTTATGGGAATGACTTCAGCAAATGATATATTTAAACTTTTAGATGAAGAAGAAAGCATAAAAGATTGTGAAAGCGGTATTTTTTCGTCTGAGCTTATAAAAACAGGCTCTAAACCGGCAGATGTGATAATAAATTCAATTCCTCCGCAGATAAATTTTTATAATATAAGTTTCAGCTATTATGCTGAAGATAATGAAAATAAAAACAAAAGGAAATTATTTAATAATTTAAACTTAAATATATCAGCCGGTGAAAAAATCGCACTTGTTGGAGAATCCGGCAGCGGAAAAACCAGTTTAATAAAACTTTTGATGAGATTTTATGATATTGATGAAGGCGTAATCTATTATAACGGTATAAATATAAAGGATATTCCGCTGAAGCTGCTTAGGGAAAAAATATCAGTGGTTTCTCAGGATACATATTTGTTTAACGGAACGATAGAGGAAAATTTGAGGCTTGCCAAACCGGATGCTTCTTTATCCGAAATTGATGAGGCTGTTAAAGCTGCAAATATATATGATTTTATATATTCGTTGAAAGATAAATATAAAACAAGCATAGGTGAGAGAGGTATTAACTTTTCAGGTGGGCAGAGACAACGTATAGCAATAGCAAGAGCAATACTTAAAAATGCTCCGTTGATTATTCTTGATGAAGCGACTTCAAGCCTTGACAGCAAGAATGAAAATGATATTCAAAAAAGTCTTGAAAAATTGTTGGAGGGTAGAACTACGATTATTGTGGCACATCGTCTTTCAAGTGTTGAGATGGCAGATAGAATATTTGTACTTAATTCAGGAAATATAGTTGAGGAAGGTACACATAAGGAGCTAATGAAAAAAGGAAAATACTATTATCGCCTTGTATCGGCACAGAATGTAGAGGTTATACAATGAGTTTAATATTAAACCGATTAAACAAGTATCAAAATATCAGAAATCTTACAAGCTATGTTTTTAAGCATACGGGTAAATTTGTAATTTCCATTGTATATGGGATATTTGAGCAGATATTCACGCTTTTTTCTTTGTTGTTCGGAGCATATTTAACAGGGCTTGCATTTACAGGAACAAAAGGTGAAGAAATATCAGGATATTTTTTAGCTTTACTGGCTTGTATAGCGGCTAAGGGCTTATTTTCATATCTGCATATGTATGTTTGTCATGAAGTTGCTTATATGGTTCTGGAAGATTTAAGAGGCGATGTCTATGATGCACTTGCTGAAGCGGCGCCATATAACAGTGCTGATTACAGGACAGGTGATGTAAGCTCGATCATAATGGAAGATGTTGAAACTCTTGAGGTATTTTTGGCACATATATTTGGAGATTATATCATTGCTGTTATATGTATGATATTATTTACAGGTATTTATGGATTTTTTTCATTTACGGCAGCTTTAGTAAGTTTTATAGCTTCATGTATTATATTGACGGTTCCTTACTGGTTTGTAAATATAAATGAAAAACTTGGGAGTAAATTAAGAGAAGGTTTGGGTCAGACTAATGCAGGAGTAGTGGACAGTATACAAGGGCTTGATGAAATTGTAATTTTTGGAGCTGAAAAAAGGTTTATTGATAAAATAAAACAGGATACTGACAACTTAAATAAAATTGAGGTTGAAGACGGTAATATTAAGGGTTTACAGGTAGGGATAATAGGTTTGATTATGTCAAATGTACTTATATATATTATTTTACTTGCAAATAATATGGCATTACACGGCAGTTTGTCTCCGGTATTTACAGGTGCATTTATAGTTATGTCATTAAATATATTTTTTCCGGTAGTTATGGTATCACAAAGTGCAGGTAAAATTGATGCGGCAGCGGCTGCAGCTAATAGAGTATATGCTTTGCTTAGTAAAGGTTCACCGCTTAAAAAAGTAGATTCCCGGTGTATAGGAGGTCTTGAACGGAGTAATGCTGGTGATAATGATTCTATAGTATTATCGGTTCGTGATGTTGAATTCTCATACGATAAAGTCTTTAATAATAATAATGATTCCGAAATAATTTCAAATACAGTACTTAAAGGTGTAAATCTGGATATTAAAAAAGGTGAAAATATAGTAATTACAGGCGAATCGGGAGCCGGGAAAAGTACTCTTATATACCTTCTTATGAGATTTTTCGATCCGGATAAAGGTGATATATATCTGTTTGGAAAAAATATGAAAGATATTAAGCCGGAAGAAGTGAGGAAAAATATAGCTTATGTTCCGCAGGATGTATATATTTTTCATGGTACCGTAATAGATAATTTACGTCTTGGAAAGCCTGATGCGGATATTGATGAAGTAAAGGAAGCGGCACGTATAGCATTTGCAGATGGGTTTATTTCTAAAATGAAAGACAATTATAATTCTTTTATAGGAGAAAGAGGCATAAATTTATCAGGAGGACAAAAACAGCGATTGGCAATTGCCAGGGCACTGCTTACCGGAGCTGACATTATAGTTATGGATGAGGCGGTGTCCAATCTTGACAGCGAGAGCGAAAGCGAGTTTAGAACGGCACTTGATAATATCTCCAAACAAAAAACGATTATAACTATCGCACATAGGAATTCCACAATAATGGCAGCTGAAAGAGTTGTAATACTTGAGAACGGAAAAATTACTGTAAGTGAGAAACCGCAGGAATGGATAAAAAGAGTGATTGCTGAAAGTTGAGCCGCTGTAATAAAGTTTTATTCCCGTAAAAACACAATCCCTGTTATACAGGTGGTTGTGTTTTTTTATGCTCAAATTCAGTTGACAAATTTTTTTATTCCTGTTACAATATAAAAAACAGACCGACTGTCAGTCTAAAAAAGGAGGAAAACTTATGAAGAATAAAAAGGAACAGATTTTGGATATTTCATTCTCTCTTTTTCTGGAAAAGGGATATGATAATACTTCAATTAGTGATATTTTAAGTAAATTGGATATTGCGAGGGGCACTCTGTATTATCATTTTGAATCTAAAGAGGCAATTATGGATGCGATTATAGAGCGCTCTGCAAAAAAAATAGTAGAAGAGGCACAAAGTATTGTTTTGAAAAAAGAACTGCCCGTATACGAAAAGATTTTTGCATTGTTTTCCAGTACGAGTATGAAGCGTTTATCCGGCGGGAATTTGATGATTGATTATATGAATCAACCTCAGAATGCACTTTTTCATGAAAAGAGCAACATATCCTTCATTCAAAAAATCACTCCTATACTGGGGGATATTATCAAAGAGGGTATGGAAGAAGGTATATTTCACAATGCTTTTCCTTATGAGAGTGCGGAGCTGATTTTGGTTATGATCATAGGATTTATAGATGTACATTATGAAAATATGGATAAAAAGGATTTAGAACGCCGGACGGAGAGCCTTTTATACAATATAGAGCGGATGCTGGGGGCAAAAGAGGGGAGTTTCGACAGATTAAAGGTATTGTCCTGATATTAAAAGTGAGGTGGATAAGATGAGTAACGGATATAAGAAATTTTTATTATTATGGGGAGCCAGCCTTATTTCGGCAAGCGGCTCGGGTATGAGTTCTTTTGCACTTGGTATTTTTATTTATCAAAAAACAGGGATGAGCAGTATGACCGGATTAATGATTTTGGCAGGTTTTCTTCCGGGGCTTCTTTTTTCACCTTTTGCAGGTGTTTTGGCAGATCGTCATGACCGCAGGCTGTTGATGCTTATGGGAGACGGATTATCCATTACAGGTTTGCTGTGTATACTGTTTTCTTTGCAGTTTCTGCATGAAACATTTCTAATTGGAGGAATACTTCTTGGAGCGGCGATAAGTTCAGGATTTTCTTCTCTGGTGGAGCCGTCATTTCGTGCTACGATATCCGATCTGCTGGAAAAAGAGGAATATACAAAAGCGAGTGGAATGGTGCAGCTGATACCGGCTTCACGCTATCTGCTTTCACCGGTGCTTTCAGGACTGGTTTTAAGCATTGCGGGCATCCGTTCGATCCTTTTTCTTGACATTCTAACCATACTGATTACTTTACCGGTTACCTATGCTGTAAGAAAGGAAATGAAGGGAGTATGTCGTCCTGTGGAAGCTAAACTGGGGGAAGATTTGAAATTCGGTTTTCATATTATTTATGATAAAAAGGGACTCTGGGTTCTGGTTATGCTGGGTATTTTGGTTTCCTTTTGTCTGGGGACAGTTCAGACTCTTATGATACCGATGCTTTTGTCCTTTGGTGGAGAATCTTTCGCAGGATTTGCAACTACGATTTCAGCTTTCGGAATGTTGGCAGGCGGATTAATTTTAGGCAGGGTGAGTATAAAAAAAGATTTGACGTATATTTTGCAGTTTGCTCTGTTTGGAATGGGATTTTTTATGGCTGCATTTGCATGGAGAGAGAATAAGATCATGGTCTGTTTTTTCGGGTTTTGTCTTTTTTTGAGCCTGCCGTTTGCAAATACGGCGATGGATTATCTGGTAAGAGTTACTGTTCCGTCAGTTCATCAGGGAAAAGCATGGGGACTTATAGGTCTTATTTCTCAGGTAGGTTATGTAGCCGCATACGCCCTGACAGGAGTGCTCGTTGATTTTATTATAAATCCTTTTATGCAAAAGGAAGACGGTATTGCAAGGGCGGTTCTGGCGTTAATCGGCAGAGGCGAGGGGAGAAGTGCTGCACTTATGATTATTCTTGCAGGTGCTTTCCTTATGATTATAGCCTTGACTTTGCCATGCAGGAATGAAATTAGAAAATTGGAGGAAGAGCATGTATTGGACGCTGCTTAAAAATGATATAAAGTATAATCGTCTGCAAAGTTTTAATATTGCATTTTTCATTATCCTGTCAGTTGCGTTTTTGGCAGTGGCAGGTCAGCTTACGATTCGCTTAAATGACTCTATTCATAGCTTGCTTGAAAAAGCAGAGACTCCTCATCTTTTACAGATGCATACCGGAGAGATAAATATGGAGCGAATGAAATTATTTGTGGAATCGCATCCTGAGATTGGGGAATATCAGATTCTGGAATTTTTAAATATAGATCAATCTCTCCTTGCTTTTAACGGAGTTTCATTGAAAGATTTTGTATATGATAACGGTTTTTCGGTGCAAAGTCCGAAGTTTGATTATTTGCTGGATCTGAAAGGAAACAAGATTAATCCGAAAATCGGAGAGGTATATGTTCCTATACTCTATCAAAGTGCAGGACTTGTCAAGGAGGGAGATATTCTCAGTATTCGAGATCACAGGCTTAAAGTGACGGGTTTTGTAAGAGATTCCCAGATGAATTCATCAATATCCATTTCTAAGCGTTTTATAATCAATGAGGAGGATTATAGCTCCATTAAAGCATTGGGAAATCCGGAGTATTTGATAGAGTTTCGTTTGCATGATTTAAAGGATTCTTCAAAGATTGAAGCCGCTTATGCTGAATCAGGATTAGAATCAAACGGACCGCCTTTTTTAAGTTATCGCCTGTTCAAAATTGTAAATGCTTTTTCAGATGGTATTACGATCATTGCCTTGCTTTTAATAGGTATGCTTATTATAGGGATTTCGCTCTTATGTATACGTTTTACTCTTTTGGCTAAGCTTGAAGAGGATTACAGGGAACTTGCCGTGCTAAAAGCAATCGGTATATCTCCGGCAGAGATCAGGCTGTTATTTCTGGCAAAATATCTTTTCATAGCAGGGATATCTTCGATAGCGGGATTCTTTCTCTCATTTCTGCTAAAGCGTCCATTTCTTGCAAATATGAAGATGTTTTTCGGAGAGACGCAGGAAAGCGGATTAAGCTATGCGGCTGCGTTTATCCTGAGTGCACTTATATTTCTGGTGATTTATCTTTATATGAATAAACTCTCAAAAAGGTTAAAATATTTGAAGTTAAATGAGAATGCGGTAGAGGAAAAAGAAATTTTTTTCCATTCTCTTTCGAATTTGCCGAAGATGCTGCAGCTTGTAATCAGCGATTTTTTTGCCAGAAAAAAGATGTACTTTACACTGGTTTCGGTTTTTGTGCTTTCAGTATTTATTCTGACAATTCCGATGTCAATATATTCGACTATATCGGATAAGAATTTTGTAAACTACCTGGGTGTAGGAGTTTATGATATACGAATAGATATATCTGAGACTGCAAAAAATGAAGAGGCACTGCAAGCACTGCTTAAGGATTTGGAGAAAGACCCTGCCGTAGATAAATTTGAACTTTACACAGGAAAGCTGGTCGATTACAGGACAGAGGAAGGAACGAGGCAAAAACTGTGGATTGATTCCGGTAAGCAAAGCAGTTTTCCGATAAGATATATTTCGGGAAAGGCTCCATTAAGTGATTATGAAATAGCATTATCGAAGCTGGCATCTGATGAATTGTCAAAGAAAGAAGGGGACAGCATTACTCTCCTGATTGGAAATGAAGAAAGAGTGCTGAGAGTATCGGGGATTTTTTCGGACCTGACAAACGGGGGTAAGACTGCAAAAACAAACTTTCGTATTGACGAAGGTGATACCGTGTGGACAGTGATTCCTATAAGGCTACATGAGAGCTCCTCTGTCAGAGATTTTATGGAGGATTATACACAGCGATATTCTTTTGCCAGATTTGCAGATACTGAGACTTATCTAAAACAGATATTCGGAAATACGATTGTGATGGTAGAAAATATTACCAAAGTAGCATTAGCTGCCTGCCTTTTTCTGGTTTTCCTGATTGTAAGTCTGTTTGTCAGGATGATGTATTTAAAGGATAGAGGACAGAATGCTATTTTGAAATCAATCGGTTTTAGCAATAGGAGTTTATATTTACAGTATATGGCAAAAACGGTTTTTAGCTTAAGTGCAGGTATTTTAGCAGGTAACCTTCTGGTTTTGAGTGTAGGCGATCGATTGACAGGAAAGATTCTTTCTCTTATCGGCGTTAGCGGTGTGCATTTTGTCAGAAATCCGATCTTTACATATTTTTTGGTTCCTTTCGCAATGCTGTTATCTGCTGTTTTTGCTACAATCATTGGAGTAAAAGGATTAAGCAGAATGAATATTGCCGAGTTTTTAAAGGAGGAATGAGCAGAATGATTTTAAAAGGAATAAATCTGGAAAAAAGTTATGATAATGCAGTACTTAAAACAAAGGTGTTAAAAGGAGTTGATATTGAACTTAAAGAGGGGGAATTTGTATCAATTATGGGCAAGTCAGGTTCGGGAAAATCTACATTACTAAATATTTTATCCTCTCTGGATGCTCCGGATAACGGAGAACTTTACTTTGAAGGAAGAAAAATCACACATCTTGAAGAGGAAGAAGCTGCAAAGCTTCGCCGGGAATCTTTCGGCTTTGTGTTTCAGCTGCCTAAAATGGTACGAAATCTCAGCATCATGGATAATATCCTCCTTCCATCAGTAAGTTACAGGAAGAATAAGAAAGAACTGATCGCTAAGGCACAGGAACTTATGAAAAAAATAGGAATTGAGCAAATCGCAGACAACAGGATTTCTCAGGCTTCAGGCGGGCAGCTGCAACGTGCCGGAATATGCCGTGCACTTATTAATGATCCGAAGATTCTTTTTGCGGATGAGCCTACCGGAGCGCTGGATTCAAAAACAGGTCAGGAGGTGCTTGAACTTTTTTCTACATTGCATGCAGAAGGAAAGAGCATTCTTATGGTTACTCATGATATTCAGGTGGCATCAAGGGCGGATCGGGTAATATTTATGAAAGATGGTTTTTTAGTCGGAAAAATTAAGCCCGGTGCCGACCGTAAAGAGGGTTTGAAGCAAATTCAGGAGGCGGTGAATTCCTTATAGGATAGAGAGGTATTTAAATATTAAATATATTTAAATGTTATAAGAAAAGAATCCGAGTTTATAAGAGCCGGTGCAAAGATAGATAAGAAAGGCATTTAAACATTATAAGAAAATAATAGGAATTTTTACAGGAATGATTTTTTCACAAAAATGAAATTTTAAATAATATATATCAAAACGGAAATACAATAAAAATATATTATATATAAAAACAAAAAAAGACTTTTTCAGACTTTCAAGAGATTGGGCTTCGGCTTGTTTCTCTTCTTTTTGTTTTCATTTTTTCTGT
>ERZ773043.1157-NODE-1157-length-15161-cov-5.820138_pt1 | contig 15161 bp, 16 predicted proteins | sample MGYA00580636_ERZ773043 | MGnify/ENA primary metagenome ERZ773043 (study PRJEB29015, sample SAMEA2737992) | human oral metagenome | biome: human oral; feature: human-associated habitat; material: dental | place: China | collected 2065 ... | reverse complement strand
TGGCGCAGACAATTCAGTGGGTCAATCAAATCTTGCCCGAGAACAAGCCGCGGCATTTGCTCGGTATTTCTGAGCCAGACGATATTTTTGCGGCGATTGAGCAGGGAATCGACACCTTTGACTGTGTCAGCCCAACGCGCGTGGCCAGAAACGGTGCCGCCTATACGCCATTTGGTCGGGTTAATGTTCGCGGGAGAAAGTACCGCGAACTGTTTGAGCCAATTATGGAAGATTGCGACTGCTATACGTGCCGCCACTACACCGCCGCCTATCTCTGTCATTTGCTTCACGCCCGCGAATCTCTGGCTGGCACGCTATTATCAATCCATAACGAACGATTTATCGTCAAACTAGTTGATGATATTCGTGCCAGCCTAGAGAATGGGACATTTTATGAGTTTCGCGAGGCATTTTTGGCGATGTACTATCGTCGCTAATGCGAGAGCATTATTCGACCGTCACGCTCTTGGCGAGGTTGCGTGGCTGATCGACGTCATGACCGCGCTTGACAGCCACGTGATAGGCTAGGAGTTGCGACACGACATTGAACAGAAGTGGCGTGAGGTGCGATAGCTTTGTCGAGACGCGGATCACCGTCTCGCCCGGCACCTTTTTCGTCGTGTCGGTGATGACAATGGCGTGAGCGCCGCGAGTGTTCATCTCGATCAAGTTGCTCTGGGATTTTTCGTATAACCAATTGTCTTGGATATAGCAGACTTCAAAGAAATGGTCATCAATCAGGGCGATCGGACCGTGTTTCAGCTCACCGGCGGCATACGCTTCGGCGTGAATGTAACTTACTTCTTTAAGTTTCAGTGCACCCTCCATGGCAATCGGATATAGCGTATCGCGGCCGATGTAGAGTGCGTGATTGTAATCAGCATATGCCCTAGCGATGGAAGGTATCTCGGCACCTTGTTTATCAAGGACTTTTTGGATCTCACTTGGTAGTATCGCTAATTCTTGCACAAATTCATCAATAAATTGTGGGTTGGTACCCTTGGCATTGGCGAGCATAATACCAAAGATCGTCAGAGCAGCAACCTGTGAGGTAAAGGCCTTGGTACTGGCGACGCTAATCTCGGCACCGACGTGCAAGTACACGCCGCCATCAACTGCTCGGGCGATCGTACTGCCGACGGCGTTGACGACGCCGAGGCATTTAACACCACGTCGCTTCAATTCATTCAAGCAGGCCAGGGTGTCAGCCGTTTCACCGCTCTGGCTAACGATCATAGCGACCGAGTGTTCGGGCACGTTGAATGCGCGGTAGCGTAGCTCGCTGGCGATCTCGACGCTGATAGTCACGTCATCGGTCAGTTGCTCAATAAAGTAGCTGGCTTGCACACCGGCAAAATAGGCAGTGCCGCAGCCGACGATGATGACGTGCTTGACTTGGCGCAGTTCGTCGTTGCTCATATTGAGACCGCCCAGGCGCGCATATTTTTGGTCGGGTAGTACGCGGCCGGCTAGTGTCGCTGCAAGGCTGGTTGGCTGTTCATAAATTTCTTTGGCGAGAAAGTGGTCAAAGCCCTGCTTCTGAATCGCCTGCATATCCATGTCGAGCATCTCGATCTTGACGTCAAGCTTTTGCGATTCGATTGTCTGTAACTCTAGCCCGCTACGAGTACAGCGGCCGATTTCACCATCGTGCAAATACACCACTTGATTGGTGTAGCCAACCAGCGCTGAAGCGTCACTGGCGATATATGTTTCGCCGTCTCCGACGCCAATGATCAACGGGCTACCTTGGCGAGCCACGATAATTTCTTCGGGGTTCGTGGTGTCAAGTACCGCAATGCCATACGCACCAACTACCATCTTCAATGCGCCGGTGACTGCTGTCAGTAAATCCGGTGAGTCACGCCGCAGATAGTCAATCAAGGCCGCCAATACCTCGCTATCGGTATCGCTCTTAAACTCGTACTCATGACCGGAAAGCATCGTTTTAAGGTCTTGGTAGTTCTCAATGATGCCGTTATGTACCAGATAAATCTCACCAACGTGGTGTGGATGGGCGTTGCGCTTACTTGGTTCACCATGTGTTGCCCAGCGGGTGTGTCCGATGCCGACCGTATCGCTCGTCTTATGTTGTCCGACGAGCTCTTCCAGTGCCGCCACCTTGCCTTTGGTGCGCAGCAGGGTTGGTGTGGCGGAGTCCGATAGGGTGACAATTCCGGCACTGTCATAGCCGCGGTACTCAAGCCGCTTAAGCTCAGCAACGAGGATATTCTGCGCCTCGCGTTCACCGATATAGCCAACAATTCCACACATAGATTATTTCTCCTTTAGTATTAACTGATACACGCTTCTCAGTATAAGACATCTTAGAAAAAATAACCAACAGAAAGTAATAATTACAACAATTTACTACTGTAAGAAAGTGTTGTATATAATACAATAACTACTATTACCACTCAAAATGGATGCAGCATTTAGCAAGTATACTCGTCGCAATGTAGTGTCCACTAGCAGCGATTAACAAAACTGAAACCGGTAATGACAGAAGTGCATGAAAAGGAGCGATACCAAGTTGGTGGCAGCACCCGAGTATGACGCCAACGAGCGCGAGGTAAATAATAACAAACTTTGTACCGCTAACGCTCAGCCTATCGAGAATACGCTTAACATAGAAAAATGTGACACCGTAGCAGATTGCGATGAGGATAAAGAGAAAGAATAACAGAAAAATAGCAGACTGTCCGCTCGTTTTGATGAATAAGGTAGTGAGCTTGATAAGCACCCAAGCTATAGAGAGGGTCATTGTCAGGATAAGAGCAATGCCCAACGAAGGTAGCTTTGGTAAGTTGGTTTGACGGCGACGATCATATTCGGCATTTAGTTCCCGACGCTCGTCATATGATAATCGTTTTGGATATACACTAGTGCGGGTTGCTTCAGGTGTTGCTTTCTTAGAAAAGATACTCATGCTCATAGTATAAACCCTATTTACAACAGTTTGCAAACCAGTTATAATTAGCCCATACGCCGTGGAGCCTTTTTCGGGGGCTTATCGCGTGAAAATATTATTAAAAAAGGAGAACTTCTACAAATGGCAGATGCATTTGACCGAAGCAAGCCGCACGTTAACGTGGGTACAATGGGCCACGTTGACCACGGTAAGACGACACTGACCGCCGCAATTACGGCAGTGCTCGCAAAGCGCCTTCCAAGCGCAGTCAACAAACCAATTGCGTACGACCAGATCGATAACGCACCAGAAGAGCGCCAGCGTGGTATTACTATCGCCAGCTCACACCAAGAATACGAGTCACCGAACCGTCACTACGCGCACGTTGATATGCCAGGCCACGCTGACTACGTCAAGAACATGATCACCGGTGCTGCCCAGGTTGATGGCGCGATCCTCGTGATTGCTGCAACCGACGGTCCGATGCCGCAAACCCGCGAGCACGTGCTGCTGGCAAAGCAGGTTGGCGTGCCAAAGATCGTTGTCTTCCTCAACAAGATGGACATGGCTGACGCAGATATGGTCGAGCTGATCGAAGAAGAAGTTCGTGAGCTGCTTGCCAAGAACGGCTTTGACGAGAATGCTCCAATTATCAAGGGTTCGGCTCTTAAGGCATTGGAAGGCGATGAGAAGTACGAAGATTCCATCATGGAACTAGTCGAGGCTATGGACGAATACATCCCAGAGCCAAAGCGTGATTTGGACAAGCCATTCTTGATGCCAATTGAGGACGTCTTCTCAATCAAGGGCCGCGGTACTGTGGCAACTGGTCGTATCGAGCAGGGTGTTGTCAAACTGAACGACGAAGTTGAAATCGTTGGTATTCGCCCAACTCAGAAATCAGTGGTGACTGGTATTGAGGCGTTTAAGAAATCTCTGGATCAGGGCCAAGCAGGCGACAACGCAGGTGTCTTGCTACGCGGTATTGAGCGTACTGACATCGAGCGCGGTCAGGTTTTGTGTAAGCCAGGTACTATTACCCCACACACCGAGTTTGAAGCTGAAGTATACATCTTGAAGAAGGAAGAGGGCGGTCGCCACACTCCATTCTCTAAGGGCTACAAGCCACAGTTCTACTTCCGCACCACTGACGTGACGGGTGAAGTTGAGCTGCCAGCTGACAAGGAAATGGTCATGCCAGGCGACACCGTAACCTTCAAGGTTAAGTTGCTCGCCCCAATCGCTATGGAGCAAGGTTTGAACTTTGCCATCCGCGAAGGTGGCCGTACCGTTGGTGCTGGTGTGGTGACAAAGATTAACAAATAGTCTTTACACTGCAACCCAAAAATCCCCCGGTTTCCGGGGGATTTTTAATGATATATTACTATGAGTATCTTGACAAAACAACAAGATAGCGTTACAGTAGAGAAGTTATCGCAATAAAAATTAGGAGACAAACATGAATAAACAGAAGTTGGTGATCGTCGGTGCGGGTGGCATGGTCGGTGCGACGGCGGCGTACGCCTGTGCACTGCGGAGTGTAGTTGAGGAAATTGTGTTGATCGACCGCAACCCTGACTTGGCGTGGGGGCAGGCGGCTGATATCAATGACGCAATGGGAATTGATCGGTGTGTTGTGGTGCGGCCAGGCAGTTATGACGATATCAAGACTGATGATATCGTGGTTATCACCGCTGGTGCGCCGCAGCAGCCGGGGCAGACACGATTGGAGTTACTTGGCGTGAACGCTGAGATTATGCGTGGGACTATTAGGAATATTATGAAAAATGGTGCTCATCCATATATCATTGTAGTGTCGAATCCGGTCGATGCATTAACGTATGTGGCGCTGAAGGAATCGGGCTTGCCAAAGGGTCGGGTGTTTGGTACCGGAACGACGCTCGATACGTCGCGGCTTAAGTCGTATATCGCGGATCAGCTAGATGTACATAGTCGAGAGGTTGATGCCTATATTTTAGGGGAGCATGGTGATTCATCATTTGCGACAATTGAATCAGCGCAAGTCGGTGAGGTACCACTTGCTGATTATCCGGGATTTAAGCCAGCGATGGTCGACGGTATTGAGGAGAAAATTCGTCAGCGGGCATACCGGGTGATCGAGACCAAGCGGTCGACGTATTATGCAATTGGTTTCGTTATCTCCAAGATTGTCTCGGCACTACGCTCATCGTCGCGTTCAGTATATCCAGTTTGCTCACTGGTTGAGGGCGAGTATGGACTGCACGATGTAGTGCTTGGCCTACCGTCAACGATTTGTGCAGATGGTGTAAAAATCTTGACAGGGTATCCGCTTAATGAGCGCGAGCAGGCGGCGCTACGTCATTCAGCCGAGGTGGTAACGGAGGCAATTCGTAGTTTAGAGTAATGCTTGACGGAATAAATATTATATGTTACAGTATAGATTACTATGGAAGAGTTGTCGCACAAAAAAGCGCAAAAATTAAGAGTCGAAACACTTGGTGAGTATATCAATCCGCTAGCAGGTGATATTTACGAGACCGCCTTGAATTTGTTTCCGGCTCGGACACTAGAGGAGATGCAAATTGTTATTGATGAGAACAGTGGTGACTTCAGAGGTGGTGAGGGTGAAGTATGGGATGGTGAGAAAATTCCAATGATTGTCATCGGCACGAGGGAGACGCTGTCTAGTCCGAATCTTATAGCACGGATGTCGTCTCGATTGGGTGTGCCACGTGAGCGACTTGAGGATGCAGAAATAGGTCGTCAAATCGTCGGGTTGATAGCGTTTTGTCATGAGTTAGGGCACGTAATCCAGCTTGACAAAAAGGTAATGCAGGTTTTTGGTGAGATAGATAATACCATCGTACCTCTACCGGTGGACTATACTAGTGAACAATACCAAGAATATGTCCGGTCTGACCACGAAGCTAATGCCGATTATATTGCAGCCTGTATTTTGGCGGCGAGCCAGTTAGGTGAAGCTATGGGTTATCGGCCACCGATTGAAGATGTCGCGCAGTGGCGCCAGTGGGTGGCAGCAAATCCGGTGGTTCTTGACTAGCCATACTTCAGGTATTGTGATATAATTGCCGGGCAGTATTAATTTACTCCGAGAACTCGGCCGGTCGCAAAGCGCGGGTATGGGCAGAGGTTACGGAGTTGCACATAAAGGAGGAGCTATGGCTCAAGACACTGGTATCAAGATTCGTATTCGCCTGAAAGCGTACGACCATAAAGTCATCGACCAGTCAGCAAAACAAATTATCGATACGGCAATTCGCACCGGCGCGAGCGTAGCTGGCCCTGTGCCGCTGCCGACTCGTCGCAGCACCTACACGGTGGTAAAGAGCCCGCACGTCTACAAAATGGGCGGCGAGAGTTACGAGATGCGCACCCATAAGCGCCTTATTGACATTACTAATGCCACACCAAAAACGATTGATAGCCTGCAGAATCTGAGCTTACCGGCTGGTGTTGACGCTGAGATTCGGATGTAATTTCCCTAATCGTACAGCAGAATTTACCACGATCCCGCTTGATAAGCATAAGCGGGATTGTTTTTATGTAGAAAACGTAGTACGGTAGGAGTGTACTAAATAAATACCGTCTATGACGGTGGAGGGATGTATGGGAATACTAAAGAAAACAGTAACGGTGCTCGGGCTGTCGGCGACGGTGTTTGGCTTGGTGCTGAGTGGTGCACCGGTTGCGAATGCTATCGAGAATGTCGCTGCTTTCAGTGATGCGATTGGCCTGAATAAGGACGGCTCGTTGTGGCTGTATCAGAATAACGCTATTCCAGGCTGGCCATTTAGCGGCGGTTCAACAAAGATCGGTCAGGGATTTGACGGGTACACAAACATTACATTCACCGATATGGACGGTGATGGTCGTCCGGATATTGTTGCCTACCCAAAAAATCAAAAGGCTCAAGTGTTCCGCAATAATGGCTCCACGACGACACCATTTGCTGACAAGCCAGTCGCCAGCGATATTGACTATCAGGGTGATGCAGTGTTCGCCAAGCTGCACGGTAAAGACAGCCCGGCCTCACATGTTTATGTTGATAACAACGGTAACCTGATGGCAGGCAAAGTTTATCTACGCTACAAGAAGCTTGAAGGAGTGTATGATTTCGTGTCAGATGAAGCCCGTCAAATCGGTCACGGTTGGAATAATGCTCGATCGATCGTTGCCGGTGATTTGAACGGTGATGGTTATGATGATATCGTCGCAGTACGGCAGGACGGTACGATGTGGGCATATCTCAATCGTGGGCGGAACAACAAGACGGCAATGTTTGAGAGCGGTCGTCAAATCGGTCATGGCTGGAACGGGTTTGATACCATTATGCTCGGTGATATGAATACTGATGGCCTGGCGGATATCGTCGGCCGGACGAAAGACGGACGGTTGCTGCAATATACGAATAGCGGCAACATGAATTGGCCGTTTAGTAGTGGTTCAGCAGAAGTCGGTCACGGCTGGAATGGATTTAAGTCGGTCCACCTGACGAATATGTGGTAATTTATTTCTCGTAACCTAAACTTAGGGCAGCCTCGCTTTGTGTGCGGGGCTGCTTTGCTATGGTGCGCCTGGTATGATATGATAAAAAAGCTTATGGCAAAACAAAAATCACGAACGTACGCTCGTAATCGCTCAAAGGCAAGTATCATTACCAACCGCAAAGGTCGGGAGCGGCTGTATGAAAATGACAGCATCTTTTTCGTAAAGTTGGTGGTGTGTGTCGTGCTGGCGGCATTGTGGTTGCGACTGAAGCAGCCGATTGAGCTGGGTGTGGTAGCGATCCAGGCGCTGCCGGTTGGACTGATTGTCGGCCTGCTTTTAGTGGTGTCGGTCGAGAAGTATCAATTTAATCGCAAGATTTGGTACGTGACGCTGATTTTAATGGCAATTGTGACATCATTTACGCCCGTAGGGATTATGATCTAGCCCGGGGTTATATTTAGCGAAAAACAGAGGCCGTAGAGTGCGATACCGGCCGCAACTGAGACATTAAATGACTCTTTAGCACCCCGCATGGGGATTTCGACAATGTGATCGCACCGCGCTAGAATGTCCGGCTCAATGCCATAGACCTCCTCGCCGAGGAGTAGGGCAAAGCGGGTTGGTGGCCGGAACGTATTGAGCTCTGTACTCGACGCTGACTGCTCTAGGGCAATCACAGGTAAGCGTTCCCTGCTGGCATTCTCCGCCAACCACTGGTGAATATCAACTACGTAGCTAAAGGGCAGCATTGTTTCTGCGCCTAGCGCAGTCTTGTGAATCTGGGCGGTCAACCTTTCGGTAATGTGCGGCAGCCTTGGATCGATAGACCGGGGATCGGCTAATCGTAAATCGGGGTACGGCGTATAGCCGCTAAAGATAATTTGTCTGACGCCAAAGCCTTCGGCTGTTCTCATAATTGCACCGACATTGTACGTCGAGCGAATATTGTGCATGAGGAGGGTAATTTCTGGCATGATATCATTATAGCACTCGCCCAAGGATAAGCTTTTTGCTATAATAAGGTTGATGGATGAAGATCGAATTCAACAACAACGTCGCGATCAAGATGAAGACGCGACCCGGAAACGAGCGGCGATTTTAGGCCTGCAGTATCTGGATGCTCGCGAGTTTGAGCAGACAATTCCGCTGATTCGTGATATTTTGACGATTGAAGAGATGTATAACGGACACGTTGTGCCGCTGGCGATAAACCCTGACGAGCAGTCATATCGGTTTGGCATTACGTCACAGACACCACAATCATTAGTAGCAACGATGACTAATAACTACCGCGAGCAGGGTATTATTGCTAAGTTCTTTCTAATATCGGCCTCGGGCTTTAGGTCGTTAATGCTGCGATTTGATCCGCCAAAGAAAGTGATTTATGATAATATCGAAATTGCCAAAGAGGGTGATAGTGACACACTCCAGCAGGTCAGCCAGACATTGGCGACCGTCGGTACAAACGACGTGTTTAACTATTTGATCGATCAGGCGGATCGGCTGAATGCGTCGGATATTCATATTGAGAATCAGCGCGATACTATTCGGGTGCGGATGCGCGTTGATGGCGCGCTGCACTCGGTGGCGGAGCTGGGCCGTGATCGTTATCGAGTTATCATGGCGGCGCTGGCTTCGCGAGCAAATATTTCGACGGCGTCCAATGAGCCGCAGTCGGGGCACATGCAGCAAGAAATCCATCGTGACGGTATATCACACCTCCTTAACCTCCGTGTCGAAGCAGTGCCAACCATGTATGGTCAAGACGTAGTGCTGCGCTTATTTAATTTTGACACCTCGATGTTGAACCTAGACTTGCTCAGTATCGGTGCGGCTGAGCGGGCGCAAATTGATGAGATCATTTCCCATCCGCGTGGTCTGGTGCTGTTAGTTGGGCCAACTGGCTCGGGTAAGTCAACGACTTTGTACAGCATTCTCAATGCGCTCAATACGCCGGATCGTAAAGTGATTACACTGGAAGACCCAGTAGAAAATACCATTCCCGGCATTACGCAGATCCCGATTGATACGACGGCTGGCCAGCGGTTTGATGATGGGCTGCGTAGTGTGCTGCGCCTCGACCCGGACGTGGTGATGGTTGGCGAGATCCGTGATCAGGAAACGGCCAAGACAGCAATTCAGGCGTCGATTACCGGGCATCTGGTGCTGTCAAGCTTTCATGCTAACTCGACGTCAGCGGCATTTAGTCGAATTATTGATATGATCGGGCAGAATCCAATTTTTAGTTCAGCGGTGCGCCTATTGATCGCTCAGCGGCTGGTGCGGCGCCTGCATGATGAGAGCAAGGAAGGGTATGAACCAGATGAGGCAACACGCAACTGGGTAAAGGAGGTCTTGCGGGATCTACCGTCACATGTTGATTGTCCTGATCTTGATACGTTCAAGCTGTGGCGACCCGTGGCGACCGACGAGGTGCCGTTTGGCTACAAGGGGCGTATCCCAGTGATGGAGCAATTGGTGGTGACTGAGGAAATTCAGAAGTTTCTACGTGGCGATATTGCTGATGTGCACACCGAGGCGATTGAGGCTACAGCCAAGAAACATGGCATGGTGACGCTGCTGCAGGCGGGCGTGCTAGCGGCTTTGCGCGGCGAGACGACACTTGAGGAAGTTAATCGAGTTATCTAGTGGACATCAAAAAGCCACGCTAAGGCCATCACTCCGACGGTTTCCATTATGATTGTTAGCATATGCGAATAGGGTTATGTGATAACACGAGCGACGGTTGACGGCACTCGCTCATCAAATGGCGAAGGAATGACTTCATCGGCCGTTGGGTTTTCAACTAGTGCCGCCAGTGCTTTGGCTGCTGCGAGTTTGTGCTGGTCGGTGATTTTTTTCACACCATGATCGAGCGCCCCGCGGAAGATACCTGGGAAGGCCAGGGAATTATTAATTTGGTTTGGAAAATCGCTGCGGCCAGTAGCGATGACTGCTACGCCCGCCTCTCGGGCGACGTCTGGCATGATTTCTGGTACCGGGTTTGCCAGGGCAAAGATGATTGGATCCTCGGCCATTTTCTGTACCAATTCAGGTGTGAGCAGCCCAGCGCGCGACACACCAATAAACACGTCAGCATCGGTGATGGCGTCGTCAATGGAGCCGGATTGTGAAGCGTCGACGTATTCTAACAGTGCAGTTTTTTCCGCATTCAAATCAGTGCGAGACGCACCAACAATGCCGCGGCTATCTACTGCCATGATGTTCCTCGCGCCGTATAAGTGCAATAATTTGATGATGGCCGTACCGGCTGCGCCCGCGCCAATGACTACAAATTTACAGTCTGCCAAATTTCGTCTCGTCAATTTCGCGGCATTGATCAGCCCCGCCAACACCACTATCGCTGTACCATGTTGGTCGTCATGAAACACGGGGATGTCCAGCTCAGCCTTCAGGCGCTCTTCAATCTCAAAACATTTTGGTGCGGCGATGTCTTCCAGGTTAATCGCCCCAAAGCTCGGTGCGATTGCCTTGATCGTGGCAATAATTTCTTCTGGTTGGTGAACGTCCAGTACAACCGGCACAGCGTCGACATTAGCGAAATGCTTGAACAGCAGCGCCTTGCCTTCCATCACCGGCATGGCGGCTTTCGGTCCCAAATCGCCCAAGCCTAAAATCGCTGAGCCGTCAGAAATCACGCCGACTAGATTATTCGTCCAGGTGTACTTTGGTAAATCCGCTGGGTTTTCGGCAATCGCCTGGCTGACCGCACCCACGCCTGGGCTGTAATAGGCGCTTAATTTGTCACGGTCCAGTTTCTCCTGGTCGCGCAAGCTGGTAGTAATTTTACCCTTATATTTCTTGTGTAATTCAAGTGCTAGTGTATTGTAATCCATGCGGTCAATTATAGCGCAGTTTGGTGAAGTTTTCAGGAGTTGCTATCTTTGGGTAATTGTGCTAGAATTGATAACTAATTGTATCGGTGACATTAAATATCGAGTCTTTCAGTGTGGAGCTATAGGGATACAACTATATGGCCAGCTGTTAAGATCCCGAAACAGAGGAAAACAGTATGAGTTTTGAACTAATCAACAAAGTCAATCAAGCACAGAAAAAGCAAGCAGTTGTTGATGTCCGCAGTGGTGACACCGTGCGTGTGTACCAGAAAATTAAGGAAGGCAACAAAGAGCGTATCCAGATGTTTGAAGGTGTGGTTATTCGCACCGACAACAAACAGTCACACACCTCACGCATCACCGTTCGTAAAATTGCCTCAGGCGTTGGCGTGGAAAAATCATTCTTGCTGCACAGTCCGCTGATCGAGAAAGTGGAAATTGTTCGCCGCGCTAAGGTTCGCCGCAAGTTCCTCAGCTTCTTGCGTAAGCGCTCTGGTAAATCAGCTCGCTTGACTGCCAAAAACTTTGACCGCGTAGCTGTCAACAACGTGCATGACGCCAAGGCTGAAGCAGAAGCTGAACGCTTGAAAGAGGAGGCCGCACAGGCTGCCGCTGCCAAGCAAGCCGAAAAAGACGCTGCTCAGGCAGAACTTGACGCCAAGGCTGCCGAGGTCGCAGCTCGCCACAAAGAAGCGTAATTAGTTTTGAGACACATAGGCCGCTCTCTCTGGGGGCGGTTTTCTCATGGTATAATGCCAATATGTCGATCTTTCATTATATTTCCGTTTTCGTTCCCGTGACTTTGGCATTTGCGGTGCCGTATGTGTTGCGCCGCCAGGGTTTTACCGATGAAGTAAAGTGCCGCTGGCTGCTATATGTTGCGTGCGTGCTGTTTTTCATCTCGTGGTATTTGCCATCGCCGCTGATCGAGGGGCGAGATACTAGTTTTACTACGCATTTTGTGGGCGGTGGACTGTTTACGGGATTGTTGTGGATATATTTAGTGCTGGCGACGCGCTGGCGGGCACACTGGTTGGTGATGGTGTTTTCGGTGTTTGCACTGGTGTCGGCTCTGGGTTGTATTAATGAACTGGCGGAATTATTTATGGTCAAGGTTGGTTTGGCGCACATCACGTTGGACGATACCAATTGGGATATTTTGGCAAATACGCTGGGTGCAGCGGCAGTGTGGATCGGCTGGGTGTTCATACGTTCGGGTGTAAAAAAGGATGTGAAAAAGGGTCAGCGCGCGCATGATCCTCGGCATTGATGAAGTCGGACGTGGGCCATGGGCGGGGCCGCTGGTGGTGGGCGCGGTGATTTTGGGTGGTGCCGAGATTGAGGGTCTGGATGATAGTAAAAAGTTGACTAAAAAACGCCGCGAGGCTTTAGACGGGGTGATTCGCGAACAGGCGGCCGCCTGGGCATTGGGCTGGGTGAGCGCTGGGGAATTGGATGAGGTTGGCATGAGTCAGGCGCTGCGACTGGCGACACGGCGGGCGGTCGCACAAATTCAGGTGCAATGCCGGGAAAAGAAGGTGGCGTTTGATGAAATTATCATTGACGGGACGGTCAATTTTCTGGCGGATACAGTGCTGGAGCGATATGTGACGGTGATGGCTAAAGCTGATGGTTTGGTGCCGAGTGTGTCGGCAGCATCGATCATCGCTAAAGTAGCGCGCGATCAGTTTATGACCGAGCAAGATGTAGTCTATCCAGGGTACGGCTTCGCATCAAATGCCGGCTACGGCGTGGCGAAGCACCGGGCGGCGATTGAGCAGTTGGGCGTGACGCCGCTGCATCGGCTGAGTTTTGCGCCGCTGGCGAAGTATGCGAATATAGCAAAAACGGGTGGTACTTCTTCGTCTATTGAGGAGACTGAGGTAGATTCGCTGTCTCCTACGACAGAGGCTGTGAAACGTTCGCGAGGAGCGGACGTTTCAGCCGAACGCTCACGAAGTATCTCCGGTGGAGATACGAGTGAAGAGTGTACTCTGGAGGAGGATGACGGCGAATCTACCATCTGTTCACTTGTATCTTTCACTACACGTGTCATCGGCGACGTGGGTGAGCAGACGGCCGCGGACTGGCTGACAGCGGATGGACATGAGATTATCGTCCGCAACTGGCGGACGCGGTACTGTGAGATTGATATTGTCAGCGTGAAAGATGACGTGCTGTGGTTTACTGAGGTTAAATATCGAAAAAACGATGACTTCGGTGGCGGGCTGGCGGCGATCACCGCCAAAAAACAGCGTCAAATGCGTTTCGCGGCGGAATTGTTCATAGCAAAACATCCGCAATACGAAGGTCGTGATATGCGGATGTTGGCGGTGGCTGTTGGTGAAAATCAGAGTATCAAACAGTCTGTGGTCGTAGATTAAATTATGAAGTAGCTATTTTGAAACATTTGCATTGTTAATATCGCAATCAGAATTTAAAACTACTACAAAAGTATCTCTTCCAGAGCCGTTGCGGCTGCTAAACGCTCGATTAATTGGTTTTTCAGCCGCTGATTCAGAACAAGATGCGTTTATTGTAACGGTATAGACGTCGCTGTTTCCTGCAGGAGTACTTTCTTCTCCTAGGGTTGAGCTTGCTGCGCTATTAACTTCATGTACTGACATTTTCGTGCCATCGGGACATACGAACTCTACTCGTTTTGTTGCCTCTTCGCCGTAAGGACTGTCTTGCTTTATGCTATCGATTTCTGGGGCTTGATTACCATTATTAGGATCGCTACAATTTACAGCAAAACTTACTTCTTTGGGGGTCTTGTCTCCATCGCAGCCAGTAAGCCCTAAGACGGCTGTCATAGAAAGGACCATTGCTAAAGCCTTCCTGCTTAATTCTCCTGTTTTAATGAAAGGGTCTCGCCCTGAACGTTCTCTTGTACCACCAAATTCATGGGTACTCATAAAATCCCCTCTGATAATTTATATTGTTTACCTTAAAACATGCGCTACTTTCGAACGAGTAGTCATTGTAAATTAGTTAGGACCTTCTATGTTGACCGGGTTAGGACCTTCTACGTTTACTATGTCACAGAAACCGTTTGTTGCTATTTGTATCATTCCTTTATCTTCGTCTGAATCATCTAGTTTGCCTACTCCATAGTAGTTGATTGGATTTTTAACGTCACCATCGCAGTGTATGGAAATATTATAACGATAATCGCCATTGCCACCGCCTTTATCGCCATATTTTTGAAAAACGTTCCTGATGCCCGCCGATGTCTTTTTAGGGCATTTAAAAGTCATTAAGTCAGGATATAGGTTTCCTCCTGCCTGTCTATTTCCGCCATCTATATCTCTCACTTCTAATACTTCTGGGGCCGGATTTGTATTAGGGTCTCCGTCTCCATCTTCGCAATATAGATAAGCTGTTATCTGATGATCTACCGGGTCTCCCTCTAGCGAACAAGCTGCTGAAGGTGCAATAGCACCACATGCGACCAATGCTGCTACTCCAACTCTTCTTGCGTAATCTCCGAGACGTCTAAGCCCTTCTGGAATAATGCTTCCTTTTTCACCTTTTTCCATACAACCTCCTTATCTTTGTTGTAAATTAAAATATTCCACTGGTAAATCAGCGTATATATTATTATATCATGCCATTGTTTGCGAGTCAATAATATGTGTCTATAAAACACATTTGTCTTTCATGAGCGCGTCAATAACTGCCGCCTGATCCCGCTCGATCAGTGCTACTCTGCCGGCAATCTCGCGGATACCCAGGTCGATGGTGCGGGTCAGGGCTGGTTCGGCGCGCAGCGGCTTAGTAAATTTGGTGAAGTCGTTTAGCTCATCGCGGGTCAACAGAGCGCTGGCGGCGTAGCGGATAAAATTATCGTAGCTTTTATCGCCGCCAAAGGTATCTTTCACCCACGACCAATTTTCTTT
>ERZ773043.1152-NODE-1152-length-15190-cov-3.264618_pt1 | contig 15190 bp, 16 predicted proteins | sample MGYA00580636_ERZ773043 | MGnify/ENA primary metagenome ERZ773043 (study PRJEB29015, sample SAMEA2737992) | human oral metagenome | biome: human oral; feature: human-associated habitat; material: dental | place: China | collected 2065 ... | reverse complement strand
ATGTCAGATTTTAAACCAATCACAACACAAGAAGAATTTGATGCTGCTATTAAGGCTCGCTTATCTCGAGAAAAAGAGAAGTATAGCGACTATGACCAGCTCAAGTCTCGTGTTGCGGAGTTGGAAGAAGAAAATGTTGGCTTAAAGTCAACAATTGAAGCTAGTAATCAAAGCAAGGCGGATGCTGACAAGCAACTTGAAGAGATGCAGAATCAAATCTCTAATTATGAGACGGCTAGTCTGCGAACTAGGATTGCTTTGCAACATGGATTGCCTTACGACCTTGCAGATCGTTTGCAGGGAACTGATGAAGAAAGCTTCAAGGCAGATGCAGAGCGCTTGGCTGGGTATATCAAACGAACTCAACCGGTTGCGCCTGTCAGAGAGACAGAGCCACAGGTTGGCGATAACAAAACAATGCAAATGAAGTCAATGCTTCGAGAATTAAATCATACAGGAGAATAAAAGATGGCAGATAATGCACTAAAACAAGGAACACTTTTTCAACCAGAATTGGTAAAAGAACTAATTTCAAAAGTGCAGGGACGTTCTGTTCTTGCAAAACTTTCATCACAGAGCCCTATTCCATTCAATGGAGTTGAGCAATTCATTTTCAATCTTGAAGGAAACGCTCAAATTGTTGGCGAGGGGCAACAAAAAGGTGCTGGTAAAGCAGTTGTTGACACAAAAGTGATTAAACCTCTCAAATTCGTCTATCAAGCTCGTATCACAGATGAGTTTAAATACGCATCTGAAGAAAAACAACTTGAATATCTTTCGCAATTTGCAGATGGTTTCGCTAAGAAAATCGCAGATGCTTTCGATATCGCTGCTATCCATGGTTTGGAGCCTAAAGGTCTTACAGATGCAACCTTCCGTGATACTAACTCATTTGATGGTTTGATCACTGGTAATATCGTGAACTTTGCAGAGGATAAATTTGACGATAACATTGATGCAGCTGTCCAACAAATTGTAGCTAAGGGTGGTGAAGTCACAGGATTGGCACTTTCACCTATCGGAGGGCAAGCACTTGCCAAGCTGAAAGTCAATGGTGTTGTTCAGTATCCAGAATTTCGATTTGGACAAAATCCTGATTCATTTTACGGAATGAAATCAGACGTAAATAAAAACTTGACTGTAACAGGTGGAACTGCTCAAACAAACCACGCTATTGTTGGTGATTTTGAAAATCGCTTCAAGTGGGGTTATGCTGAAAATATCCCAATGGAAATCATTGAATACGGGGATCCTGATGGCGCTGGTCGTGACTTGAAAGCATACAATGAAATCTTGCTTCGTGCTGAAGCATTTATTGGATGGGGTATCCTCGATGCGGACTCATTTGCTCGTGTAAAAGCGTAAAGGTGGTGATAGTATGACAGTATATCGTGATAAATTGACAGGAGTATCTATTTCGTCAGATAGTCTTCTTTCTGGAAATTGGGTTCCTGCTGATGAATATGCAAAGCAGCAAGAAGGACAAGTGGATGATCCAGATAACTGGACTGTGCCAGAGCTCAAGTCTAAGCTAGACGAGCTTGGGATTGAGTACAGTGATAAAGCTAAAAAAGCAGAATTGCTGGCTTTGTTGGAAGCGCATAAGGAGTAAGCTAAATGGGAGACTTTGCAACAGTTGAAGACCTGCAAAATTTGTGGCGTCTTTTAAAATCAGACGAACGCAAGCGAGCAGAGGCTCTGTTGAAAATTGTCTCTGACTCTCTGCGTGTCGAAGCTAAGAAGGTTGGAAAAGACTTGGATGTGCTTGTGGCAAAGGATTCGTCTTTTGCCAGTGTGGTCAAGTCTGTTACTGTCGATGTGGTCGCTCGTACCTTGATGACCTCTACTGAGCAGGAACCGATGACTCAATTTGCTGAGAGTGCCTTGGGCTATTCGGTAAGTGGGTCCTATTTGGTTCCCGGCGGAGGTCTCTTTATCAAGGACTCGGAGCTCAAACGTTTGGGACTGAAGAAGCAAAGATTTGGGGTGATGGAGATCTATGGGACGGATTAAGGGAATTACCGTGACCTTAATTGACAAGGTCAAGACAGGACAGGATGATTTTGGTCATTCTGTCTTCGAAGATCGAGAAATTAAGGTTGAAAATGTGCTAGTGCGCCCAACCTCAACAGACGAGAAAGTCAATCAGCTCAATCTTACTGGCAAGGTAGCTGTGTACACCTTAGCAATTCCTAAAGGCGACAATCACGATTGGGAAGATAAGGAAGTTCTTTTCTTTGGTCAGCGATGGCGCACTTTTGGCATCTCAACTGAAGGGATTGAGAGCCTGATTCCGCTGGACTGGAATAAGAAAGTGACGGTGGAGCGGTATGACTAGTATGAAAGTCAAGCTGAATGGTGCTGGTGTCGGTGCCTTGCTGAAGTCAAGGGAAATCCAAAATCTACTGAATCAAGAAGCTACTAAAATCCGTAGTCGATGTGGTCCAGGATATGAGCAGGATAGTTATGTCGGGAAGACTCGGGCAAATGCGATGGTCTATCCAAGAACCTATCAAGCTAAGAAAGACAATTCGCGCAATAATACTTTGTTGAAGGCGGTGCGCTAAATGATTGAAATCATCATCAAGAAATACCTTGACGGTCATTTAGATGTGCCGTCTTTTTTTGAACATGAACCAAAGATGCCAGCCAGTTTTGTCATCATTGAGAAGACTGGCAGTAGTGAGCGAAATTACTCTGGAAGTGCGACTTTTGCCTTCCAGAGCTACGCTCCGAGCATGCAGAAAGCTGCTAAACTCAATACTGAAGTTAAGCAGGCTGTGAAAGGATTGATTGAGCTGGACTCAATCAGCGGTGTCCACTTAAACAGCGACTACAATTTTACGGACACGGAGACAAAACGATACCGCTATCAGGCGGTGTTTGATATTAACTATTACTAAAGGAGATATTGCAATGTCATTAGAAGCTAATGTAACAACTGCGAAACCGAAAGTTGGTGGAGCGGTATATTCGGCACCGCTTGGCACAAAGTTGCCAGTCGATGCAACAAGTAAGCTAGAGGCTGCTTTTAAGTCTTTGGGCTTCATTTCAGAAGATGGAGTTACAAATAGCAACTCGCCTGAATCAGAAGATATCAAGGCGTGGGGAGGCTCTATCGTTAACTCTTCTCAGACTGAGAAGAAGGACACATTCGCCTATGCCTTAATCGAGGGTCTCAATATTGATGTCCTGAAAGAGGTTTATGGAGCTGAAAATGTTTCAGGGGATCTTGCTACTGGCATCACCATCAAGGCTAATTCAAAAGAGCTAGAAAATCACTGTCTAGTCATTGAAATGATCTTGAAAAACGGTGCTCTCAAACGGATTGTGATTCCTTCTGGGAAGGTCACTGAAATCGGCGAAATCACCTATAAAGATGGTGAAGTTGTTGGCTATCAAACAACTATCACAGCATTTCCGGACGCTAACGGAAATACTCACTACGAATACATCAAGGGGGCTTAATAGATGGCAAAACGCAAACGTAACAAACGTAATCATGGTGCACAAGGAAAAACATTTAAAGGGAAAACTTCAACTGGTTTTGCCTTTGAAATCACGCAGGAACGATTGGATAACTATGAACTGCTGGAAGCAGTTGCAGAAGTGGATAAGAATCCTGCTGTCTTGCCAACCGTTATCAATCTGATGCTGGGTGATAAGGCTCAGGACTTGAAGGACCACGTCCGAACAGAAACTGGGATGGTGCCGACAGGAAAATTGATGCAGGAAGTGGAAGAAATCTTTAAAAGCAGGACGCATCTAAAAAAATAGCCCTCCTTGCTAGAATGATCAACCTAGATGAAGATGCTCTCATCTGTGACCTCGCTGAAACTTATGGCATTTATGATTATAGACAGCTACCTGCTCAAAAGGTAGCTGTCTTTGCTTTTGGTTTAAAAGAGGACTCTCGGATCAAGATGGCTTTGAGTAATCAAAAGGTGCCTTTTGAGACTTTGCTGATGGCTAGTACGCTGGATAGGCTGTCAACGCTCGTCTGGTTTAAGACGAAAGATGGTCAAAAGGGTGCCAACAGGCCAACCATGATAGCTCAGAAGTTGGTTGGAGAAGAGAAAGAAAGGGATGAGATGGTCTTTAGTTCTGGCGAGGAATTTGAAGCGTATCGTCAACGAATCTTAGACGGTTTAGGAGGTGAGAAGTAGTGGCTACAGAAATCGCACAAGCTTATGTACAGTTGATTCCGTCTGCGAGAGGAATAACTGGGAAAATCCAAGCTATTCTAAATCCAGAGGCATCGGCAGCTGGTCAAAGCGCTGGTCAATCGCTAGGAGCTAGCTTGGTCAGCGTGGCGACAAAAGCGATAGCAGCGGCTGGGATTGGTAAGGCCTTTTCAGCGGCTATTCATGAGGGGGCAGCTCTCCAGCAATCTCTGGGAGGGGTTGAGACTCTTTTCAAGGGTAGTGCTGATACTGTCAAGAAATATGCTGCTGAAGCTTATAAGACAACAGGTCTGTCAGCCAATGCTTACATGGAGAATGTGACGGGGTTCTCCGCAAGCCTCCTGCAATCTTTAGGTGGAGACACAGCGAAAGCTGCTGATGTGGCCAACATGGCCATGGTGGACATGTCCGATAATGCCAATAAAATGGGTACGGACATGGGGCGGATCCAAGATGCCTATCAGGGATTTGCTAAACAGAACTACACTATGCTTGATAACCTCAAGCTTGGATACGGCGGTACTAAATCCGAAATGGAACGGCTCTTGGCTGACGCTGAGAAACTGACTGGCGTCAAATACGACATCAACAATCTGTCTGATGTCTACAATGCCATCCATGCTATTCAGGAAAATCTGGATATTACAGGGACGACTGCGAAGGAGGCGGCTTCAACCTTTAGTGGTTCCTTTTCTGCCATGAAAGCAGCGGCGCAGAATGTGCTTGGGCAGTTGGCCTTGGGACAGAATATTTTGCCAGCATTACATGCTCTATTTGATACTACCAAAACATTTCTGTTTGATAATTTCATTCCGATGATTGGAAATGTGTTTTCTGGTCTGGGGTTGTTATTAACAGAAGGGATTAGCAAGATAGCTTCTGAGCTATTTGGAGATGCTTTTGGAAGTGCAGTGTATGAACAATTATCAAGGGTCACAGGAATTTTCCAGACTTTCTTTGACATGATTTTTGGCTCCTTAAACAAACAGGATAACATTGATATTCTGAAAGTGCTAGGTTTTAGTGATGATGCAGCGAAACAAATTGTCAACATAGCAGATAATATCCGTGTCACTTTTGAGAATATCGGGGCGACTATTGGTAATATCGCTGGGATTGTTGGAAGTTTTATTGGAGATTTACTAGGCATCGCTGGTAGCGAGCAGGGAGTTAATCTTTTAGGAAGTGCTTTTGAAGCAGTTACTGGTTTTATCAGAGGGGCTGCTGAAAAGCTGAAAGATTTTACTGGATGGTTGAAAGATAGTCCTATGGCTCTTGATGGAGTAAAGACTGTCCTAGCTAGTCTATTGGCTGGCTTCCTTGCGTTTAAGGTTGTGGCAACAGTCAAAGCTATCATCACTGGATTCGGAGCAGCTTTAACGGCCGTCAAAGTTGCTGCTTCGGGACTCTTTGCGGTTATTGCTGCTAATCCTATTAGTGCTCTGATAGTCGCCATTTCTGCATTAGTGGCTGGACTAGTCTGGTTCTTTACTCAGACAGAGCTTGGCAAGAAAATTTGGTCTGGGTTCGTAGACTGGATTGTAGGAGCTTGGCAGGGGATAGCTGAGTTCTTTACTGGTTTATGGTCTGGCATTTCTGAAGGTGCAAACAACCTTTGGACTGGAGTGTCTGAGGCTTGGAGCTCAGCGGTTGAAAATATTAAGAATTTGTGGAACGGGATCGTTGTATTTTTCGATGCTTTGTGGCTGACAGTACAAACGGCTGCTTCGATTGCCTGGAATCAATTTACTACGACGATCATGTCTATCGTCCAGCCTTTTATTGATGGCTTTTTGAATTTGTGGAATGGTGTCTCAAATGGAATCTCTCAGATTTTTGAAGGTATCAAGATGATCTTTCAGGGAGCTTGGGAGTTCATTAAATCCATCTTCTTAGGAGCTATCTTAGTCATCCTTGACCTAGTGACTGGAAATTTCACCCAGCTAGGTGCTGACCTAGCTCTGATTTGGGAGGGCATAAAAAACGGTGTTTCTCTGGTTTGGGAAGGCATTAAGACCATTTTCATGGGCTTGGTTGATGCCATTGTAGGTTTCGGGAAAGCTGCATTTGAAAACTTTTCAGCTGCTTTATCTGCGATTTGGGAGTTTATCAAGTCGGCTGCTTCAGTGGCTTGGGAATGGGTTAAATCCACTGTAACAAACTTGATAACAGGTCTTGTGCAGGGGGCGCAAAATATCTGGAACGGCTTTATGAACTTCCTGTCTGGCCTGTGGGAGAGCATCAAGTCAACGGCTGTGAATGGCTGGAATGCCCTGAAATCGGGGGTTATTTCTATCATCAACGGTCTGATCCAAGGCGCTCAGAATGCCTGGAATACCTTACAACAGGGTGTGACTAATGTGGTCAACAGTGTCACCAATATCTTTAAAGGTCTAGCTAATATCAATCTTTGGGATGCTGGTCGGGCTATCCTTGATGGCTTCCTGGGCGGTCTAAAATCTGCTTGGGGTAGTGTGACGGACTTTGTCAGCGGTATCGCAGGCTGGATCCGTGATCACAAGGGACCAATCGAGTATGACCGCAAGCTCTTGATCCCTGCTGGTAATGCTATTATGGGTGGTCTTGATGAAGGGTTGAGAGATAAATTTAAAGCGGTCAAGAAGACAGTCAGTGGGATGGCTGGTTCGATTGCTGACAGCTTTGAAGATGAAATCCTAGCTCCTGATTTTGGAGTTTTGGGAAACCGAGAGGTGGAAGTTGCCTTGACATCTGGTAAATTGCTGGATCAGATACTCGATCCTGATCATAACCGAGACAAGGAATCTGTGCTACTGGAAACCATCGCTAAGCTGGCTAATCGGCCAGTCATTGTGTCTCAGCAAGTAGATACGAGAGAAGTATCTCAAATACTAGCTGAACCTATAGCAGAAGAACAAGAGAAACGACAGACTATTCTTAAAGCTGTCGATGGATTGGGGTGGACTTAATTGATAAAAGTACATTTTAACGACGTTGAATTGACAAAATGGATTACTGTTTTAGATGGGTTCACCGCTTTTAACGGTGCAGACCATGACCCGACTTTTCAGGAATATCCAACAATAAGTGGTGCAGAGTTTGTAAAGACTCGCAAGAAATTGAAGAAAATTTCTGTCCCCTTTTATGTGGAATATAATAGTGTGGCTGATTATGACGCTTTACAGTCGGCTCTCAATGTATCTGAGGCGAAAAAGTTGACCTTTAGCCACCTACCTGACCGTGTCTTTTATGCGATACCTAGCGGAAACCTGAATTTTAAAGAGATTCGGTTTAATGGGAAAGGCACTATCAATTTTACAGTAGCCGATGGTTTAGGGCATGCTAAGTTTCCAAAACGCTTTAATTTTGCTAAAAATGCTGAAGGACTGTGGGAAGCTACCATTATCAATACTGGTAGCGAACCTGTGCCAATAAACTATAAAGTCAAACTCAAAAAAGAGTCTGGCTTTGTCGCTATCGCTAGTAAACTTGGCGTAATCCAGTATGGGAAATTTGAGGAGACTGACTATGCTAGAGAAAAGAAGAATATTACTCTAGCTAGCAATCAGGGAGGAAACTTTGCTAACTGGCAAAATGGCACGGTGTTTTACGAGAATCAAGGAAAGAAAGCTGTCACAACAATGTCAGCCGATACGGCTTTTAATGGACGGTTGGGTCTTTTACCTAGAGGCTTTAATAATACAGGGAATAATCCCTTTTTCGGTGCTATCAAGGAGTTCAACTTGTCTGTAGGAGCTACAGAATGGTACATCTGGGCACGAGCTTGGTTTGAAACTGGGCTGATGGGGCAGACAGGCGCTTGGTGTTTGGCTGTTGTAGACAATGCCAATCGTTTTATCGCTGGGATGGCTATCGAGAAACATGACCGAGTTGGAAACCGGGCTAGCGTTTATTTTTTGCTTGGTGATGGCAAGGGAGGAAGTCATATCAAACATAAGATTGACTTTACTCCTAGTTTTTGGGTAGCAGATAACCCATACGGAACTGAAGCTAGAAATCAAAATAGGAATATGTTTGACTTGCGAAAAGAGGGCGATAAGGTCACTTTCTTTTGGTATGGTCAGTATTTCTCTTATTTTGAATCAGGAATTAAGAATGTAGAAGCTACCAAGGTGCAGTTTTTTTGCGGGCAGATAAATGGTAGAAACACGAATGACCAAATCGTCACACATCAGTATTTGAATGATTTTTCATTTTTTAAGCTGAATGTGCCTTTTTGGCGTGATGTGCCAAATCGCTATCCTGTTGGTTCGGAGTTATTCATCGATGCTAGCGGAGAGGTCAATCCGGATGAACCAGGTAGGCTCTATGTAAATGGCTTGCTAGCTCCTGATGATGAGATTTTAGGGACGCAATTTTTTCTAGCGCCACCCGGAGAGACGAAAGTACAGCTATTAGTCTCTAGCTTCTCTGAGGTCGCTAGTGCTTATGCTGAGATTGAGGAGGCTTGGACGTAGTGAAAAACAACGTAAGAATTGCTATTAGAGACTCAACTGACACGCATGTTATCGGTTTTTTTGATAATCAAAATGGGATCAAGTACCATGCAGCCGATCTGACTAGATTTTTAAAAGGGTCATGTAGCTACTTGGTCATCAAATACCGCTCAAAAGACATCACTAAAGTTAAAAGCGGTTGTCGTTTGGCATTTCGGCATAAGGGGAAGGACTACTGGATGACCGTCAAGTCTGTCAAGAAGACAGGCTATCAGATGGAAATTACAGCATACTCTTTGAGTCTGGAAGCCAACGAGGAGAAGCGGGGAGCCTACAAGGCTGTCAAAGCCATGAGCATTAGGGAGTATGTGGATACTTTTGACCCTGAGCACTCGCTGGAAATCGGCATCAATGAGGTTGCTGACAAGACCATCAAGCTAGAATGGTCAGGTACTGACACGGTGTTAGCTCGGCTCTACTCTATCGCTAATAGTTTTGGGGCTGAACTTGAGTTTGTGACAGAACTAAATAGCGACTACTCGCTGAAACGCCATGTCCTCAATATCTACCGAGCTGGAAATCTCGGCAAGGTCAAGACTGGACTTCCTATTCGAGTAGGAAAGGACTTGAAAGTCATTAACTACTCAGATGATATCAATGACATTAAGACGGCTATCAGAGGGAATGGTAAAGACGGATTGACCATCGCTGGTCTTGATAAGAAAATCTATGATGAAAAGGGGAAACTCCTCTTTTATAGTCAAGGAAATACTATCTATGCTCCACAATCTCGCGACCAATTTCCTTCTGTCACCAAAAAGACAGATGATGGCTGGATCGTGCTGGAAAACGGAGAGACAGAGCATGACTCGAAAGAGTCTCTGTTTGGTTATCTGTTGGCAGAGCTGAAAAAGCGCTGTGTCCCTAAAATTGCTTATAGCACAGAGGGAAAAGTAAATGGTGAGATTGGCGACACATTGACGCTGATAGACTCAGAACATTATGATCCCCCCCTCTATGTCCAAGCGCGCATCAGTGAGCAGACAGAGTCCTTATTAGGCGCTAATACAGACAAAACTACTCTAACAAACTTTGAACGAAAGTCTAGCCAGATAGCTAGTGAACTGCTGAAACGAGTAGAGGAGCTGGCTGAAGAGGCAACTCCCTACGTTGTCAATCTCGCTACTGATAACGGCCACATCTTTAAGAACAACCAAGGTGAATCCACAGTCTTCCCAACGCCCAAAAAAGGGAATAAGACCGTGGAGTGTGTCTGGAAGTGGTTGGTCGACAATGAGGACTTCGGGCAAGCCCCTAATCACAAGGTGACAGCGGCAGGGATGAGGGAATCGCTCACTTTGACGGCTATAGCCTTGGTGAAAGGTCAGGAAGTAGCTAGAGAGCAGCTGACCTTTACTAATGTCAACGATGGTCAAAATGGAGCTAAAGGAGACCCTGGACCGCAAGGACCGAAAGGGACTACTGGAGCAACCGGAGCTAAAGGAGACAAAGGAGAGACTGGAGCTAGAGGCCCTCAAGGCGAACGTGGCCCGCAGGGAGCTGTAGGACCGCAGGGACCAAAGGGAGAGCGAGGAGACCCAGCTGATACCGCAGAATTGAAAAAAGCTGTAACAGCAGCTCAATCCCAATTGACAGATGTCCAAAACAATCTTGCAGGTGTCCGGGCGAATCTGACTCAATCCCAGAGTCAGTTATCTAGCAACATAAGCCAAATCCGCTCAGATGTCGGCTCCATCCGCACCAAGCAGACCCAAGCCGAAGCTGAGATAGCAAAGCAAGTCGCAGCACTCAATGCGACCAAAAACGAGCTTGCAGGCGTAAAATCCGCTCAGGCAACCTATGAGCAGACGACTACACGCAGGCTGGCGGAGCTGGCCAACGTGGCAGATGGCAAAGCCAGCAAGTCAGAGTTGGTGCAGACCACTCAGGAATTGAGTAGTCGGATTGCGAGTGTGCAGGTAGGCGGGCGAAATTACTTTTTAAATTCTGGCGTAGAAATCACATCTGGAAGCAAAGCAATCAAAGTACATCCTGAATTTATCAAGCATGCGAAAGGCAAGAAATTTGTTATAAGCGTGCAGGTTTCGGGAGAAAATGTTGTTGCCCAAAATCAAGGAAGATTTGGGCTATCAACTTCAGCTGGAATTGCTGGATCGACAAATAGGGCCTGGCCTGAAGTTTGGGAAACAGGAACAGGGAATATAGCCAGAAAACGGATCTATAAAGTATTTGAATTTAGAGATGACTGGATTGATTTTATTGCAGGTTTACACATCCAAACTGGGTCTGGCGCTGTGGCCGGCTATCCAAAACTCGAAATTGGTACAGTACCGACAGACTGGAGCCCCGCCCCTGAAGATACCGAAAACCAAATCTCAGCCGTCGAATCGACCTTTAAGCAGCGCGCTGATTCGCTTGAAGCTGGTGTGTCTAGCTTGCGGGAAGGTCTCAAAACCAAGGCTGATAGTAGTGACTTGACCTTGCTCTCTGACAGGATATTGGCCTCTGTCAAGTCTTTAGAGACCGACACGCAGAACAAGCTGGACTCAAAATTGAGCACAGCTGAGTTCGATGTGCGAGCGTCTGGCATTCGTCAAGAAATCATCAACGCAACCAAGGACAAAGCCGATAAGTCCTTGGTCACGGCTGAGGCTGGGCGTTTGAGGGAGGAGCTGGCGAGTCTGCAGGTTGGCGAGAATCTGTTTATAAACTCAGAATTTAAAAATCTGAGAGATAACGGACAGCGTTACACAGCTAACGGCAAAACCTATCAAAACATGATTGCGCCTTACTGGTACAATCCATATAATGCAGGTCTACCAAATGCTCAAAATAACCAGCATGGGTATTTTGACACGGAAACGTTTAGTGATACTGTCTTTGTTTTTAACGAGAGCGATGGCACCCGTCATTGGAAAGCACTGTCAACTGATTTTAAAATCGGAGTCATCTCAGCTGGAGAGTATTACTTTTCGGCTGATTTGTATGCGGCAGACCTTGGAACGTATATCGTAGTAGGTTTTTACTATCACAACTCAAGCGGAAAATTGAATTTTTACTCTGGACGCAAAAGAATCGAGGTTAACGAAAAAGGCCGTTGGGTCAGACTAGGAATTGATCTAAAAGTCAATGATGACATTGACCTGACCAAAAAAGTCCAATTTTATATTTACGGCTATAATTTTGCGAGCAACTCGATTTTGTATCTTAAAAAACCAAAAGTATCAAAAGGTCGCTTAAAAAGTGACTGGAGCCCTGCTCTCGAAGATGTTGACGGCCTCATAACAGAGGCTAAGGCAACCTTTGAACGAACAGCCCAAGGCTTGCGGGTAGACTTGGCAGCTGTCCAGAGCTATGTTAACAGCGACAGTACGAGAGCGGAAGCTCTGCGTAGCTACAGTCGCGAAGAGACCGCACGCCAGCTGACTGCCGTGCGTCAATTGGTCGAGTCTGGCTATGTGGCCAAAGCCCAGCACACGGAAGACGTGCGGGGGCTGACGAGGCGGTTTGAGGAGCTGAAAACCAGCTCCGAGACGAAGCTTGCGGAGTATCGTCAGACAGTTGATGGCCAGTTTGCGACTATGTCCAGTCAAATCGGTGAAAGTCTCAAGAAAACCGATATCAGCATTACACCCGGTCAAATCACTCTGGGTACTGGTAAGGTAGTCAACGGTCAAACTTTGGCTAGTCTTTTTGTCCAAAATCCAGAAAGCATGCAGGCCATCACAAAGCTCATGAGGATCACGGGTGACTTGATAGTGGATGGCTCTATCACTGGCCGCGATTTGGCCGCAGGAGCTATCACGACACCTCACCTAGCAGCAGGCGCAGTGACAGCGGAGGTGCTAGGCGCTAACGCCGTTACTGCTGACAAAGTCAAGGCGGATGACGCCCTGCTCGAAAAGCTATCTGCGGGCGAGGCTCTGCTCAGGAAGCTGATGGCAAAGGATGCCTTTATCAACAGGCTGCAATCGATCGACTTTGCAGCTGAACAAATTAAGGGTGGACTATTGAGATCAATTGACGGGTCGCTAATTTTTGACCTAAACAAAAATACGCTGACTATGTCATCCAATACCGCAGCTATTAAGAGGGTTCTACCCGGTCACCCGACTCAGTTTATGAGGTATGAGACCGAGAGGAAAAACAATGTGGACTACACAAGGACCATTATTGGAAGCAACCGAAATGGAAGTGAGAAGTTTGACTCGGTTACGTTTGCAGGTCTGGTTGTGGAAAACTCGAATAAGGCAGGTATCGAGGACTCACTTAGATTGTACGGAGACAATACATATCTTCGCCATGCTCAAGGGGATGTGGGATGGAATATCAACGCGGTAACGCAGCGGATGTCTCCCGCTACTTGGAATAAAGAGTCGTCTTTCTGGGCAAGAAGCTTTGTTGCACCAAAACACCGCAATCCTAACGGTCGTGACTGGGTCAAGCTAGAGGAGTCTGTAGCGGCCTTGTGGCGACTTTGGGAGCATGCGGCAGGAAATCAGGTAACCATGACAGGAGCCATGAGAGATAAAGTCAGAGAGCTTTTCCAAAATTATGGCTATAACTACGGAATATCGTAAGAAGGAGAAAAAATGGACGAAAATGTGTATGTTTACATGCTGGCTGAATACCAAAATCAGCTAACGGATAAGACTCAATCAGAAATTAAACTGCAAGCTCTGCTTATTGTAGAGCGAAGCAAAAGCTCGCTCTTGGAGCAAGAACTCAATAGCTTTAATGCTGTGTTAGCTTCGGATGCAGCGTTGAAGGAACTTTTTGACGAAGCAAAAGAAAAATTGGAGGAAGTAAAATGACACTGGAACTTATCAAAACAACTAAAATCGTAGGGCACGTCAAAGTTGACGACACGCTCGTTAAAACCATGACAGCCGATATCGATGATAAAGGCGTGACAACACATAACTCATGGCTTGATAATGCTGAGGTTTACGCAGCCAACCGTCAAGAAGTGCGAGATCAAGAGGAAGCATTCCGGAACGCTGTCTATGCTGCGGAAGATGCGATAATCGCAGAGCTAGAAGCTGCGCCTAAAGAGAAAAAGGGGTGATGAATGCAGGCTGACGTTTTGGAATGGTCACACAGCTTGCGTGACTTAATTGATACGCAGGATGAACTGATTGTGTTTACTTTAGCACTTATCATGGGTGCTATGGCAATTGACTTCCTCACAGGAACTCTGGCCGCTAAGCTCAACCCAAACATTGAATTTCGCAGTAAAGAAGGGATCAACGGAATTATTCGCAAGATTGCTAGTATCGCTTTACTAGCTTTCTGCATTCCGCTGTCTATTTTGCTGCCTGAAGGAATCGGACTTGGAGCTCTACAGATACTTTATTTCGGTTATCTGTTTTTTGAGCTAAAATCTATTCTGGAAAATTTTGATAAGCTCGGGATTAACACAACATTTTTTCGAGAATTTATCGAAAAAATCTCAAGTTCGGATAAAAATGATAAAAAATAGAATAAAAGAGCAGGCGCTGAAGCTTGCTCTATTTGCTTTTGCTGCAGTCTATTTTTGGCTTGCAGCGTTTGAATTAAAAAAGGAGAAGTAATATGCGTAAATATAAATTATTTCAGGATGAAGTCCTTGGGTACGGCTTCGATATTGACGGTTGGTTTAGCTGGCAGTGTTGGGATGGATATGCTAAATACTGCGTTTGGTTAGGTGTACCATTTGCTAACTGCACAGTTTCTGGCTTTGTTAAAGACATTTGGGAGCAACGCTATACTAATGGCATGCTGGACTATTTCGACGAAGTGGAAAACATGGAAGAAGGCGATGTAGCTGTCTTTATGGAAACAGACCTCACACCTGTTTCACATATCGCTATTTTCGCTGGGGACATCGATGGCACCCAAGGTTGGTTCCTTGGTCAGAACCAAGGTGGAGCTTCGGGGCCTGACGGTATCGGGGGTGTGTTTAACCTCGTTGCTTTTCCATACTCTATCTTGTATCCAACAGCATTTCGTCCAAAAGGCGAGTCTTTACCTAAAGCTGAGCTAAAAGAAACGATTACAGAAGTCATGGAAAATCATGAGGCCCCTTTCTTCCCAGAAGATGCTACTTTTACAGTCGGCGACTCTCCAATCAATGTCCGCCGAACGCCTAGCTTAGACGGTGAAATCGTGGCAGTTTATCAGCCGGGCGAAAAAGTCCATTACGACTCTAAAGGCTCAAACGATGGCTATCGCTGGATTTCTTATGTCGGAGAATCTGGCAATCGTAATTACTTAGCGATTGGCCAGACGGACGAAGCAGGCAACCGCATTGACCTGTGGGGCCAATTGTCATAAATAAAAAACCGCAGCGGAAACTGCGATAAAATAAATACTTTCTTAAATTTTAATCTACCCCCGGCCGCAAAGGCTGGGGCTTTTTTATATTATATAGTGTTAGATAAACAATTGTCTCTATAAAGGAAAATCTCGAAAATGTCCACTCTGACGGACTTGGCAGACTGGCAAAGATGTCGGTCTGATTTTCGAAAGACTCTAGAAAATAGATTAGCGCTTTTTGTATAAAAAAGA
>ERZ773043.1149-NODE-1149-length-15209-cov-16.722845_pt1 | contig 15209 bp, 16 predicted proteins | sample MGYA00580636_ERZ773043 | MGnify/ENA primary metagenome ERZ773043 (study PRJEB29015, sample SAMEA2737992) | human oral metagenome | biome: human oral; feature: human-associated habitat; material: dental | place: China | collected 2065 ... | reverse complement strand
CGCTTGAAGCTCAGCAGCACACGAGCCAGCCAGGCGGGTCTGAAGGAAATGATGATGCAGATGAAGAATGAGAGGTTGACTAAACAGTAGAACTTTTCTTCCGTCCGGCATCTATGATCATCTGAGTCATATCATCCAGTGCCCGAGGCTGAGCAAACTGATGCAGATTGTCCGCCAGCTGTGACTGCTCAGTCGCATCATTCATCAGCTTACTAATTAGCTTAGCCAACCTCGACGGTTGCTCTCGCACCACCGACTCCGCCAGCATCACCGCCGCCCCGGCTCGCTGGTAGACCTTGGCATTCTTAGTCTGGTGATCACCCGCCAAGTAGGGTGAAGGGATGATGATAGTCGCTACACCGACTGTCGCCAGCTCCGCCATGGTCGTTGCTCCTGCCCTGGTTATTACCAGGTCAGCCACCTGCTCATATTGCCTCACTTGATTTGTGAATTGATACTGATGGAAGAACCGGCCGGTTGGCTCTGATACCTTGATCTCGTTGCCTTTACCCGTCAGCAAGACTACCTGTAACCCGCCGGCGACCAGCCGGTCGGCGATCGCCTCAAGGGCTTGATTGATCGCCACCGCCCCTAGCCCCCCGCCCATCGCCAGCACTAAGGGTCGATCAGTCGCCAAGCCTAGCCGACGTAGCATTTTTCGACGCTCCGCCCCACTCAGTTGACGCTCCTGATTCCCCACCGGGATGCCGATATATTTAGTGACGCCCTTGGGATAAGAAGGGTAATTCTTGACCGGTGAGCCGGTACCAATCGCCGTGGCATGCTTAGCCAATAGTCGATTGGTCAACCCCGGTACAGTATCACTATCATGAATAACTAGCGGGATATGGTACCAATGCGCCACCAGCCCGACCGGCAAGCCGACGTAGCCGCCTTTGCAGAAGACTACATCGGGGCGCCACACAGCCAGCTTGACCAGGCTCTGAACTAGCCCGACCAAGACCCGCCCCATGTCGATCAAGTTTGGTATATGAGTGTGAATGATATGCCAGGGGCTAAACCAACGGTAGAGAAAGCCCAAGTTAGCGTAGCGCCGTAGCTTGCCCGCCGAGATAGTCTCGATCCGCACCGAATTATCGCCAAACATCTGCTTCGCTTGGGCGAAGAAATTGCGGTCACACCAGACTCTGATCTCCGGCTCACCACCCATCTTCCGGATATTAGCCGACTGACGTAGTTGTTCGACTACGGCGACGATCGGTGCTATGTGACCACCGCTGCCGCCGCCGACGCACAGGATTTTCACTGTCCCCTCCTTGACTTTCATTGACCTCAGCAATATCAATCCGACGATGCGCCGTATAACAAGATATCTCAAAGACTACGCCCAGACTAATCATCACGAAGATCGCCGAAGTTCCACCCGAGCTGACGAGCGGCAGAGTGATACCGGTCAATGGAATCAGGTGGGTCATCGCCATGACATTAGCCAGCACATGCGAAGCCAGCCAGCCGACCACGCCCGCTACCACCAGCCTCAAGTACATATTGTTGAGGTAATTAGTCTTGCTAAACATCCGCATGATCAAGAGAGCAAACGTGGCGATCAAGCCCACTGTACCGACGAAGCCCAGCGTTTCGCCAACTATAGCAAAGATCGAATCGTTGACCGCCTCAGGTAACCAACCAAAGGCTTGGACTGATTGTCCTAGCCCTCGCCCCGTTAATCCGCCCGAGCCCAGCCCGATTAGCGCCTGATTGATATGGTAGTCTCTATCGGCGTTGCCCGACTTGGTGAAGGTCAAGATGCGGCTCACCCGGTGGGGTGCAACGACCGTCATCACGACAAAGAGCGCCCCGATCACGCCGAGGACTGTCGCCAGCTTGCGCCAGCTCATTCCCGACATAGCTAGCTCAGTCAGGAAGATCGCTACTATCGCCGCCCCGGTCCCCATATCTCGTTGTAAGCCAACGATTATCAGCAGACTGACCAGCATCACCGCCAGCACCTCGATCAGAGTCAAGTTGTCGTTCAGCTTGCCATTTGCCAACCTGGTCGACAGATACCCCGCCATGAATAGAACCGTGCCCAGCTTGAGGAACTCCGCCGGCTGAAAAGAAACAGCTCCCAGCTTGTACCACCGACAAGCCCCCAATGCACACCGAGCGACCGGCACATGAGCCGCCCCCAGGATCGGTAGCGCCAGGCAGATTAGCAGAGCGATCAGGAAGATATATGGACCGGCCTTTTTCCACCAGTTGAGCGGTATGCGACTAGCCACGATAAAGAGAGCTACGCCAATAGCCAGGAAGATACCCCGTTTCAGCATCTCCCGGTTGATCACCGTCGTATTGCCACCATAAAGTCCCGAGGCAATGGAGTAGATGATCACCACACCGAAGATTGATAATGCCACCGCTAGTGCCACTATGCCGTGATCTGCCCGGTGTCGTCGAGCCAGCTTCAGCTCGCCGTTATCGTCGAAGAGATCCGCTTTGATCTGACGAGCGGTGATCTGATTTTGCCGACTCTTAGCGGGGTCAACCCGCCCCGCCCAGCTGCTACCACCCGCCGAGACCCGATTAGCGTTATAGCGCCACCGCTCCATAGCCCGGTTTACTTTATACATCCTCCGACGATGGCGAAGATCAACCCCGCTACCGCACAGACCGCTCCGATCAGCCAGAAGCGCATCGTTACCTTCGTCTCCGGCCAGCCCGACGCCTCTAGGTGATGATGGACCGGTGCCGACTTAAAGATCTTCTTATGACGAATCCTTTTCGAGGTCAGCTGGATGATGACCGACAGTGTCTCCATGACGAAGACCAGCCCGATCAACGGCAAGACAAACAGCGTATCAGTCAGCATCGCCACCACCGCCAGCGAGCAGCCCAGAGCAAACGCCCCCACGTCGCCCATGAAGAAGCGAGCCGGATAAATATTAAACCATAAGTAACTGACCAACGCTCCCAGCATGGTAAAGCAGAAGCCCGCCAGCCCGAACTGCTGGTCAAGGATAGCGATCACGGCATAGGCAAAGAACGCCGATGAAGCCAGCCCACCCGCCAGTCCGTCCAGTCCGTCCGTGATATTGACCGCATTGCCGGTCGCCACCACCGCAAAGGCGAAGATCGGGATGATCCAGACTCCCACCTCCCAAGCGCCGACGAACGGCACATGGATAGCATGTACACCCAGCTTAGAGTAAAAGAACCAGCCCAGTCCCAAGCCGATCAGGGTGATCATAGCGAATTTAACCGGCGCCCGCATGCCGGCTATCCCCTTGCCGTGCGAGCGAATATTGATGAAGTCGTCGACTAACCCCACCAAAGCACAGCCGACTAGTGCCGTCAGCGGTAGCCAAGTCTGCTCCCGAGAGAAGTTAAAGATCAGTGAGACGATCGCCGTCGTCACCACGAAAATAATCCCCGCCATGGTGGGGATGTTGCGCTTGTGCTTCTCGGCATGAATCTTGTTGTAGACGGGCGTCCCGCCGCCACTCAAAGCCTGATGACGCATCTGTTTCCAAAACTTAAGCCGGTAGGCAAAGAATGTGTAGATCGGGGTGACCGCCATGGCTAAGATGAACGAACCGATGCCCAGCATCAGCATCTTGCTCAGTGGATCCATTAGTGTCTTTAACGCTTGACTCATTTAGATACTCCTTCGTACTGGATCATAAAGTTACTCATATTATCAAAGATTGGTTGGGCGGCAGCTGAGCCGGAATACCCACCATTACGGGCATCATCTACCCTCACCATTATGACATATTTTGCCGTTTTCGTCTTATCGGCACCGAAGCCGATATAAGTACCAGTGGTCAGGGTGTCTGAGTACGCCCCCGTTTTCGGGTCAACTTTCTGAGCTGTACCCGACTTACCTCCCACATAGTAGCCATTATCCTTGTAGCGACCGCCCGCCCCCAGGTAGCGGGCTTGGTATAGCATGTCCCGGATAGTTCCACTTACCTCCGGTCTCAATGTCTTATCGGACAGTAGTTTAGGAGTATCCTCTTTTACCTCGCTATCTCCAGTCAATCTGCCCAGGCGCACCGTTGGCTGATAATATTTACCACCATTTATCACCGCCGAGAACGCCGACACTACCTGGATCATGGTCAGCTGTTCACCCTGACCAAAGGACATATTAGCGTAGAGCACCCGAGCGCCATTAGGCGTATTTGGCTTAAAGATGACGCTATCGACTTCGTTCGCCAGCTGGATGCCGGTCGGCGCATTGAGACGGTAATTATCGACCAGGTAGCGGTAGAACTTCTGCCGCCCCGCCAGGTTAATCTGCCCGCCGCCCAGTTGCTCTAGCACCCAGACCGCCCCGGTATTCAACGAGTGCTCCAGCAGTTGCATCGGCGTCATATAGCGCCCGCTGACTTCCTTCGCTACGTTACAGATCTTGGCATCATCCACCTGGATACATGCCCGGTTAAAGAAGGTCGAAGTTGGCGCAATCACCCCCTCATTCAGCCCCATCCCCACCGTGAACAGTTTCATCACCGAGCCGGGCTCATAGGCGTTTGAGACGATATTATTTTGATAGACATTAGCCGAGAGGGCGTTGCCATAATTAGCCGGATCATACGAAGGTAGATTAGCCATCGCCAGCACCCGCCCTGTCTGTGGATCCATCACCACCATACTGCCGGTGGTCGCCTTGGCGTTACGTAGTCCATCCGCCAGCACTTGCTCCGCTTGCGACTGGACATTACGGTCAACGCTGAGAACGATGTCCGTCCCGTTCTTAGCCGGGATACTAATATCTCTCGCCCCGATAGTTAGCGGGATCTTGCGCACATCAGTCACTGATTGGAGTAGCCCCGGCGTCCCCGATAGCTCCTTATCGTAAAACTGCTCTACGCCATATTGCCCCTTGCCGTCATGATTGACAAAGCCGAGCACCTGCGCCGCCAAGGCGCCCTCGGGGTAAACCCGTTGTGTGTCCGCCTGCAAGCCCACCCCGGCTAAGTCAGCTTTCTTGATTTGGCCAGCCTGCTCCTGCGACAAGCGTTTAGCCAACACCACATATTGGAGCTTTTTATTATCCAGCTTGTCCAGCCCACCCTCAGCCAGTTGGCTACCGGCTACCTGAGCGGCAAGCTGGCGCACCTTCTCGGCATCTTTAACCTCTGATGGATCGGCAAATAATGTGTAGACCGTCCGATTCATCACCAGCGGGGCGATATTGCCATTGGCGTCTCTGGCGTAGATTTGCCCTCTAGTAGCATTGATCGTCTGCTTGTCGGTCTGCATATTATTGGCAATCCGCTGATATTTAGCATGATCGATGATCTGAATACGAAAAAGCTGGAGTATGATAATGGCGATAAGCAAGAAGAAAATCGCTGTCATTATCTGATAGCGACTGTATTTAGCCGTTCGCTCTTCTGCACTCATCCAGCTAGATTATACACGGTTAGTTAGCGTAGTCGGTCGTAGCCGGTGCCGTCATCGCTTTCGCCACCGTGCTGTTCTTGATATTCGCCAGTGATTGCAAGCGAGCATTCTCGACCTTGAGATTATCCTGCTCTGCCACCAGGTCAGACTTACGCTGGTTGATCTTGTTTTGCTCGTAGCTATACGAGCCGGTCTTGCTCAGCTGGGTCAGATATAGTACCCCTAGTAGAGCGATCAGTAAAACGATCACCACGACATTAGCGGTCGGCCCCAGCTTGACATTGCTCCGATACTCAACCAGATTTTGATTACGCCCCCAGTTACCCACACCGGCATAAGCTCGCATGCTCGGACGCACCGAGACGAATTGTTGTCGTGATGATGTCATTTATCTATCTTTCCTTTTTTGTTTTTATTTATTTCTCTTTCTTTTACTTAGGTGCAGAAGCTTGCCGACCAACGACCACCCGGCTTGCCCAGGCATGACTCTGCAACCAGACATCCCGACCCACACTGAATAGGTGGTAGTCACCGTGAACTCCGGTGACTACCGGTTGCTAGCAACTAGATATCAGCTAGTTATTTAGCAACTCGAACCTTTACGCTGTGAGCGTAACTGCGGCCACTAACTTTGATTGGCATGGGTCGCTCCTTTCTGTTTGGTTTTTATTTTTTACATACGGCTCGTAGCTTGGCGCTACGGGCACGTGGCTGAAAAGCATCATTAATTGAGCCGAGAATTGGCTTACCGGTCAGTAAAGAATACGGCGCATCCAGACCATCTGACTGATCATCCATAAACTGCTTGACTATCCTGTCCTCTAAGCTGTGAAAAGTAATCACCGCCAAGCGACCGCCACTATTTAGTAGCCCGGCTAGTCGAGGTAAAGTACGGCGCAGCTGATTCAGCTCGTCATTCACCTCGATCCGAATCGCCTGGAAGACTTGCGTCGCCGGATGGACTCGATGGTATTTGCCACCATCCAGCTCCCCTACCCGGTGACGAACTACTTCAGCCAGCTCTAATGTCGTCTGAAATGGTTGTCGTCGACGCCGGTGACAGATTGCTCCGGCTAGCGCCTTCGCTAGACGACCGTGGATCTCGCCATAGTCAGTCAGTAGCCGTACCAGCTCGCTCTCACTGTAATGATTCACGACCTGAGCCGCCGTCAGCCTGCCGGTCAGATCCATCCGCATGTCAAGTGGACCGGAGTGACTAAAGGCGAAGCCTCGCTCGGCTTGATCCAGCTGAGGTGAGCTGACGCCTAAATCCATCAGGATCATGTCGAACTTGTCGCCTTCATCAGCTAGTTGCTGCACCGCCGACAGATAGTCAGCCCGGATCAGCCTAGCGCCCCGCTCTTGTAGCTGAGCCAAGTGGGCTATCGCATAATCATCTCGGTCACATAGGACGGCATGATTCGCCCCACCGATCCGCTCGATGATTGGACTAGCGTGCCCGCCATAGCCCGCCGTCAGATCAAGATAGTGCTCGCCCTTACTCGGGTTAAGCACCGCCAACGTGTCGGCTAGCAGGACAGGAATATGGAGTTGTTGTGGTGTTGTCATATTCTTTATTATACGTTACGGAGGACACATAAGTGACAACCAGTTTTTGTTTTTTGGTGTTTGTTTTAGCTAAGTTTCATGCTTATTCGTCGCTTTGATGTGAGTTCTTAGCGGCTGCAAAGCATAATGAGAGACTTATGTGTGAGGTGGATTTTAAGAAAAAGTAGCTTTTTCTTACGTGCAATAGTCCTTTCGGTTCCAGCGACTTACTTCTGGCTGATTGTCACATACGTGTCCTCTGTCTGTTAAGGTGCGATTCTCTTTGGCTCGCCTGACCTGCTCGGTCATTTGAACCATATTCTATAAGCCGACTAGTCTTCCGCTGCTTTAGCCGATAACCTCCAGTACTTACCTGCTCTGACAGCCACGATATCGCTCGTGATATCGGCGTAGTTCAGTAGATGCTGTTCTAGGGTAATTCGCCCCTGCTTGGCATCCGGCTCTACCTCTGACTTGCCGGTCCGAAACTTGACATTCAGATCAGCTACTCGCTCGTCTAAGATATCGCCGTTCAGCGCCGACTCCATCTCCTTTTCCCAGACGTGCTTGGGATAGACATGAAGATACCGACCGAAGCCCCGGGTAATCACCACTCCGTCAGCAAACTCCCCTCTCAGATCAGCGGGGATGGTCAGACGATGCTTGTCGTCTAACTTACGCTCGAAATAGTCAACCTTGGACATCTACTATATGGCTTATCGCTTGGCTTAGTTATTACTTATGTTCGTGGTGTTTGTGTTTTCCACTGCCTAGATTATACTACCCACCACTACCCACTTGCAAGTCTTTTTGAAGCACTCCTACCCACAGCCCCACTTTTCCACATGGTGGTGTGGAAAAGCCTGTGGATTATAAAATAAAACAACTAGCCACCCTCCCAAGGGAGAGTGGCTTGTGACAGAGTGACAGCCCTAGACTACATATTTAGGCCAAGTAGCTGCCCCAGTAGGCGACCGGTCGTATCGTAGCAAAAGATGGTATAGATGGTCACGATGAACATGACGTTAAACATCAGTGAGACCATCAGCGCTACTTTACGCTGCTTGCACTCGTCTTGATACTTGACGATTTCGCCCTTGGTGTTGTCTTTAACTTGCTTTTTGTCGCTGGTAGCCTTGACGTTATCGCAGTTACACTTGGACTTTTGGATGTGTTTGTTGCTTTCCATGCTGTAATGTTAGCACAAGCATTATGCATTGTCAAGCCCTACGCCATATATTTGCTATATTATAAAATATATCGTCCTAATACACACTCTTCACTACCCCGGTCAGAGCGCCATTTTTACCCGTAGAGTACATATCGTGTCAATATGTATCCTACGGGTAAGCCACTACTGTTAGCTATTGGCTACCGACGATAAATCCGGCTGATGTCGTTCACGATACCACCCGCTTCACCATCCATACTCTCTTGCATGTATCGATAAACGATCGATATTATCTCCTGTATGTCATCATTAGCATTATTGTAATACATATTGTCGAAAGCGATATCGCCATACTTCCGAATCGGATCACTGATCAGGGCGTGAATGAATGACTGAGTGGCTCCGTCGACTCCGGTAAAGTCTACTATCACCTTTTCCCGCTTCTCTAGCGCCGGCATAATCTGCTTAAGTCGTATATCCTTGGCAATGTCCTTATTCTCGGCAAACGACCCCGCCAATGTCTTCAATTTTATCTCCATATAAAGTTTGGTCTCCTATACTTAAACTTCTTTCTCTCGTGGATAGCTTCTCCATAGACCTCATTGATATGAGACATCACCGCCTTGAACTCCGGCGTATTGTCCAGCGTAATATCAACCGCCACCAGAGTACCGCTAAAATCTCCCAAATCGTTGGCGTACCTGCAGTTATCCCGAAATGGATCAGCATGTAGCGCAATACTCTTTTGATCAGTTCTGTTCTTTAGTAACGTATATTCTGCTTTTCCACTGTATATGGTGAAATAATTACGAGTTAGTTTGGCTATGGATTTGATGAAGAATAGTCCCGCCCCGGCATTTTCGCTCGTCCCGCCCTCTTTGTGAGTAGTTCCTGTTATACCGGGAGCTAGACTGAGCCACAGGGCCTCTAGATCATCTTTGGGGTGCCAGATTTGATTCATGCTCTTCCAGATACCTATCCCGGTATCGCAGATTGCTAGGCTGATGCGATTGGTCTTCTTATAATATTGCGCTACGACGATAGCACCATTAGGAGCCATGGCGTGTTCCAGCACGTTGCGTACTAACTCGCCGATGATATACTTCGTTATCCTCGTATCTTTCTCGGACAAGTGAAGCAATGGGATCATCTCGGCGATAAACTGCGACTGATCTTGAGCGGTCTTAACTACAGTCAATGGGACGAACCTGCCGGCCGGCTCATTCTTATGATACGTGAACGGCGATGGCGTATTAACCAGTCGATACAGCCCCATCCTATCCAGATAAACACCGGTACTGGGCACATCACCAATAATCTCGGCATTACTTTTGCCTACTTTTATGGCTAACGCCGCCGTCAAAGCTAAGTTTGCCGGGTGAACGGTAATCCACTTGTCATGAGTGGCGATCTCCAGCTTGGCTTCATCCGACCAGTCTATTGACCTCAAGAAAGCCTGGATGTTGCGCAGATTCCCTTGATTGGACAAATATATCCTCATAGTTGCCTATTATTTTACCCGTAGAGTACATATCGTGTCAATATGTATCCTACGGGTAAGCTACTACTGTTGGCTATTGGCGATAAGTTGTCTGGTTAAACTTACCGCTGATGAACTCGCTGATGATTTGGCTAACCGTATCCAGCTCAGCATCAAACAGCTTCGCCTCCTCGCTGCTCAGTCGCCCCAGCACATAACCTCGCCGATCTTGCCGGGGTTGACTATCGCCGTTAGCACCGGTCGGCAAGCCGGAGCCAATCCGCACCCGAGCGAATTCCGTCCCCACCGCTCCGATGATATGCTTGACACCATTGTTGCCGGCATCTGACCCGCCGACCCGAGTCCGAATCGTACCCAGTGGCAATGCCATCTCGTCGTGAATCACCAAGATGTCCTCTAGACCAATCTGATAAAAACGGCTGATCTGCCGCACCGACTGCCCGACCAGATTGTAAAAAGTCTGCGGCTTCGCCAAGATGACCTTACCTCCACCCAACCCCGCCTCGGCCACCAGCGCCGAGAACTTGGCTCGTTGATGCCACTGCACCCCCAGCTGACCGACATAGTGGTCAAGCACCCGAAAGCCAAAGTTGTGCCGGGTCTCAGCATAGTCTAAGCCGGGGTTGCCCAGCCCCACGATCAATTTCATTAGCTAGATTATAGCACCCCACCTCGCACCGGGTTATAATATGGGTATGAGTACCAGATTGGAAGAGAACCGAGCAGTTTATCAGCAGGCAAAGCAAGCTGGAAGCGAGGCCGACGCCATCCGCCGGGTCGGCGCCTTTATCGCTGAGCATGACTACGACCAAGACAATCCACCTCTCGCCGTTATCTTTGACCTCTGTGTCGAGTATGACGATAATGCCGCCGATAGCACCCGCCAAGCTCAGCTGGCTAAGGCAATCTTTGCTCTACTTGATGTCATCATTTGATCCGGCTTAGCTAATGGCTAATCAAGCCCGGAAGAGTTATCAATTAAATATTAAAGCCTCCCTAGTCCAGGGAGGCTTTAATCGGCTTTGCACTATGGTGTGCCCGATACGATTCGAACGTACGACCTTCAGTTCCGCAAACTGACGCTCTATCCAGCTGAGCTACGGGCACATATCTACTTAAATGTTAGCATACTAGCCCACTAAGAGCCAGAAAGCTTGGTCGGGGTGATCCGACTTGAACGGACGACCTCAGCGTCCCGAACGCTGCGCGCTACCAACTGCGCCACACCCCGACGACGGGCTAGAGCCATTATATCACTCCCGCCCGAAAGTCCTCAGAGTCGCATTATCTCATAAATAAGGTTACCCATTTGCTAGTCGTTAGCCCATAAGTTGGGTTACCCTGTTCTGCGTTATGAAAGGAATAAGTAGAATGGGTATGAAAGAGATTATTAGGTTTCATGCTGTAGCCTACAGCAAGGCTAGTATTAGCAAGAAAACAGCCATAATAGACGGCATTGTGGCGGCTACCAATATGAACCGTAAGTCAGTCATCAGAGCCTTAAAGCGAGAGTATCTGGCTAATGGTAGACGTGATCTGTCAACCAAACGCTATGGTAGACCACCCCGTTATATTGGCGAGGTAGATGTGAACCGGCTACACTAATTTAGACAACTTATTTAGAAGCTTCATTGTTGTCATAACTCAAGTTAAACTGGTTGTGAAAGGAAGTAAGTTAACATGGCTGAATCAGATCGGGTAACATACATCAAGAATGGTCAAGAGTTTACCAGAAGAAAGCGTCGTCTGTATGATGATGAATTCAAGCTACAGATTGTACGTTTAGTAAATAGCGGTAAACCCAAACGAGAGATCTATGAAGAGTATCAGATAACTCAATCAGCTCTGGGTCGCTGGATTAGGCAATTTAACGGCAGTGGCTCATTCAAAGCAAAAGACAATCGCACTCCGGAAGAAAAGGAACTGATCGGTTTGCGCAAAGAGATGCGTAGACTGCGTATGGAGAATGACATTTTAAAACAAGCGGCGCTAATACTGGGAAGGCGGGACGTGAACCAGTCGATGCGGTAAGGCATGAGCTGACCCGCCGGAATAAGAAGTATAGTATTAGCGCTATTTGTCAGATACTTGGCGTACCAAGAGCAACCTACTATTACCATAGTGAAAGTAGACCGACTGACTTACGGTTGGAACTAAAGGTTAAAGAAGTGTTTGAGTGTAATCATGGGCGCTATGGTACCCGCCGTATACGTAAAGTACTGCAATCATATGGTTTAACCGTCTCCAGGCGCCGTATAGGGCATATCATGCATCAATATGGCTTGACCTCCAGGTATAGCCGGAGGCGAACAGCACTGCCCAAATTACCGGTTAATCATACAAGTTTACCGAATCTGATCAAACGGAAGTTTAATGACCGTCTGCCGCTAGAAGCATTGGTTTGTGACTTAACCTATATATGGTTGAGAGACAAGTGGGCATATATATGCCCCATTATTGATCTATGGAATCGTGAGATAGTCAGCTTTGCTGTCGGTACAGCTAAATCAGCTGATCTGGTTCAGCGGGCTATCTCTCATATACCGTATAACCTTAGCCGGGTTAGTATATTCCATACCGATCGGGGTGGCGAGTTTGTCAATCGGGCTATTGATCGGACGCTTGAAGCCAATCATATCGGGAGGTCATTATCTAAAGGTGGCACACCTCTGGACAATGCCGTAATTGAGTCAACCAACCATATCATCAAGACCGAGTGTCTTAATGATTATAAGTTTCAATCACTTGATGAACTCAACTTAATCTTTGGTGACTATGTACATTGGTATAACCATGTCAGATTACACAGTCACCTTGGCTATAAGACACCGATGCAATTAAGACACAGTGAAGATATAAAAGAAACCTAAAGACAGAGAAGATAAACGAGAGTGGTGAGAAATGATAAAGCAGACAGAAAAGGAGTAAAGAGAAGAAAAACCAATCCAAGATAATAACGCTGTACTTCCTAATAAAGTTGTCTAGAAAAGTGTTGACAGTTCACTTTTGTCCTTCACTCTATTAGTCATTTCCTGAAGACTGTGTGCGCTTGAAGCTCAGCAGCACACGAGCCAGCCAGGCGGGTCTGAAGGAAATGATAATAGAGTGAAGAATGAGGACTTTAATGGCGAATGGCCTGAGTTTCGGGCTATGCTTTTTGCATATAGCCGGCTGATTTGCTAGTATGAATGCCATAGATGGGTCGGTAGCTCAGTTGGCTAGAGCGCATCCTTGACGTGGATGAGGTCAGGAGTTCGAGCCTCTTTCGACCCACCAGCATTATCGCCACTACCTCAGGTAGTGGCTTTTTTACGCCTATTTACCCCAGACTTTTCCACAGAAAATTACTCCTCCCCTTCGGCAAGCTCGCCACCTATCACTACTGATACTACTCATTATTCCCGCCTTTTCCACAGATTATTATGACTTATCCGGTCGTTATTATGCGCCCTATGATATATTTACCACCATCGTCTACCATTGACATACAGTGACGGCTAGGGTATAGTAACAATGCTTATGAACAAGAGTTCAAAGGCGAAGAGCCAGCGCTCATCTCGCCTAGCACAGTTCCACATTTACTTTGAAAGTATCTAGGTTAGTCGCTTGAGCGATGATCACCACACTTTCCTAGCTCCCAGCGCAGAGCTGCGAGGCTGCACCGGGGGCTAGATAGTATCTCAGGAACGACCAAAAACTAGTACATTAGTTGCCCGCCCCACCATGGAGAAATCCAAAAGTGGCGGGTCTTTTTGTTGTTCGACACCTTTAGCGCCATTCTTCATCTACATCATCATTTCCCTCAGACCCGCCTGGCTGGCTCGTGACACAGCTCGGGCTTCAAGCGTGCACAGTCTTCAGGAAATGACTAATAGAGTGAAGGACAAAAGACACCCCTTTATGTGCTAAGGACTATATGTGCCAGAGTAACTCACCTAAGCTTCCGATGGCTGTTGATACAGTAGTAGGCTAGCAATTGCCAGTGGTACTAGCTACGTCGCCAGGCCTGAGGAAGCTAGGTGAGCTACTCTGGCTAGAGTGTTGATACACACGTAATTTCCCTGGTCTCATTACTTAGTCTAACTTCAATCAAGGATAAACGCTCTTAGTACGAGCAGTACAGTGTGGTTGACGAAGGCTGTTGATACAGCAGTAAGCTAGCAATTGCCAGTGGTGCTAGCTACGTCGCCAGGCCTGAGGAGACCACCTGTACTACTCGCACGTCAAAGAGTTATGATGGAGGGAAATTACAGGTGCCAACGGCAATCACGGGCTTTACCCTCATATTCTAGCGTCTAGGCTTGGTGGCTTTGGGTTTGACCTGCTTGATCGCCTTTTCAGTCACGTCAAACTTCTCCATGTAATTGCCCGTCAGTAGTCGCCACTGAGCAGCATAAGCCGAAGCACTACTATAGACGATGGCATTGATCGGCATCAGCGCCCACTGTAGCACCATCAGCAAGCTTCTACCTTTGCGATAGCGCTTCGGACGAGCCGGTAGCATAGAGAGTGAAGTGATTACCGTGATCAGCAGCCCAACCACCGCTATCTGTTGTACTCGAGAGACGATCAGCGGTAAATCATTGACCAGAATGCTGTTATGGGCGGCAATTGGATTGATGTAGAGAGGAGCGAAAGCGCCGAAGCCGACGATCGGCGCCATACAAGCCAGTGAGACGTGCCCCTCAAGCGAGCGGAAGAAACGAGCCCAACCGTCCAATAAGCTCCCCCGGAACTTGCCGCTCATCAGTCGAGTGGCGATATAGGCATCGTCCGAAGCACCGTATGCCCAGCGCCGCATCTGAATAAACTGCGCCTTGAGCGTTCGCCGATAAGTACTCGACAGCACCGCATCCTGCCCGATGCTTAGCCGCAGCGGGATCACCTCGTAGTTACCGTCAAAGAAGAAATAACTGCGCCAGTATTGATGTCCGTCTTCGACGATCGTCCGCTTGCTCCAATAGTTCATCTGTTCCAGCGCCCACAACCCTTGTGAGTGCGAAGCAAAGTTCTTTAGGGTATTGGGGCGCATTGACGAGATGACATTCCAGAAAGAATTAGACAGCGCTACCACTCGCATCGGAGCCGGTGCATCCCAGATGTTGTTATTAAACAGACATATCGGCTGGAAGGAGCATTGCTGCCTATTCTCAGTCGTGATCCACCGGTATGTCAGGTAGGAAAAATACTGCTTGTCAGGCTTGTTATCGGAGTCTAGCGTGGTTACGATGACATTACAAGGGTCAATCCGATGACGCTTAACCCAGGCTGAGACCTGTGGGCCGGCGTAGGTCAGGTTCGGGCCTTTACCCACCACCTCGTCAGGTAGATTAGCCGGATGCTGCACAAAAACCAGATCACAAAACACTCCCGACCAGTGTGCCTTGATCTGAGCCACGGTATCCAGAGCATTTTGACCGCCCCGCTCTTCATAAGCGACGAAGACCACCAGATTATGCTTGATGTCATAGTCCAGCTCAGCCAAGTTCTGCATGGTCGGACCGAGCACCTGGTAGCTCTCGTTATATAAAGCAACGATAACCACATTAATAATCTGCTTCGGGTCGATACACATATTTTTGTGTTCAGTTAGATAACTTAGCTTAGCTATGTGGT
>ERZ773043.1144-NODE-1144-length-15232-cov-14.305396_pt1 | contig 15232 bp, 13 predicted proteins | sample MGYA00580636_ERZ773043 | MGnify/ENA primary metagenome ERZ773043 (study PRJEB29015, sample SAMEA2737992) | human oral metagenome | biome: human oral; feature: human-associated habitat; material: dental | place: China | collected 2065 ... | reverse complement strand
TTGTCGCCAGTTTTTGTAACATGACCTTCGCTCCACACAAAACCTATGCCCTATTCTTTGGTATAGCAACCTGTGCTTCATAGCTATCAATGTCACAGCCTGGCTATATTAACATAGATTTAAGCCAAACGCAAGGGGGGTTTTTAAAATTTTAAAATATTTTTTTCGACACTAATCTTACACTCCAACCTTATCATTAATCTTTGTTAAATGATAATTGACCAATCTTAAATGGCGCAGTCAATTATCAGACATTTTTATTACCTATGAATTGTTTTTCCTATTCCGTTAAGGTGAAAATTTGATCCGGAAGTCTTTTTGCAAAAATGGAATAACTTATTTTTTCCTACTAATCTTCAATTTAAAAAAATATTCTAACGCAGTTTTTCTTACTATAAACTTATATACCTCAAGCGCAAATAATTTTTTGGAACCCGATTTAAAAGCAAAGTATTTGATTTTTCCTTAAAGTGTTGCTTTTAAAAGTCAAAGCCGCTATATCTTATGCAACTAAAAACACTTTGTATTTACTTTATTTATTTATAATGTTATAGTTTAAGCAGGTATGTATTTTGTTTTGTCATAATGTTTCATAAAATATTTGTTTATAAATTTAATCTTCTGTGATGATTATTAAACACTGTTATGAAAGGAATATATATATGGAGCCTTCAAAGTCTTTAACATTCAAATACAATGCATTCTCTCCTGCTTTTAGGCGCAGGACATTTTTACTTACTACATTGCTTATTATGATGTTTTGGATCTTGGTATTCAATATCGGAGGTATTAATGTGCTATTCGCCATTGATAATTATGTACATGGCAGTTTACCCATATCCCCTTTTTTGCTTTTATTATTACTGATTTATATGGTAACTTTTCTTCCGGTACAACTTTTACTACTTTTCCTTAATTTACATGACAAATCCGCCAAATCTGACTTTTACGAGGATCATGTGGTATTAGTCTGCACTAATAAAGAAATTAGACTTAATAAAAATAAAGTTGTTATAAATTTTATTATCAAAAACCAAAGAAACTTATCTTGTAATATATATACACCTGATACGGATATTACTTTTTTATCCTCTAAAATAGAAAATAAAAAACTAATTATAAACTATGGAGAGAGCTCTCTTTACTATGTAATGAGGGAGGTCAGAGAGTTTCTTTGTCCTGCAACAGAAGGTAATCAGTTTTGCAACACTTCGCCTAATATGTCTTAAATATTAATTTCAGAAAGGAAGTTTTATGGTTTCACTTAAATCTATGAATTTTAAATACTGCCCTTTATCTCAGGGGGCAAAGTTACTTATATTAATTATTTTTGCCATAACTTTCACTATTTGTGCATTTAATATAGAAGGTATTTTCAATATGTTTTTTGAGGTTTTTGGAATGTTTTCAATATATGTAGTGTATTTTTCGACCGGTTCTCCTGTACTTACTATGTTAACTTTAATTATACCGTTTTTTTTGCTTTTTGGTGTTGTGCCTGCGATCATATTGAGTACTTTTTTAGGTATGCTAAAACTTACAGGAACTTTGGATTTTTATGACTCCTATATAATTCTCTCTTACGGAAGAAAACATATAAGATTAGATATCGATAAAACTAAATTTTACTACACCCTAAGTAATAAGAATAGGAACTTTTTTTGCAAGATCATAACTCCTTATAAGGACATATATTTTGATGCTTATAAAAAGGAACTCAAATCAATGTACGAAGACTATACTTCGTATTCATTATATCAGGCAATGTCTGCCGCCAAAGAATTTTTGTGCCCGAATGAAGCGAATTCTGCAGATGATGATGCTTCCAATTCCACAAGTGAATATACCCCGAACCATAAGTCTGCTGAACTGCCGAATATTGAGGATACCTACAATCCCGCAAGCGACTGTATCCTAGAACCTCAATCTACTGAACTACCGGATATTGAAGGTACTTACACCCCCGCAAAAGACCACTAAAATCTACTTGATTTTTAGCACATATATACGGAAAAAGCAACTTTCAATGCAGCACCTTCAATACTTAGATTATAAATCTAACTTTTAAGGTCTTACATGGATAGTTGCTTTTTTTATTAAATCTAAGTTTGTTAGTTTGCTGCTACAATTTTACCAGTCAAAGCCGTAAAAGTTTTGATTTAACTCCCACCTTTTTAAATATACTCTGGATCTGCTTTTTAAATCAACCACACAAAATGCATACTGCTGATCATAGGAAGAGAACATATCCCTATCTACTATTGTATAGAATAGATATTGTTTATCTTTCGATAATCTTAAATCAAGTATATCCCTTGTATTCAGTTTATGTCTTGCTATATATTTATTTACACTCGCATCCACATCATAGGAATATATATGTGAAGACTTATAATAAAATAACTGCTTCATGTCATCCGACATTTCCATTACACCGTCATAATCTTCTTTTTCATATTCATACGGTATTATTGTTGTTAAAATCTCTGAACTTTTATTACCTGTATTTTCTTTTACAATTGTCTTTTTCTTCCTATCATCGTTATATTGCCCGGTTTCAATATACAATATATTATTATTCTTTTTATCTATATAGTATGAGTCCACATACGATCCTCTCTTCTTTTTTCTGATAATCTTAATCTGCTTATTCCCTTCTTTACCGGAAAGCATACAAATATTGCCATCATATATAAAGGTATATGAGTTTTTATAGTACTTTGCAACCCTTATTCTGTCACCAACATCAAGATATTCATCCGATAAATCAAAGCCGTCAAGCCCATTGTTTTTAGCAAACTCATTGATCTCTTCTAAATTAAGAACTTCTCTAAACGAATTATCGCTAAGATCAAGCTCTCCTATACCGTTAAATCCATTCTCCTCTTCTATAACACCTACTATTTTTGTCCTATCCTCATTGTAAGAAGGTGAATAAAATATATGATTCGAAATTTTTATCAACCCCTGATTACCAAGGTAATACATAAATGTCCCTCTATTATCGCTATCGAAATAAGCGGAAAGTATTATAGGAGGTTCTTTTTCTATTTCTTTTACCAGTATAAGCCTTGCAATCCACCTCTGGGCAAATACAGCAGCTGCCACCAACAATATCACTGCAGATAAGACTATTATTTCGCTATATATTCTCTTTCTCTCGGGAGTCTCCTCTTCCTTCCTATCAGCTTGCATCTTACCTTTCAGCGTTTTGTATTTTTCATTTGCATCCATCACCAGATATAAATGAATAATCAAGGATAAAAACTCCACTCCCATAATATTAAAAAATGTAACTAATGCCAGCCCGAAGTTCCAATGTGCAACAATCCACCATATTACAGGAACTGCCAAGAAATTATAAATTAGGCTTAGTATAACAAATACTCTTATCTTCTTAATATCATAAAGCCCAATATTAGTTTTCATACCGGCAATTGATATTAAAATCGGAAATAATAAAGGAAAGTATATACAGGAAAATATAAGTATTATATCCTCACTATCTGTAGGTATACCCCCTATGAGCCAAACAGCAATACATAAAAAAACTATAGTTACCGCACATATGACCTTGTAACTTCTTCCCATGATATTCCCCCTACAATATTATCAAAAGTGAAATGCTTAGTTTATAATGATGGATGTATTGCACATGATCCGCAAAGCTTGAGTATTCTCAAAAGTAAAATTCTTAGTCTATAATATTCAGATATACTCCTATCCTCAAATTTACTTTGCCTTGATGCCGGCTAATTGCCTAAGATCATTGCAAAAATTTTCTGCTTCTTTTTTATTCTTTGAGTATATTATAGCCTTGGTATTATTTCTTTGATATATCGAAATCTTGCTATGTCTGAAAAATAATATTTTGATAGAATAGTAGTAAGAAGCTTTTGGGAAGGTAATATATTCCCTTATTTTTAAACTTCCATATGCTTTGTCAGCAAGGATATTACTGCCTTCAATGTTAACTTTTGACAGTAAATCCAAAGCACAAACACAATCATGTTCGCTTCCGGCAGTCAGTACAAAATGTATGGGATTACCCAAACCGTCAACTATAGCATGAATTTTGGTTGTATTTGTTCCCATTGTTCATCTGATATTTCATAGCGTTTTTGTCCCACGGCTGTAATCTCCAATATTTTGTTTTTTATATTTTATCAAAAAATAATGTATTGTACAATTTTAAGTTTTAAGACATACCCTAGGAAACAAATATACTTGTGAAAATATTTTACAAACTTTAAAAGAGATAAATTTTGCAGATATAAAAGAACAAGGGTTTATACCATTATACAAAAGAAATGAATTAACCGATGCATTTCTTAGAGTTTGCGGTTTTAACACTGACGATGAATTTATAACAAAACAGAAAATGAAAACGATTCAAAAAATAAGTAAATGCATATAAAAAATACTATATATCATTACGAAAGAAAAAATCCCTGTAAGCCTTATAAATAGGAGCTTCACAAGGGGTTTTTTATGCTACAACTGTCAAAGACGGGATATTAACATAGATTTAAGCCAAACTCAAGGGGTTTTTTAAAATATTAAAATATTTTTTTGTCAGAATATTTAGGTTTCAGACAGCGTAGATATACAGGTACACTATACCAAATGAAAGCTTATTTTCAGGTATAGTGATATGTTTTATTTATAGCTTTATATTAAGTATTATTGAAAGCCTTATAACTAATGCCTTTTAATTGTATTTCATCGAATAATTAACATAAAAAAAGGACAACTTGCAGGGTAAAATAAAAGTTATCAAACAATAAATTACCTGCTAAGAAGTCCTTTATGAGTTGTGTATCCAAATATGTTTTTTACATGGCTTCTATCAACCTTAAAAATATGATTATAAATGCCAATAGACTTAAAATAAATATACTACTTAATAAAGAGAATTTTATTTATCTATATACATATCATTAATTACCGGGGCTCCAAGCGGTAATGAGGTGTCACTTGGCCAATAAGCAACATTCAAATCAAACCCTGCTTTTACATGCTGTCCGTTATATGCTTTTATATCCGGTAAATCATTTAACGAAAGTACCTTAACAGTTTTAGAATAAGAGCCTCCGTCTATAGTCTTACATGTAAGTGCTTGTGGCATATCCAATATAAATAATATAAAATCTTTGTCTCTGTCTATAGAAGAATTCGGATTAGGATCATTAATTCCCTGTACCGCAAGAACTTCATTATATTTCAATACACGTATAGTACCGTTCAGTAAGGTGTATCTTGTATCGGCAACATCCACTTTCTTGGTTTGCACTATATTATTTTCAATCCATGCACCCGAAGCATTAACACGGTAATTATCAGGAGTTATTGTATTTATCATACAGTACCCGAATTTATCAAAATAATAACACTCTGCCGTACCGTCTGAATTACCATCTATCCATTGCCATGAGTTGGAAGGCCATGTTCCGTTGCCTTGGTCATACCACCAACCCTTATTATCCTGTATCCAAGTCCCTGCATAAGCATTTATTGTGAAAAATATTGCAAATACCGGTAATAATAATAACTCTTTAATATTTCTCATAAGAACTTCCTTTCTATAGAAATATTATTCTATATTAATAAACCATATGACTACTTACTAAGATTACCAATTCATATTTCTTAAATCAAGGCTCTTTTTTATTATTTATTTCTTACAATTGTACTATGTTCAAAGACTTTGTTTATAACATTTAGTATATACTTACCCTTAGCCCTGCCTTGTCTTAATACCGGCTAATTGCTTAAGATCATTGCAAAAACTTTCTGCTTCTTTTTTACTCTTTGAGTAGATTATAACCTTGGTATTATTCCTTTGATATATTGAAATCTTACTATGTCTTAAAAATAATAAAATCAATACAGGGCAGACAAAAAACAGCGGATAAAAAAATCCGATTATCGCTGTAACAACCACCCAAAATGTATTGTATCCGTTTAATACAGTTGAAATGGATACAGCACTTATGTCTTGTAACAGTATCTCCGGCACTTTATTAAACTTCTTTGGTATAGTTGAAATATAAATCCTATCCTCTCCTATACAAACCTCACTTCTTATTTTTGAATTGGTCAAACTAAGTATGCTGCTTCCACTCGCAGAGTAAAAACGGTAACTTCTCCCAATTAATAAATCTTTATTAAATACAGCCTGTGATTTATCATGCGATAAATTATTATGTGTTTCCAAGTTCGACTGATGATCCTGCTTCATTTTAACCTCCCTCTTGTTTTATGATATATCTAAACCCAAATTATTCACAATAAATAAAAATCACAATACAGCATCCCTACCCTTGAGTTTTATTGAAAAACAAGTTTTTTATCAAAGACTTTCTTTTAAGGGCAGATTTATCCACTTAATAAGGAAAATAACCTTTATTAGGAGTCTCCCGGAATCTGAAGAAAGAAATTTTAATTTTTCTATTGCTACTCATGGTTAACATATTTACAATACTTATAAAGGATTCCTTTGCAGGTATTTATTGTTTGGGCATTCTTATTTTACCATGCAAGTTGTCTTTTTTCTATTTACTGATTCTATGAAATGCAATATTTAATTAAAACATTTTAGTTATAAGACTTTCAATAACATTTAATAGAAAGCTATGAATAATTTGAGATTATATTAATTTTTCCTGTTTGATCAAAATAAAAAAGTGCAATATAGTCATTTTTATCAAAATACAATTATCCGATAAACTTTTTCTTAATAAACGACATTTAATGGATAAAGCAAGATATTTAAATGATTCTCCTGAAAAATAGGTGTCCGAAAATTAAATTCACTATGTTTTATGTAAATAAACAAACTTTATATTTACTTTATTTGTATATAATGTTATATTCTAAGTGCTTATATATTTTATTCTGTTATAATATTTCATAAATATTTGTTTGTAAATTTACTGTTTCGTATAATGTCTTTAATCAAAATTATGAAAGGAATATATATGGAGCCTTTAAAGTCTTTAACATTTAAATACAATGCGTTTAACCCTACTTTTAGACATAGGGCAGTTGTATCTACTATACTACTTGTTGTCATGTTTTGGATTTTAGTATGCTGCATCGATGATGGTTGGGATAATATCTTCTTTTTTGTAGTGTTTATGGTAATGCGTATTACGGATTTTATAATTTCCATAATACATTTGCCTATAGGTATCCCTTTAGTTTATGTATTACTAATCTATATATTAATAGTTCTTCCACCGCAGCTTTTACTGTTTTTCCTTAATTTATACGACAAATCCGGCAAAGTTGACTTTTATGAGAATTATGTAATATTAACCTGTGACACTAAAGAAATTATACTTAATAAAAATGACACTGTTATAAACCTTGTTATCATTAACAAAAAGAACTTATTCTGTACTATAAAAACACCTGCAACAAATGTTACTTTTTCATCTTCTAAAATAGAAAATAAACAACGCAATATAAGCTATAAGCAGCTTTCCCTTTACTATGTAATGAGGGAGGTTATGGATTTTCTTTGCCTTGAAATAGAAGAAGAGCTTTAGAGATATTTGAGCTGACAACGGATTATCGTCTGTTGTACAGTATCATTGACAGCCGACCTTTTAACTAACTATTCATGCCATGCACCACAAGCGAATCTGTTAACCTTATGCAATTTTTTATAACAAAAAAGCCCTCAGACTTTTACTGTCCGGGACTTTTTTTTGTGTAAATGATAATTTTAACTTATACTTATTGCTTTTTAGTTTTAATAAAAACTAACTCTCAAAACCGTCTTTAGTTTTATAGTAATTTCCTTCGAAGCTTCTAAAGAATGCTCCTGAGTCATGCTCAATAATGCTATCTGTAATATTGATTCCGTCAACTCCATTGTAAGTGAACTTTATATAATCTCCACCGGTACCTACAGCATAGTAACTGTTCCCAGTTTTACTAACCACCACACCAGTAAAAGAACCATAGTGATATGGAGGATTGCTTAATGCCCCTTCTATCCTCACATAATCTTGTTCTACATCAGTATAGTAACCTATTTCCATTTCACCTTCTATTATATTATCACTAACTCTATAAGTACCATAAACCCAGTCTCTTCTAAACCTACTTGCCTGTTTTTTCTGCCCCCTTGTCTGAACTCTTCCGCTGTCTACCCAAGCACCGTTGGCATCTACATAGTAACCGTCAGGGCTGTGTGTATTGGTGATAAGATATCCCCATTGGTTAAAATAATAACATTCTGACACTCCATCATTATCTCCGTCCAGCCAAACCCACTGTGATATTGGATAAGATCCGTCATCGTACCTGTACCACCAACCGTCCTTTGCGGTAAGCCATGCACCGGCAAAGGCGGTCAAGGCAAAAAAGCTTGATAATATACATGATAATACTAACACTGTGCTAAATTTTTTCATACTCTTTTCTCCTTTACAAAACTTTTTAGACTTGTTTTTTCATAGGTCTTTTGACACTATCACTTTATGATGATTTTTACTTTATACAACACTCAAATATTTACTGTATCTTTGCCACCTTCCTCACATCTTCTTTAAAAGCTTCTGCCTCAGCCTTAGTCTTCGCATATATCACAGCGCTGATACCATTTCGTTGTGTAATTGTTATCTTCCTATCCCTTCCTATAAAGAAGAGCAAAACAGTAACGATTAGTAATAAAGGATTTAGAATTGCACATAAGGCTGATACGATAATATAAATCAAATAATAAAAATTTATTTTAACAGTTATAATAACCCCTGTTATATCTTTGTATAAAATTGCCGGCACTGTATTAAAACGCTTAGGTTCTATATTAATAAATAACCTGTCATCCGAAAAAGTTACCTCACTTCTTATTCTACTGTTAAGAAGCCCTCTTAGATTTGCACCTTTGGAAGAAGCAAAATTATACTTTTTCCCTATTAGAAAGTTCTTATAAGCTTCTTCACTTGAAATGATATTTAAGTTATCAACCTCCTTTGTAAAATCTAATGTTGTATCTGGTGAATTATTTTCATTACTCATTATACTTTACTCCCTAATTATTTTTTATATAACTCAAACTTCCTATACTTTTAATAAAATTAGTATATTTAGCATTTGATATAATAACCTACTATACATATAACCATTATTTCTAACTTATTTGATTTTCAACAATGGTTTAAGGTCTTCAACAAACTTTTCCGCTTCCACTCTTTTTTTCACATATATTACCGCCTTTATTCCATTTCTTTGATATATTGTGATCTTATTATGTCTACAAAATAAAAAAATCAATATAGGACAAATTAAAAATACATATGCTGTGAAACCCATCAGCGTAGTTAGAATAAGCCAAAACCAGCAAAAACCATTTAATCTATTTAAAATAATTATACCTGTTATATCTTGAAAAAATACGGCAGGAACTTTGTTTAGCCTTTTAGGTTTGATTGAAATATAAAGTCTATCTGTTCCTACCTCAATATCTGTTTTTATCTTTGAATTAATTACATTTAATGCATTAGCTCCTCTGGCTGAATAAAAACAATATTTTTTCCCCACAGTCGTACTTATAGGAAAGCCCATTTTAAAATCATTATATTCATAATTATATTGAACTATAGAATCCGAGACATATACTCCTTCCTCAAATTCTACAATTCCTTTTTCTTCTCTATTCGAATTTATTGTTCCACAAACTCTGCAAGCTATGGGATCGTCTTGAAATTCTGCACCACATTTTACACATTTCAACTTTCTATCTCCTATATACAACTACCTTATCAAATCTGCCAAAAACTTAACATTAGCTTTTTCGTATTCATTAAATACACTGTTTTCTATAGCGTTAAATTCATCAGGGGTATATAAAGGGGTGTACCATGGCTGAGAATTGAAATAATTTTGTAATTCAGGATCATTGAATTTTCTACCATGTCTTGCATATATTTCATTTAATCCAAACCTTACAGCGCCTCCATCTACTTCATAAACATCATCTGCTGTAAGGTACCTTCTATCACTATTAGGAAATATATAATAATCATCGCTATATGCATAATCATTATTATTTGTCTCGTTTATTACAGTAGCCGGTGGAACTGCATTATTAGCCTGAGGTGCTGTTGTTTCCGGTGTTGTTGCAGGAATATCATAATTACCGAATATACTTTCTATTTCAGCCTCGATCGCTGCTGCATCATCCTCCATATTGTGATTTTTCATATAATCACTGAAAGCTTTTGTTATTAATGTAACAGTTATTAATTTAGACTGTGGAACATCATTAAATGATAATGCACTTGCCTCAAAAGTATTATCATTATTATTTAATACGAATTGTAATCTTGCTTTCACTTCTTGTTCCATATATGTACAATACCCTGTAAATTCAACTATATCCCTATCCTCCGTGGATTTAAAATATTTCCATGTGGGATCTGCAAAAAATTCTTCAAAAACATCTCCATATTTGCAATCAGGATAGTTTTCAGGATATCCGTTTTTCACTCCAAGTACATTTTCATTATTGGCATCTTTTTGATTCTCAATTTGATCAGAAACATGCTTTGCTACATTTTCAGCATTTTTCTCTAAATCCTTATATGATGCATCAGAAGAGCAAGCAGTTAGTAAGATGGCTGCTGCACATATTAATACCTTCTTATACCCAAATATTTTCTTCATAATTCCCCCTTAGTATTATTGACATAATTATTCTTTCTATAATATTTACTTATATACTGCTATATAAGTGAATATATAGAGACTTACTTAATTTGATGATAAATATTTTGCACCCTTATAACATTAAAATCTCTACTTCAACTATTCATTTACCTAATCCCATTTCCCACCGTTTTCATGTAAATAATTTTCTACTCTTTCCAATAATTTTATGTTATCTTTTTCATATGAATTAAATACAGTGTCTTCTATACTGTCAAATTCTTCTTGTGTATAAAGAGGTGCATACCATGACTTAGCATTAAAATAATCCTTCAAATCTTTATCTTTAAATATCTTTCCACGCCTTGCATATATTTCATTTAGTCCTAATCTGACAGTTTTCTCATCCATACCTCGTACATTATCTAACGTTAAATACACTCTTCCACTATTAGGAAATATATCTCCAACAGCAGACGGCTTAACACTAATTGTACCATTATCATCAATAGATACATCTACTGGTAAGGTATGTTTAGTAGAACTTTCTTCCGTAGTTAATATCTCTTTAAATCTTATATTGTGAATACTCATAATAATTGCTATAAGTACTATGCATACAATAACAAAAAATAAGACCCATATAAACTTTTTATTTTCTATATCTTGTTGATTAGTTGAATTTTCTACATTCTTATTTAATACCACATTTATTTCTGCCTTAGAGCTTGTATCTATATTTTCTTTGGCTTCGATTACAGCTGTTTTTTTATTTTCAGTTATTCTTTCTGCACTGTAATTGGATATAGCGGTTTTATTAACTGTATCAACTTCTTTTGACTCAGAATTTTTTTGTGTAAATGATACCATAGCTGTTATCACATTAACCGCTCCCCAAAAAGCCCATACATATAAATCAAGATATATGCTACCTGCCATTGTCAAACCTATTAAAACTGCAATACCAAATAATAGAATTAAAGTAATATCTCCGTCTTTTCCTATATTTCTTGTTGATATTGATACAATTCCTCCTGCAAGTATTAAAATTGCAACTACTATTCCGGCAAAACCACTAAACTCGCCTGTATTCAAAATTATGTTTGCAAAACCTACTGCAAAAGATTGAAATATCATCCAAACAAATAATATAATTGATAATATTCCTGAAACCAGTTTCCAAGTTTTCATAATTCCCCCCTATCAATATATTTTTTATATGAAACTGCATTTTATACTATTCCTGATTTATAAGCTGCAATCCTTGTTTTGACTGCACGTTTCATAGGACCTAAAAAATATCTTCTGTACTCAAAATACTTATCTTCCACCTCATCATGTATATGCCATCTGTTATGATCTTTCATATTAAATATACCTACTCTTGCGTGAGTTTGAGCCATAAGCTCGTACCTTCCATCTTTAGATTGTAATTTTCTTATGCCAAACCATGAACCTTTTATAGTCTTAAAAATTTGCTCATAATCATCTGTTGTAGTTGCCTTTGACAAAAACTCTTTATCAAGCAAAGCCAAGAACTGTTCAAAATTAAGTTCAATGCTTTCCATATTTCTTCCTGTAAGTTTATTAATAATTTTATCAGTGAATTTCATATATTCCTCCCTTTCATAGCTGAGCATTTAACATATTTAGCAATATTATCATTTTTTCTAAATCCTTATATGATGCATCAGAAGAGCAAGCTGTCAGTAATATAGCTGCTGCTCCTACCAGTATCTTCTTACATGCAAATATTTTTTCATAACCTCTCCCTATAATATTGCTAACATTTTTAGGCTACCACACAAGCAAGTATAACTTATATGATAGCCTTATTTAGTTAATGATAATTTGTTGATTTTTTATTTTCTCCCAATATTCATGCTATAGGTCACATCTTCCTTAATCTATGTAACATAGCGACATACATTTTTTGATACATTTCTATAGTGTAATATCACAAGATAGCTGTAAAATATGTTCCATGAATAATTAGAGGTATTTTATAGTTTCTATTCCGCCTTATTATTACCTGCTGACTCCATCCCATGTTCCGTCAGCTCCAAGTAAGTAATTACCTACTTTTGTATTTGTAAGCATTACGCCTGAGTCACTTAAGTAGTACCATTTACCGTTCCATACTATCCAACCGGTTCTCATACTTCCCAAAGCAGCAGCATTCTGTGCTTCCATAAAGTACCAGTTACCGACAAGCTCTATCCAACCGGTAGTCATATACCCCTCAGCATTAAAGTAGTACCACACTGAACCTACCTGTTTCCAAGTACTCTTAGGATATGAGTTATCGGCATTCTTTAACCACCAACCTCTTGAGTCCTGTACCCAGGTATAAGATGTAGATGTGTTGGGCGCTTGCTGATTTTGATTGTTATTTCCTGCTCCTTTAGTAGCTGAACCGCCACCACGAGAGCCGCCACCTCCGCCGGAACCTGAACCGCCTCCACGAGAGCCGCCGCCACCGGAACCTGAACCGCCTCCACGAGAGCCGCCTCCGCCGGAACCCGAACCGCCACCGGAGCCACTACCTCCTGAACCTGAACCGCTACCTCCTGAACCTGAACCGCTACCTCCTGAGCCGGAGTTTCCATTATTAGGAGCATTACTCTTAGGTATTGCTTCTTCTCCTGAATCGTCTAATTGGAAGTTTGTATATAGGGTATTAGCATGTCTTTCACTTAATTTGATATTAGAGTTATTAATTATGGTATTTTTTCTGTTAACACCCATGGAGTACTTATAAAAAGCTTTTGCACCAATTGCTGTTACAGAAGAAGGAATATTTATATTACCTATACTTCCTGTATTAGCACTGCTCTTAGAACCTTCAAACGCTCCACCTCCTATACTTTCCATTCCTTGAGGTAAGTTTATATCCCCTCTATATGTGATACCTGCAAAAGCTGACTTCCCTATTTTTTTCAAGTTACTTGAAAATACTATATTTCCGCTTATAATAGCATCCTGAAATGCTCCATCTGCTATTTCCGTAACGGAATTAGGTATAATCAAGTCTCCTGATATGTTCATTCCTTTAAAGGCATCCTTACCTATCTTAGTTATACCGTTAGTTATATTGATAGTTGTAGGTACTTTTGTATGACCGTCATCTTCTCTATCGCTTTCTACAGCTTTTAGAAGTTTGATCCAAGGACTTTCATCACCATTAAAATTATAATCTTTAATAGCCCCCGTACCATTTATGGTAAGAGTATATGAGTTTGCTTTTCCGATTCCCGAATCAAAATCTACATCCATTTTCCAAGAAAGGTTTCCTTCATTGTGTATAACCGTTCCTGTAGGAGATGTAGTTACTTCTTTTCTCAATATATCACTTGCTACCTGATTTAATCCCTCACCTGCTACAGCTATAACATAACAGTAATATGTATTTCCCGGAGACCATGTTTTAGTAATTGGGACTTTACTATACTTGCTGCCATATGTCCTTTCCTTTATCAAGTACAATTCTCCCAAATCGGTAATATCTTGATTACTGCTAAGCTGCTCTGCTTTATTCTTATCGAGTTTTAAATCGGTTCTAAATTGACTTGAGTCTTTAAAGGTACTTTCCGTAACTATTTTATTAGAATCTTGTGTAACATAAAGATAATACTCTACTTTTATACCTGTTTTATCATCTTTTTTTATCTTGTAGGATGAATATACTTCAGCATAATAACCTTTATGTTCATTACCTAAATCATAATCACTCAGATTAAAATCATCTACTGTTAATTCTGTAATATTAGGTCTTCCAACGCTATCCTCTCTTGAAACATCTGTATAATAAGCATCATAGTGTTCTTTTCCACTTTTAACGCTGCCTTGTTTATACAACTTTACAGTTGAATTATTGGTTATTTTATTTTTACCCCCAAAACCAATTATCTTAACAAAAGCCTTATCTCCAACCTCTTCAACTGATGCAGGTATTGTAATATTTCCCAAACTTTCAGATCCATAGAAGGCTTTTTTCCAAATTTTCTTTAATGTTGAAGGAAGTGTAACATTTTTTAAATTTTTCATATTGGCAAATGCTTCGTCTATAAACACACCCTCTACACCTTCATCAATTATAACATTGACTATTTCATCTCTATATGCAAACCAAGGTGCTTCTTGCAGATAATCGCTATAACCTTTTCCGCTTATTCTAAGTGTCTTATTGCCATCCGCACCATATATGGAATACTCTAAGTTTTTACCTATTCTTTGTTTTTCCTTGGGTGCTTGAACTATAATTTGAATATTATGTATGCCATTATCCATATCCAGTACTCTTAAAGTGGCTGTACCTTCTTTGAGTGCCGTTATCATGTATTTATTTATACTACCGCTAACGGTAACGATATCCTCATTTAATGATTCTACATCTTTTATAATCAATGTAATTAATCCTTGTAATAGAACATCTAAATTTGTTTTTTTCCCTAATTCAATACTTGCAGTATATGTTAACTTTTTATTCTTATTTATAAAACTTATAACATACAGCGAAAAATGCTCTGCTGCCACTTCAAGGCTTGCTTCTTTGGCATCAAGTTTTATA
>ERZ773043.1143-NODE-1143-length-15241-cov-16.439023_pt1 | contig 15241 bp, 14 predicted proteins | sample MGYA00580636_ERZ773043 | MGnify/ENA primary metagenome ERZ773043 (study PRJEB29015, sample SAMEA2737992) | human oral metagenome | biome: human oral; feature: human-associated habitat; material: dental | place: China | collected 2065 ... | reverse complement strand
AATTTTTTATAATTTTCATAGCGATAACCTTTCTTTAATTTTAATTAAATAATATACAATATAATATAGCTTATGTTTTAGTAAAAATGCTAATATTTTTTGAGATTTTTTCTTAGGATAACCTAGAGAATAAGCATTCAGAAATCCCTTATCACTTCCAATAGTATCCAAGTATTCTTCTATTTCTCTAATAGAATTCGTACTCCAAACACCTTCAAAAGCGTACAAAATGGCATCTCGCATAATGTGTTCTTGAAAGACCGTTTGAAGCTCGCCAATTCCCCACAATTGTATATATTTTTCGATTACTTTATGAGTTTCAATTGCTTGAAGATACCGATCCCTTCTCAAAACTTTACTCCTTGTGACAGACTTTGGATTATAAGTCATGATATAGAGACCTTCCATGATATATAACACACTTCGTGAATACGTTAATAATGGAAGACTCTGTAATAAGTCCTCTCCAATCCAAATTGTTTTCACTTCATCTGCAATATCATACTTTACTGCTAGCTCTCTTCGAATGGCTGCATATCCTATCACAAAATAACCATAGCGTAAAAAACCTTCATACAACTCTTTTTTATCATTTTCAAAAAGAATTTCTTTATTAAAGTATGGTCTAACATACTTCTCACCATTTTCTTCTCTAACTTTTGGAAAAATAATTATATCTGGATTGCTAGAATTAATCTTAGCGGATAAAATATTTAATGCTTCTGGAATTAATTGATCATCTCCGTCTAAATAAATAATAAAATCTCCAGTAGCTTTTACTAACCCTGAAGATCGAGCTAGCGCAACACCTTCATTTTTCTCTTTATTTATAATAACAATACGTGAATCGCTAGCTGCAATATTGGTAATAATATTTAATGAATGATCTGGCGAACTATCATTTACTAAAATTAATTCAAAGTTATCATATGTCTGATTTAAAACAGAATAGATACATTCTTCAATGTACTCTTCAACATTGTAGATAGGGACAATGACAGAAAATTTCAATATTTAACACCCCGTCTCTTTCAAATAATATATGATTATCATTTGTTTATAAAAAATACTCTGGTGAAGATAATTCATTTTGACCTTTCTATTATTTCCTCAAATTTATCAACTGCAAGATTTAGAGAAAATGCTTTCAAATCTTCACTACCTTTATGAGCCAACTTAAAACGCAATTCATTATTTTCAATTAAACGAATAATATTTTCTGCTAAAGCATAACTATCATTAATAGGTGATAGCATTGCGTTTTCGTTACTAGCATACTCAAAAACACCTTTGTAAGCTGTCGAGACAAGCGCACAACCACAGGCCATACTTTCAGCTCCTGTCAAACCAAATCCTTCATTTATACTAGCACAAACAAAAATAGCTGTGTTATTATAAATATTTCTCAATTGAAGAGCTGTTTGATTTTGATAATAACTAATCCACTCTTTATCAATTTCCTCTCTCTTTTCACACGCTCCGAACATAGTTACATGAATATTTGGGCACTGTTGGCGAACCAAGCTCAAAGCTTCAAGAGCTATTGGGACACCTTTGTGCTCCCCATAATGATAGAGCATAGCGATTTCCAATGGATTTCTTTCTTCAATTTGATTTATTATTGAAAAGTTTCTTGTATCAATTGGATTTTTGAGCAATCTAACATCAGGATCAAATTTCGAAACTAATTCATATAGCCATTGTGAAACAACTATATTATTCATTCCCATCTGATAAGTCTTATATACTTCTTCATCTGAAAAAGACCAATTTTCAAAATCTTGAATCAAATAGAACTTTCTTCCACAACGTTTCGGTAGTTTATAAACTATTTCTGCTGTGTTTACCGCAGTAGCGAAAACAATATCTGAATCTGGGAAATGAGTTTCATTACGATAAGGTGTTGCAATTTTCCTAACCCGCTGGTCTAACGGAAACCATTTGGGATAAAAATGCTTATAAAGTTGAGATAGGTAATATTTAATAGCGTAGTTTTTAACAATATTAAATTTTTGATTTGTAAAACAAACAATTGAAACTTCGTGTCCTCTCTCCACCAAACTATTGGCATATTCAAACACCACTTTAAATCCTCCAACAGGAACATCTGGTAAAGACGGTAAGCAAAAAGTAATTTTCATTTTTTCTCCCACTAAGATTTAATTTCCCCCAACTCATCATCAGTATGAGTAATCATAACACCCCAAACCATATAAAATAAGAATAAAGTGATATTATTAGCAAAAAAGTCAAAGGAAAACATCTCTATCAGTGTCATCACTATCAGTAAAATCGTTAATTTATTAAATGAATTCGTTTTATCTATTGATGATATATAGATAAATAAAGCAATAAAAAGTAATAGGCATCCAATGATTCCAACCTCTATTAAATACGTTGTCAACACGGAGTCTGTTGTCTGGAATCCAAAATAGTAAGAATATTGAGGAAGAAAGTCAAATAAAGCCGAACCATAACCTCCCCCTATGATTGCTTTTATAGGGTGCTCTGACATATAGGGAATTACATTTTTTAGAGTTCCAAATCTTTGGCCAAAGGAGCCATCGGAATAGCCAAGCGAAATAACTCTATCAAATCGTGAAGAAACTAACTCAACAATCTTGTTTATAAAACCTGATATATTTAAGGCAATGAAAACAATCGAAACACTTATCAACCATGAAATTTTTACTTTCTTTACAAAGAAGAAGTAATGGATCATCGTTATAATAACAAAAGTAATCCAAGCCATTCTAGACTGACTAATTATTAAAGCAAATAAAACAGTTCCTTTATAACTATAATCGAACAACTTATTCTTACTCGGAAAGATTAAAGAGAGTAACCAACCCACTAATAAAACATATGCAAAATAAGTATAGTGAGTAAAGAACGAACTTGGATAATATACAATATTTGCAAATTCATTCATTCTTTTTATCCAATTAGCCGCCCCAGTAGTTATAAAGCTACCAATAGGATTGTATTTAGCACGCCACTCATAAATCCCAAATAGTGCAAACAATATGACTAGAGACTTTATGCAACCGATAAAAAAAAGTTTCATCCTTTTGGTGTTTATATACAAACTAGTCGAACCAAAGGCAATCGTTGGTAATAAGATATATCTAATTACAAAATTAGTTAAACTAGATGTAGATTTCAAAAAAAGAAAACTCACAAACGAGTAGTATGCCACAAATAAAATTAAAAAAATATTCTGTTTTTTTATGTAAAAAGTAAATTGTTTTGATAATATTCTTTGAAGTACAACCAGAAAAAACAGAGGCAATATTATTGTAAGATTAAAATTTCTATAGTATGCCACCCCAATGATAAACCAAAAGGACAGTAATAAGTAAACACCCATTCTACTTTTCTGGGATAATCTATTCATGTTTTCTCCATTCTTGGATTTATTTTAACGTTTTTATAATATTTTTAATTGATGGAATTCTTAAATAGTAGTACAGAATATAGTGGAAATAATGTTGGACTTTTGATACTCGATTCAATTGTCTTAAAAAAGTGACCATTGATGGTTCTATTTTGGGAAATTTAAGCCGTTTCAAACCAAAAATATTTGTCTTCGTACCAAAACCAATCGTATTGTTTTCATGAATACGATATCTTATTAATTTTTCATTTAAAAAACATACTTTCCCAATTTTTGAGGCAATTAATAATAATTGATGATCGTGATACAAGGTTCTATTATCAATTTTCAAATACAGTTCTCGAGTCTTCTTCGAAATACAATATGTGGCACCTTGGACAACATTCCCCAACATAAGATAATCAAATGATAGATTAATAATTTTTTCATCCTTTTTCTCTAATTCTGTGAAAAAACGATTCGGAACAAATTGTTCCGTAGCCTTTAATTCACTACCGTTTTTATCAATTAGGCTAAAATTTGTACAAACAGCTTCACACTTGTACTCCTTCATAACTTCCATTGTTTTTTCAACTTTATCAAATTCCCAAACATCGTCTTGATCCGCTAAAAAAATAAAATTTCCAGTACAAGCTTCAATCGCATTATAAAAATTTTGAATATATCCTACATTTTCCGGATTCCGAATGAATTTCACGCGAGAATCTTCTACTTTTGATACAACACCAGCTGTATCATCGGTTGAACAATCATCGAAGATAATGACCTCATCAACTTCTACACTTTGATTTAAGATAGACCGTAGCTGAGTAGCCACATAACCTGCACCATTATAGGTTGTCATTGCGACAGAAATCATTTTATGAGCTCCTTCATAATTTTTTTATAGTAAGTCCCATCTTTCATCGTTTCGGATTCGTCAAACTTATAGGTTAATTTATGGAAGGGTGTTGTCAATAATAGATTGTCCCACCACGTTTGGTTAAAATCGTCAAATAAATTAAGTAAAAGAATATGTGGCAAGGTATTGGAAGCTGGGAAAACTTCTTTCCATCCTTCCGGATAGGTTTCTATTGCTAATTGAAACATTAAATGAAAAATAAAGTAATCTTTCACATAATCAAATTTTTCCCAATATTTATATAACAAATGCTTTGTTAATTCCAATAATTCATTGTGAGTTTCAGAAGTGATGAACCAATTAGAAATTTGCATAACATGCCCATCTATAGGTTTTAAACCTTGAAATACAAATAAATTGGAGTCTAACATATAATCTGGAATATTTGAAGAGGTACAATAAACTGTTGAGTCAATCCATGTTCCACCATATCGAGTTAATAATTCCAACCTCAATAAGTCAGAAAAGTGTGTCGAACTAATAATTCCTTTAGTATATTTTTCTACAATATATTCAGGAAATTCAACATATTGAGAATAATTTTCCTCCGTAATTAGAACAATATCTCTATCAGGAAGATTTTCTTGAATAGATGATACACATTGTTGAACAAGTTCGGGAGCATTCTCTAATCCTTGCATCCAACAAATCCATACCTTATTACTCCTCTTCTTCTCAAATGATTTCCGTGTGGAAAGAAATTCTTTAATTATAGGAGCATTTTCTTTTCTCAATTTTTTCATTAGCTTGTAACGTACAATTAAACGCACTAGCTCAAGAGCTTTTCTATCTCTCCCTAAGAAAATCGTCCCCATCGTTAAAGGAAAAAAGGTTCTATTCTTTAAAGACGTTAGTAGTATCTCTTTTTTATTTATCTTCTTTTTCATTATCTCTCAAATATTTCTTATACAATTTACTAAATAAAATCACTGTCCGACTAATTGTTTTCGCAGACTTACCCCAACGAATTTTCTCTGACAAAACCATTCTGACAGCATATAAACCGCCACGTTGAATAATATTTTCAACTTTGTCTAGAAGAGCCTGTTCAGAATCTGACAATGCTTGTCTTCTCAATAAACAGATAGCCACCATACTCTGCTTATATGTCAGTGCATGATCTTTAGCCAAATCATTTATTTTAGACAATCTTTTCAAAATTCGGCTCATTTTGAAATTGTACTCATGTTTGCTAGTAACATTACTTCCATAACGTCTGTAACCCATTACTGTTTCAGGATAAAAATAAACATTCCCCTTTAGAGCAGCTACTTTAGTTATAAAATTATCATGTGATAAAAAGACTAATTCAGCTGCATCATTTGCAATTTTTGGGAGAATTGAAAACAAATCATAGTTAAAGAAAGTGTTACAACCATAAACTTTGTGCGCCATATAAGCAGTAATTGGATTAGTATAACTAATCCCCATCAAATGGTTCATACTTGGAGACGTTTCTTCTCCTTTTCCATCAATAATCCTCATATCGGCATAAATCATTGTTGGTCCTTGAGTATGAATTTCATGATAAAAATTTTGTAAAAGTTCTAGCTTATCTCTATCCCAGATATCATCTTGATCTGCAAACATATAGAAATCGTAAACTTTTTCTTGCACTCGCACAGCATTGATTAAACCAAAGAAATTGTAATAAGCCCCATGGAAATCTGAGTCGTTTTGAATTAATTGGATACGTCTATCTCTAGCAATATATTCTTTAACAATATCAACAGTATGATCTAACGAATTATCATCACGTATAATCAGTTCCCAATCTGTTATGGTTTGATTTATAATACTATCTAACTGCTCACGAAGATATTTTTCTCCATTATAGGTCGCCATCATGATTAGTATCTTACTTGTTTGCACTAGTGAACTCCTTTAAAATTCTATAAGTATTACCAAATCCAAGCTTAGCATCAAATAATCCTCGCCAGCCTAATCTTTCTAGCTTATCGCTCCTAAGGCTGGCATTCTGCATGGGATTAGCCTGCTTAAGATCTTGGTTATCGGGAACATCCATAATAAGTTTCACATTGCTAACTTGAGAAATAATTTCAGCCATCTGTTTTATAGTAATGATTGAATTTGGATTGGAAATATTATAAACCTGCCCTGATTCACCTGAAAGAAGAACACTTAAAATAGCACTAGCACAATCCAAACTATAACAATAGGATCTTAACTGACTCCCTGTACTCTTCATAACAATATCACGACCAGCAATGGCCTCATTCATAAAGAATGAAGAAACACGATTATCTGTTACTTTGGCACTTGGCCCGTAAATATGTCCTGGACGTACAACGGTAATGTTTAAAGAATATTCTGACACAAAGCTTGTACAAAGAGTTTCTGTCGCTCGCTTAGAACTAGCATAAGAACAACGAACATTAAGATGGTCAACCAACCCAATATAGTTTTCCTCTAAAGGTTGATTACTCGAACTTAGTCCATAAACTTCACTGGATGATACATAAAGCACCTTAGAAACCCCAGCATTCTTAGCATAGGACAAAAGGTTGTACATTCCTAAAAAATTACTAGTCATGGTTTCTACTGGCTGATTGACATACAACTCTGGGCTTGCTGGACTTGCTGCATGAATAATAAAATCAATATCAAAATTAAAATCTGGAACTACTGCTGCATCATAAGCTACAAATTTTAAGAAGCTTGTTTCCGAACCAAATCGCTCCTTTAAATAGCTAAGATTACGACCACAACAGTATATTTTAATATTAAAATTTCTTAGATCGTTTAGAAGTAATAACTGATCCACAATAGAGGAACCGATTAAGCCTGACCCACCTGTTATTAGGATTGATTTTTCTTTCAGTTCAGCAACATTAACGATTGCTGACAATGACTCTTTAACATCCCTTTTATAAAGATTATTTGATAATAGTACCATGATTATTTAATCCAATTATCACGTGTTGAACTTAACAAGGCTTTAAAAATGTCTAAATCTTCAACAGTTGTAATCTTAAGGTTTTTCTCAGATCCAAGTGAAAAGTAGCTCTTCTTACCAAATAATTGCATCAACTGACAAGAAGCTGCGACATCTGTAATCCCGCTTTCTAAAGCTTTGTTATGTAGTTCCATAATAGCATCAAGTTGATAGACATGAGGTGTCTGTGTACGAAGCAACAAATCACGATTCAAAGCTTCAATAGAGGCTCTTGAATGTGGCTCATCTAAAACAAAAACAACTTCTGTTGTAGGAATAGCAGCCACTGCATTCCCAAATTGTTGGTAAGTAGCTAAAGCATCACTAATAATTTCATTACTTACTAAAGGACGATTACCATCGTGGATTAATACAGTAACCTCTTCATTTAGGTGTGCTTCCTTAACGGCTTTCAAACCATTATAAATAGACTCTTGGCCTGAAGAACCACCAAGAGTAATCATCTTTAATTTTGTGATACCAAACTGTTCAGCATAAGCCTTTACCATCTGCTCCCAGCCTTTTAAAATCACTATGCAAATTTCATCAATTTCTGGGTGATTCTGAAATTTTTCAAGAGTGTATATAATAATTGGTTTATTTTCAACATGAATAAATTGTTTTGGAATGTCTTGACCCACACGGCTACCAATTCCCGATGCTGTTAAAATTGCTACTTTCACTTATTCTTCTCCATAACTCAACTCTAAAAATAAATGTTGCTCTCTCCTATCAACAGAAGGAACGACCATATAATCTTTACCGTAGAACATTTCTAAATATTCTTCTGACCAAACAGGAACATTCACCATCAAATCTTCAAAGGGTACCTTTTTATAAACATTCATATTCTCTCGCAAGTAAGTCTCACGTCTAAAGTGCTTTCTTCCTGTAGGTATGGATACATATTTTGTATTTGAGTCCTTACAGCTTGAATTACATTTATCAAGCCAGTTTAGCCATTTCTCAATTGGAATAATGCCAAAAAACCAACCAACCATCAACTTTCCAGCAGAGTAATTTAGCTTCCTACCTTCCAGTCTAAACATTTCTTTCATCAGAGCATGATTCTTTGTTTCTCGTACAGAAGCCAAAGCAAAAGTCAAAAACATACTTGTATATCCTTGAAAGAATCGTTTCACTACATTATCGTAAACATTTTCCACAATGTAAAGATCTATCGAAATGCCACATTCATCAGCTGAATGGTCATATTTTCTGCGAGCTACCGTTCCCCTCTTACGAATTTGGGAAACATGTAGCCCAAGTTCAGGATGACTATTTGGAGATTGAAGATAATAATGATCACTAAAATCTTTACAGGCGTTACAAAGAGAAACAAGTTTATCATAACTTTCGCGAGGAATATTGATATCTACATCATCATCCCATGGAATAAACCCCTTATGTCGAATTGCACCTAAAATACTACCACCACTCAAGGAGTAATGGATTTCATGCTCATCAAAAAATTTAAAGATATCTGAGATCATTTTAAGTAGCTCAGCTTGATATTTTTTCAAGCCTTCCTCATCAAGAAAAATAATATCTGATTTGTCATATTTCAATTCGACTGACACTAATTCTCCTCCTTAAACACTTCCTCATAATCTGACACAATCTTTTCCCATGTGAATGCATCCGCAATTCGTTGGCTAGACTTTTCGTCTAATTCCGAAATAGCACTTTCATCAAGTCGTTCCACTTCCTCGATTACACGCGCCAGCTCATCTTTTTTCCAATAAATGGCTCCGTCTTCACCAACTTCACGGTTAAAGCCAACATCTAGCAATAAATTAAGTTTTGTTGATGCAAGAGCTTCTAAAAGCGATGGGTTTGTCCCACCAACCTCATGACCATGAAAATAAGCAAAAGCATTCTCTCGGATGTACTTGAGCAATTCTTGGTCATAGACAGTACCGACAAATTTGACCCTAGGATCTTTGTCAAAACCAGTATCCTGTAACAACTGATCGTAAAATTTATTCTGCTCCACATTTGTAATAAGGACAAAGTCCTTATTGGACTTAGACTTGATAAAATCACGAATCATTGATTCATAGTTATTCTCAGGAACGAATCGTCCCACCACTAGATAATAGCCATTTTCGCTTACTCCCTTTTCACGATACCAGTTTCGAACTTTGGCATCTTCTGATTTCAGACTTGAAGGGGTAGTATCTGTACCATAAGCGATATAGGTCGTCTTGGGCTGATACTGTTTATAGTCCTCTCGGATATATTTTTCGATATTTTTGCTATCACAGACTAATAAATCTGCATGTTTGACCATCAACTGTTCCGAAAATTTCCAATACTTCCGAACTGGCAGGCTCCATTTAGCCCGAAGCCACTCATGACCATCTGGATTTACCAGTAAACGGCCTCCGATCGAATGAATTTTTTTCTTAAGTCCAGAAATAAAAGGCCCGATACGACAAGCTAGAATGTAAAAAATGGGAGCTTCGTCTTTGTTTTTCTTAGCCAATTCAATAGCCTTATTGACCGCTGCAATATCGTAAGTGATAGCACGAGCCGGTCCGATATTGGGCACATCAATGTTAAAGCAAATGGCCCCATTGTGCTCAAACTGGTCATCCGTGATACCAGATTTAGCTGAATTCTCACGCATACAAGCAACATAGTATTGTATGTTGCTGTCTTTTTGATATTCGGTTAATTTTTCAACAAAGGTTTCAAATCCTCCATACTTGGCAGGAATCCCCTTTGAACCAATGATATAAACTGACTGTTTCATCTCTCTCCTAACAAGACTGAGGGGCAAAAATCACTTCGCTCCATCTCTCATAAATACAACTTTAACTGTCTTCAATAAAATTTCAACATCTTTCCAAATTGTCCAATCATCTATATAGGCCACATCTAATTTGACAACTTCATCGAAATTCTTAATCTCACTTCGTCCACTGACCTGCCATAACCCTGTTATCCCAGGTTTAAAACTAAGGCGACGTTTTTGTTCTGGGGTATAGTGCTCATATTCATCCACTGTTGGTGGTCGTGTACCAACCAAACTCATATCTCCCTTTAGAACATTGTAAAATTGTGGTAGCTCGTCCAAGCTAGTCTTCCGTATAAAACGACCAATTTTCGTGATACGTGGGTCATCATCCACCTTAAACATTCCACCCTGCATGGTATTTTGTTCCATGAGTTCTCTTTTTTTGTCCTCAGCATCTACACACATGGAGCGGAACTTGTAAAAAGTGAAATGGCGGCCATTTTTTCCTATACGCGTCTGAGCAAAAATAGCAGAGCCCCCATCCTTTCGAATTAAAGGAACTAGTACAATACTGACTAGACCACATAGTATCAGCCCTACTAGAGAACCGTTAATATCAATAATCCGCTTAGCAATCACGTGACTAGTCTTATAAAATGTTGTAGAAAAAGTCACAACGTTTAATCCTGCCATCTCACGAATTTGCTTGTTACGTGCCAAACTACGATCAAAAGCATTTAGATTGACTGTTACATCAATTCCCATCGTTTCAAACTGAGAGATAAGCTCTCCAATATTGTATTTTTCACTTGGAAGATTGATAAAGACTTCATCGACCACCTCATGAGTCGCAAAGTCTACTATCTCCTCCTCTGCTACTACCTTTAAAGAATTATGCTGAAAATCTGGTTTGTCTAAAACACTGACAGCTACCAACTCCCCAACAACCTCATTTGATTCTATTAGTCTATCCAGTACCTTTTCGGCACGAGAAGTTGCTGTGAGCAAGAGGATCTTCTTACTTCCTTTAAAATTGGGGTAAGCTCGCTTCCAATACCACTTGATAAATAGGTTTAGCATATAGACTAAGAGAGCATGTAATGTGAGGAAGTAAATCATGCCTCGTCTAGAAATACTAAATCGATCTTCTAAGAAAAAATTAGAAATACTAATCGCTAGCGCAAAGAATAGGATATATTTCAATGTCTGGACAAGCTCAAGCAAATATCCCCTTTTAAAGAAATCTTGTCCATAATCACTGATATAAAAGACAAAATAATGGAGGATATAAAGTGCAATAGCTGTTGTTGAAACAATCTCCGTTTCTCTCACTGCACTAAGTAGATAAGTTAATAAAACAACAAGAAAACTCTGGATTATGGCCAATGAAGGCTTTACTACTTTTCCATTCATCTCTATCCCCCAACCAATTTTTTATTTTTTTCCGTAATCTCCATAATTTCCGTAAGAACCGTATTTATCTACTGAAGTATCGAATTTGTTCAACACAACTCCTAAAAACGGCTTCCCAGTTTGTTCCAACTGTTCTTTCGCTTTTTGAATATCCCGTCGATTTGTTTCACCTGCTGCTGTCACTAAAATAGAAGCATCACATTTTCGCGTAATAATAGCCGCATCAATCACGACACCGACAGGAGCAGTATCTACAATGATGTAGTCAAAATATTTACGCAAGGTTTCAAGCATTGTACTGAAATTCTTACTTTGAAGAAGAGCTGTCGGATTCGGTGACACAGAGCCAGCCTGAATTACAAAGAGATTTTCGATATTGGTATCACAAAGCCCTTGCGATAGGTCTGTAGTTCCTGATAGAAATTCTGTCAGACCTGTGATTTTATCCCTTGCTTTAAAGACACCTGACATAACAGAATTGCGGATATCTCCATCAATCAACAGCGTTTTGTAACCTGCACGCGCAAAAGCCCAAGCTATACTAGTGGAAGTCGTTGATTTTCCTTCACCTGGTTTCACAGAAGTGATAGAAAATACTTTCAAATCATCTCCACTTAACTGTAGGTTCGTGCACAAAGCATTATAATACTCCTCTGCCTTTTTTACAAGATCCAATTTTGCCTGTGAGATTTCTAACGTTGGCATAACTTCCTCCTATTTCATTTTGTCCAAATCTGGAACGACCCCTAGAAGTGGAATTTGTAGTACATCTTCGACATCTTCAGGACGTTTCACACGGGTATCGAGCAACTCAATCAAAAGAACAGTGATTACTGTTACGACGACTCCTCCAAGAAAACCAAACAAGGTATTGCGTCGAACATTTGGAGAAGAGGGAGTCGTAGCTGGTCGCGCTGCTTCAAGTGTCGTTACATCAGATACTCGCGTTACAGTGATGATCTTTTCTGCAGCAGCTTCTCGTAGAGAATTAGCAATGCGACTGGCTTCCTCTGGTTGTTTATCCTTGACAGAGATTGAGACGATACGAGTGTCAGCTGGTACAGTCACTTGAACTTTGCTAGCTAATGTTTTTGCTGGCATATCCAATTTCAAATTTGTCGCTACCTTTTCCAATACATCCTGCGAAAGGATAATCTCGCGGTAGTCTTTTACCAGATAAGATCCTGCCTGCAAGTCCTGATTCGTCAACCCCGGCTTATCTCCTTGATTGCGATTCACTACGTAAATACGCGTAGTACTCGTATATTCTGGCTTAACGATAAAAGTGCTATATGCAAAAGCTCCCGCCCCTGTCACAAGTGCCACTAATAAAATAATTAGTTTGCGTTTCCATAAGGTTTTAAATAATTGAAATACATCGATTTCTATCGTATTTTGTTCTTTCATCATTTCTCCTAAATTAGTTGATCCATTACAATTTTTCGAGGATTGTCTATAAAGAGTTCTTGAGCCTTCGCTTCTCCGTATTTTTGGGTAACAAGGTCATATGCTTCTGCCATATGAGGAGGTCTACCGTCTAGATTGTGCATATCACTTGCAATGACATGAACCAAATCCTGCTCTAAAAAATACTGAGCTCTTTTTTTCATAAATTTATAACGTTCTCCAAAAAGTTTGGGTTTGAGGACGTGTGAACTATTTACTTGCGTGTAACAGCCCATATCGATCAGTTCTCGAACGCATTTTTCATTATTTTCAAGAGCATCATAGCGCTCGATGTGGGCAATGACTGGAGTAATTCCCAACATCAAGATCTTGCTCAAGGCGCTATGAATATCGCGATAAGGGGTGTTCATACTAAACTCTATCAAGGCATAACGACTATCATTGATGGTCGGAATCCGCTTTTTTTCCAGCTTATCCAGAACATCTGGTGTGTAGTAAATTTCCGCCCCATAAGCAATGACCAAGTCACTCGCAACTTCCTTAGCTATTTCCCGAACCTGAAGAAAATTTTCTGCTATCTTCTCTTCTGGAGTTTCAAACATGCCCTTGCGACGATGAGAGGTAGAGACAATGGTTCGCACCCCCTGCCTGTAGGCTTCTGTCAAGAGGGCCTTGCTTTCCTCTCTTGACTTGGGACCATCATCTACATCAAAGACAATGTGCGAATGAATATCAATCATTTCATCTGCCCTCCAACACGTCTTGAATAGCAGCTTTGACAGATGCAAGGCTACTGTCGTCAATTTCCATCATGTAAAGGTTACTATCTGGCATCGCATAGGAAGGAAGATCCATCCGTCCTGTACCTTTCAAGTCTTGCGAATTCACTTTGTAAGTTCCACCACTTTCTAACTGAGCATTGACCAAGTTCATCATGGTCTCAAGCGGCATGTTTGTTTGGATAGAATCTTGCAAACTATCAATAATCGTACTATAATTTTTCAGTGCTTCGGTCGACGTTAATTTTTGAAGGATAGCCACAATCACCTTTTGTTGATTGCGCCCACGGTCACGGTCACCATCTGCTAGGGAGTAGCGCTCACGAACAAAACCGAGGGCCTGTTCTGAATCAAGATGAACATTGCCTGCAGGGTAATACTTTCCATTCGTATGGGCAGTAAATTCTTGATCATTATAAACATCAATCCCCCCCAACAAATCAATCAATTTCAAAAACGAAGTGAAGTTCAATCGCACATAGTAATTGATATCCACTCCATAGAGATTTTCTAAGGTATGAATGGACGAATCAACCCCATAAATGCCCGCATGGGTTAATTTATCTTTTTGATTATTTCCACCATCTGCAATTGGTACATAAGCATCACGTGGCGTTGTGGTCAAGAGGATTTTCTTGGTATCTCGATTGACAGTCATCAGGATATTGACGTCTGAACGCGACACCGAACTAATAGGACCATAGGTATCAATTCCACTAACATAGATATTAAAAGACTGACTCTTTGAAGTTTTAGGAGCTTCTACTTTTTTAGTGAATCCCTTAGTATAAATCTTTTTTATCTTCGATGCGTAATCTGGATACTCTGACTCGATGATATTTTCAAAGACACTATTTAAGACAATGGCCTTGGTATCACCTGCGATCAAACTCTTGTAAGCTGCCAAGTAAGACGAACTCTGGTTGACCGTCAAATCGGTATTCTGACTTGACTTGATATCAGCTAGTAGTTTTTGAATATTTTCATTATCAGTCCCAGTCGGTGCTGTCACACTCGTCAGTTGCGTAACATTTCCAATCTCACTATCTGCTAAAACAGCGACACTGATCGAATATTCTGAGTAATTAGAAGTCGCATTTAAACGATTGGTCAGTCCAACAAACTGCTGTACTGCAAAGAGCGACACAGAGCTGACAAGGATAGAGAGCACCAATAGAAAAATGGTGAACTTTTCAGCTTTTTTATAGATAATCAAGAGCAGCCCTGCTAAGGCAACTAGTAGAACTAACGCAGTTGCCACTAGATTAAGATATCTAAAAGCAAGGATATGGTATTTAAAAATCAAAAACAATAAAAAGCCAGCCAACAATAGATAAATAGCTAACAAGGCTATGTTAACGCTTCGCTTTACTTTCCCCGAGCGAGATCTCTTTGAACGTTTCGTCATGACACTCCCCTATACTATAATAATTAAAGTAATTATATCACAAAAGTAGGACAAATTCCATTCATTCCCACAATTCTCAGCGTTTTCATTCCTTTTTTCTTAGCTATATTTTGAAGTGGCCGCTTTCATTATTTAGAAGCTTGAGCAAACAAAAATAAGGTCCCTTGCAAGAGACCTTATTTAACTTTTTATTTGATATGATTTTCAAATTCTTTTTGGCTCTTTTCGATAGCCTTT
>ERZ773043.1141-NODE-1141-length-15245-cov-3.933575_pt1 | contig 15245 bp, 7 predicted proteins | sample MGYA00580636_ERZ773043 | MGnify/ENA primary metagenome ERZ773043 (study PRJEB29015, sample SAMEA2737992) | human oral metagenome | biome: human oral; feature: human-associated habitat; material: dental | place: China | collected 2065 ... | reverse complement strand
CGCAAATATTCGATTCTCGCGAAGGTTTGTTTTGATGCAAAAGGGGGTTAGTTTATGAATGCAGCAAAATGAATTTTTATTTAAGAAAGCCGCTATTTGCACCAGTTTTGGGGCTATTTGGTGCTAAATGCAGTGCGTTTTGCCGCTAAATGGAGTGCGTTTTGGTGCAAAATGGAGTGTGTTTTGGTGCTAAATGCAAGGTGTTTTGGTGCTAAACGCAAGGCAAAATGCTGCTAAATGCGAGTCGAAAAGCATAAACATCCACAGCAATTGTATAAATAAAGCTCCTCCTGGACATGAGAGGCATGGCCAGAAAGGGCAAAATGGCCATTAAAAAGTAGGGTTTTAGGGGCAAAAAGTGCGTAATTGGGCTTGAAAAATTATGAGCTGGGAACCAAAATAGAAAGGCAAAATGGTGCAAAATGCAGGTTCTAGGCTTAAAAATAGACAAAACCCAAGGCGTGAAAGGGTAGAAAAAGGGGCTTTTTACCTACTTTTTAACCAATATTTTCGCTAGAACGGAGCGAAAATTAGAGCGGTATTGTAAAATAAAAGACAGAAATTTAAGGTTTTGTTTTTTTGGTATTTTGAGTTTCTAAGTTGATGTGCATGTGTCTTTTGTGGTTGATGAGTTAGTGAGTTGATGAGCTGATAAGTTTGTAAGTTGATGTGTTAGCGAGGTTTAGAATTGGTGAATTGTTGAGTTGATGTCTTTGGAAGTTGTTGGGTCTTAGTGTGTTTATAAGCCAGCGAGTTGACTTGTTCAGCGTTGCTTTCAGTTTATGGAAATATTAAAAGTCAATACGACTTAGGAAATTAGTTTCATCTACCCATAAGTAAGCTCCTTTCTGTTGGTCGCTATTGCATCTTTAGCGCACAGCCTATGTGCGCGATGGATAGAAGCTATGTAATCAGCACAAGGACTTAAAATTAAACTGTTCAAGACCTTGTAGAATACATTTGACAACATCTGGTGTCTTATATTCTCTTATTTTAGCGGACAGCCGATGAATGATAGTCTGAAGAGGGGGCTTACTTTTCTAAATATAAATGCGTGATGCCTATTAATGGGCATTGTAGATAAATAAATTGCACCGATTAGAAGTTTACCACACAGCAATATTTCAACATAAAAACTCCCCCACCTTGCAGGCAAGATGGGGGAGCTTTATTGATGGATTATTTCTTTTCTTCCCAACCGGGAGTTTGCTTGATGGCGTGGCCAGCGTTGCGGTATAGCGTTAGCTGGTCGAATGGGATGGGGTAGAGATAGTCTTTATCCGAGTAGGTACGCATAAAGTCTTGTTTCACTATGGGCCTGATATAGCCAACAGAGTCGTTAACCTCATATTCGCCCTTGGCATTGAGGAGAACAAGTTGTATCTTGCTCATTTTCTCTTTCGTTAGCGTGTTCTCGGGCTTAGCTGCTGGATGAACGGTGTTGTACCACTTTATGTATTCGCGTTTGTTGACGTAGGCACCCATGTTAAGCTTGGGGTTCTTCACCATGTCGGCATAATTCAGCTTTTTCCAACGGCGCAGGTCGTTAAAGCGTAGGCCTTCGTAAACCAATTCTACGCGGCGTTCGCGGCGTATCTCCCATAGGATGGGCGAAACGTCTGCATCGCGTTGGGCATCGTTTATTACGCCAGCAGGTACGCTCAGGGCATCGCCCACCAGCTGCAAGGCAGGCATCTTGGTGCTGGTGCGCTGACGAAGGGCGTTGATGGTGCGGTCGAAGTCGGCTTGGGTAAGGGTGTACTTGCCCAATGTAGCCAACTCTGCTGCGGCCTCGATGTAGTTCATCATCACTTCGTTGAGTTTCATCACAGGTGCATCGGTGATGTTGGTGAAACTCTTTCCGCCGGACTTGCCGATGAGTGTGGGGTTGGCAAAGCGATTGGCGAAATAACCCGATGCGGCATACACGGATGCAACAGAGGGCAAGCGCAGTTCTGCTGTGTCGATGGTGGCATAAAGTCGTGGGTCGCGATTGGCCATCTCGTCCTTAAACAACATGTCGCCTTTGTACATGGCGTTCCCACCTACCTGTGTAATGGGCAGTCCGTTCTTGGTGAGGTAGCTCTCGATGAGCGACTTCGAAGGGCTCGACTTTTCGTGTTCGGTGTTATTGAACGTCATCAAGCTGTGGGTAACAACGCCAGCTACGTACGAACGATAGAGAATAATCTCGGGATTTCCGGCAAGGTCTATCGAGGTGGTGAGGTCCTTATAGTTGGTGCATAGCTGATAACGCTTTGATTGCAATACGGAATCGGCCGCATCTTTGGCCTCTTGTAGGTATTTGGCAGCCAACTCGTTGTTTTTGTTGTGATACTTTTGCCACGTGCCTTCGAAGAGGAAAATACGAGAGGCGTAGGCATACACAACATCCTTAACAATGTGCAATCCCTTGACATCGTCTTCGAGGCGTACGTTTGCCATAGCGTACTTCATGTCTGACAATACGCTGTCCATCACTTCTGCTCGTGGGCTGAACGCGCGATAAAGCGCAGCCTTGTCGGTTGGTGCGATGGGCTGCTGATAGTATGGAACGTCGCCGAAGTTAGACACAAGTTTGGCGTATTCCAGCGCACGGAGAAAACGGTTAACACCCGTCCAATGGCGTTTAGGCTCGTCTAGCATGGTAGAGCGGGATAGCTTGTCGAGGTAGGTGTTAACGGTGTGTATCATTTCGAAGTTCCAAGGATTGGTGGAACTTGTTGTAGTGGGCACGTTCTTCGTGAAGAAAGTGGCCTTTTCTTGTGCGTTGTCGTCGTTCCAGTCGGCAATGTCAGTTTCGGCGAACCAGTCGGCACGCCCCCATCCAGAGTTGTAGCCCTTGAAGAAGGTTGGGTAAACGTTGTACATGGAATACTTGACGACATCTTCCGAGTTCCACGTTTCGTCGTTGTCGGCACGTAGCCGGTCGAAAGGCTCGCGCGTAAGGAAGTCGTTGCAGGCCACCAAAGGTAGGGCCAAGAGCGCAAGGCTCAATATCTTATGTTTCATATCTTGTTCTTGTTAAGGGGGTTAGAATGCGGCTTGCAGGCCGAAAGAGATGGTACGGGTGTAGGGATATGAACGTCCGAAGGACCATTCGGGGTTTTTAGCGTCGCGCTTGTACTCAGTAGTTTCGGGGTCGATAGGCAAGCGTAGGTTCTCAAATTCGAAGAGATTTTCGGCACTTACATACACGCGTACGCTTTGCAACAAGGCTTTGTTCACGATGTTTTGCGGCAGGGTGTAGCCCAAGGTGATGTTCTTGCAGCGCAAATAGGCCATGTTGGCCAAGAAACGAGTTTGTTTGAGGTAGTTCTGGCCGTTTTGATTCCAGCTCATATCCGTTGGACGGGGATAGAATGCGCCCGTATTGGAGGGTGTCCAGTAGTCTAGCTGATGCTTATATGCAGCTTCCTTGTAGCCAGAACCGCCTGCTGGGATGCCGATTGCGCCGCCAACCCAGAAGTCGCGCTTGCCCACGCCTTGGAAGAACATGTTGAAATCGAATCCCTTATAGCTTGCGCCGAGCGAGAAACTGTACTCGTAGTTGGGCAGGAAGTTACCAATCACCCTCTGGTCGCCAGGGTTTTCAACGGTGTTGTCGCCATAAGTGATGGCCTTGTCGCCGTCGAGGTCCTTGTATTTCACGTCGCCTGGACCAAACTTAAAGTCATCGTTCTCGAATTTGCTTTGCGAGGGGATGCCCGCTTTGAGCTTACCCGTGTTGTCGAAGTCGTCGGCTTGGAACAGGCGGTCGGTCTCGTAACCCCAGATCTCGCCTAGTCGCTTGCCTTGATAGTTGCCGTTGATGTTGCGGGTTTGGCTGTTAAACTTGGTGATAACCTCTTTAACGTGCGAGAAAGAAGCCGAAGCCGAGATGCCTAAGCCGTTGGAGAACTGGTGTTGATAGTTGACTCCTATTTCTAATCCGGTGCCTGTTATCTCGCCAAAGTTTTTCTTTGGTACAGTGGCACCAAAGGTTGCGGGTAGCTGTTCGCCGGCGGTGTGCATGCCTGATGTAATGCGACGATACCAGTCGAAGGTTACGTTGAGGTCGTTGTTGAAGAAACTGGCATCGAAACCTAGGTCGAGTGTGGACACGCGTTCCCATGTTAGGGCATCTGAACTAACGGAAGGGGTGTTGAGTGTAGCTACATTCTTTCCGTCGATAACCCATCCTGAGTTCTGCGGAGCCATTGTGGGCAGGTAGGCATAGGCGGCCACGTCTTGGTTACCGATGGTGCCCCACGAGCCACGTAGCTTGAAGTTGGAGAGTGCGGGCTTGGCCCAGTCCATGAATTTCTCTTCGCTTGCACGCCATCCTGCGGATAATGAGGGGAAGAAAGCCCACTTCTTGCCAACGGGGAAACGCGAAGAGCCATCGTAACGCAAGTTAAATTCAAGCAGATAACGCTGCATGTAGTCGTAGTTTAGACGTCCGAAGACACCGGCAGCGGCGAAATCGTTGTGGTAACTGTAATTGTCGTTGTACGAAAATTGGTTGCCGTAGGCCAGTGCAATCTCTGGATACTTCTCGTTATAGAGCTTTTGGCGTTCTGAATAATGGGAGAAGGCTTCGCGTGTTTCGGCGTCGAAACCTGCCATCAGTTTGAAGTTGTGTTGCTCGTCGAGGTTGAACATGTAGGTGGCATAGCCCTTGAAGATGTTCTGCAAAGTGTACTGACTGGACTGCTCAACCATGTTGTGGCCCAAACCATAAAGGTTGGTGTAGCTGGAGAAGGGCGCACTGGCAAACATATCGTAGGCGTAAACGGTGCCGCCATTAAGCTTACGCGCATCGTTGGTGAACGAGAACGTGTAGTCGAAGTTGATGGAGAGATTCTTCATCGGCGTTATCTCGGTGCCCAGGTTGGTGCGAACGTAGGTGGTTGTGGTGTTTTCGCGGTTGCCGTGCTTGATGTCTGTAACGGCCGAACGGAAGGGACGGCCTTTGTAGTTGGCATAAGGATACCAACGCGGCCAACGCAGTAGGTAGAACCAAGCATCGTATTGGCCAGACGTGAAGCGATAAGGCTCGTCGTTCTTGGTGCGGGTGAAGAGTACGTTGGCGCGAACCTTCCACCAGTCGCGAATGCTCGACGTGATGCTGCTGTGTAGCGTATAGCGGTCGTATTGGTCGCTATTGTATTTCATCACGCCCGTTTGGTTAAGGTAGCTAAGGCTGATGTTATAGGTGGTTTTCTTGCTGCCGCCCGTCACAGAAAGGTTGTGGTTCTGCTGTGGAGTCCATTTTCGGGTGAACTCTTTGATGGGATCGAACGAGCGATAGAAATAGGTGTTGCTGCCAACTATTTCAAAGTCTCGCCCTTCTTGCATCTCGCCAAGTTCGTCTTGCGACATTCCACCATACTTGTTTTCCCAATCTTCGAGTTTCTTTATTAGCCCCTCGTCGATGGTGTAGCCGATACTTGTTTCTCTTGTCTTGCCTTTGCTCTTCATAATCTCGAAGATAAAGCGGGCATTATCCGATGCTTTCATCTGTTCGGGCATCTTGGTGGGCGTGCTCCATGCGAAGTTGTTCGAGTAGGTTACGTTCACCTTATCGTTGAATGCGCCTTGTTTGGTGGTGATAAGGATAACACCCCAGGCTGCACGCGTTCCGTAAATAGAGGCCGAGGCGGCATCTTTGAGCACCGAAATGGTTTCGATGTCGTCGGGATTTACGAGGTTGAGGTTGGGAACTTCCACGTTGTCTACGAGGATAAGCGGTGATGTTCCCGATTCTGCACTAAGCGAACCCACCGAACCGCGAAGCTTAATGGCACTTTGCGTGCCAACTCCGCCGATGCGGTTGGTGATGGTAAGGCCTGGCGTGATGCCCTGCAAGGCCTTGGCCACGTCGGTGATGGGACGGCTGGCGATGGCATCTTTCACGTTGACGTTGGCCACGGCACCGGTTAGGTTCACCTTCTTTTGTGTGCCGTAGCCCACCACTACAACTTCGCCTAGCTGACTGGCGTTCTCTGTCAGGGTGATGCGCATGTCGGCCCTAGCCGTCACTTGCATGGGATTGTAGCCCACGTAGGTGATGGTTAGTTTGTCTCCGGGGCGAGCGTCGATGGTAAATCGGCCGTTGATGTCGGTCACTGCGCCCACGCCCTTGCCTTCAATGGCTACCGATGCACCCGTTACGGGTTCGCCGTTGGCATCGGTAACAATGCCCGAAAGGCTTGTTTGCTGTTGCACTGCGTTTGTTGTGACAGGCGATTGTGCGGCTGCAGCCTGCGCCTGATGTGGGGCGAAGGTGCCCGATAGGGCTGCGAAAGCCGCGCTTAAATAATAGATTCTTCGCATTATAAATATGATTTGAAATGTTGGTTATTCGTTTTGGTTAGGCTTCTGTCGTAGTTGTAAAGCTATTCTCGGATGCCAGGGGCGGGTTGAACATGATGCTCGAACGGTGACTGTGTATGGCATGCAGTTGGCAGGGTGCTTGCCTTTTGGGGGCAAGTCCCTGCCAATGCTTGTCTTGTTCGCTGTTCTTATTCTCACAGTAACTGGCTGTTAATCCAGCACTGTTACCTTTCTTGTTAGACTGTTGCAGTCGCCAAATCTCTATAAGAAATGGAAACCTTGCAGCCTTTTACCATCCTGGGTTCTGTTCCAAATTGCCGTTAAGTGCCTTTTGTCCCGTGGGGATGGGGTAGAAGTAGTACTTCTTATCGTAGGTTCTTACTTGCTTGCGGGTGTTGGAACCTACCATGTACACCTCCCAAGGTGCGGCATTGTTGAGCGTGTCTAATTCTACTTGCGGTTTGTCTACGGTGGTCATGTTGGCTCCGCGGTAGATGTTGGGGTGCGCTTTAGAGTCTACTAGCTCTAGTTGGTGCCAGCGTATGAGGTCCCAATAGCGGTACCAGTTGTCGAACATCAGTTCGCAACGGCGTGCGCGGCGTATCTCCCAAAGCAGATTGCTTACGCCCATGTTGTTGGCGGGGTCGGCATCTGGGGTGAGTGTCATATTGGGAAGCCCTGCGCGACGTTGCAACAAGTTCACCGACTTGTCCAAATCGTCTTGCGTTATCGAGCCCAACTCGGCCATTGCCTCGGCATAGTTGAGGTAGATTACGGACAACCAATAGATGGGTGCATCGGTGTATTGGCGGTTTATATTGTTGCGTTCGGTTGTGGTAAGCAGTTGGGGGTTGTCGTATTTGGCCACGCCATAACCCGTGGTAGAGGTGAATGCGTTAGAACCTGCCCTTGAATAGGCTTTGCCCTTGAATGCCAACACCGAGTCGAGGGTTGCGCTCAGGCGTTTGTCGCGTACGGTAAAGAGATGGCCGATGTGGTAGCTGGTGTCTTGTACGGTCTTCATTACGCCGTCCACCTTTTTCTGCACGTTCACAATAACCATTTTAGGCGCATCGGTTTTGTTCAGTGTTGTGGTAGCCAGTGGCTTGCCGTCTAAGAACAGGTAGTTGTCGAACGCGTCTTTGGTCATACCGTTCGTTCCGCCCGTATTTACCGTGTAGTCGATGAGCGAGTGCATGAGCGTGTTCTTGGAATAGGGCTTATAGAATATCATTTCGGGGTTTTTGCTCAGGTCTATCGAGTTGTAATTGCCTTGATAGCTGTCATTGAGTTTTAACTCCTTATCGTCCATAATTACTTTGCAAGCCTCCACACAGATGTTGAGATATTTTTTTGCCCTTTCTGCATCGGGTCCTTTGCCTGCATTGTCTTCCGCTTTGCGATATTTGCAGTAGGTTCCCTCGTACAGGGCCACGTCTGCCAGCATGGCTTGGGCCATTTTCTTGGTGAAACGTTGCTTGTTAGTTCCCGCTATGTGCTTGGTGGCAAAGCTGAGGTCGGCCGCTACACTGTCCATCACCACGTCGCGATCTACACGTGGACCGTATAGAATTTTGTCCGAATGGTGGTCGGGTACGGATATTACCAGTGGCACATTGCCAAACATGCGCACCAATTGATAGTATTGCCATGCCCTATTAAGGCGTGCAATGGCTTGGAAGTTGGCTTTGTTGCCGTCGTCCATACGCGAAGTTGAAAGCCGCTCGAGAATGAAGTTGGCATGCCTGATGGACTTGTAGGCATCTTTCCAATCGCTTGAGGTGGCAGGAGCGTTCTTCCAAGCCCAATCATTCTTTTGGAAGTTCACTTGGTCGTCGCCCAAGGTTTTATAATAGAACCACCCTTGTCCGCCAGCATTGCCATATCCCAAGTAATCCTCGTAGAAAAGGTTACACTGGTCTTCTAGGTTTACGGTGTTGTCCCAATATTCGGGCGTATCTGTGAACTTGTCCAGCGGCGCAAGGTCTAGGAAGTCGTTGCAGCTTGCCAACGCGCCCATCGTCAACAGGCCTGCTATGATTATCTTTTTCATTTGTCTAAGGGTCTAGATGGTTTATAATGTTACCTGCATACCAAACGAGAGGGTGCGCGTAATGGGGGCAGTACGTCCCCAACCGCCATACTTCAAACCTGCACCTGCATTTATTTCGGGGTCTACGGGCAGGTCGTTGCCTTTATAAAGCAAGAAGAGGTTGCTTGCGCTTAGGTATATGCGTGCCTTTTGTATGTAAGCCTTGCGGGTTAGCTCCTTAGGAAGGGTGTAACCAAGGGTTACGTTCTTAAGCCTGAGGTACGACATGTCGGTGAGATAGCGCGATTGCGGATAATAGTTGTTCGTTCCGGCATCGATAACCGATATGTTTCCTTGTGGGTCGTTGCCAGGGAACAGGCGTGGATACTTGTTGGCTTGGTTCACCTCGTAGCGTTCAACGTCTTTCAGTCCGTTTTTATATATCACGCGGTTGTAGCTCAGTTGATGGTCGTATATGGCAAGGTCGGCCTCGCGCATCAGCGGGAAGTTCATTGAAGACACCGTCCACACATGGCGTTTGCCCACGCCCTGGAAGAACAGGTCGAGGTCGAACCCGCGCCATGCGCCGCCAAGGTGGAAACTATATTCGTAACGTGGCAAGAAGTTGCCTATCACTTTTAGGTCGCCGTGTTTGTCGGCAGTGCCTTCACCTCCGTCAATAACGCCGTTTCCGTCTAGGTCTTTAAACTTCACATCGCCAGGTCCGTAGTGGAAAGAGCCTTGCTCCAATCCCTTTTGCGAGGCTATGCCGTTGGCGTAATTCCATGTTCCGTCTGCGTTTTGTCCCGTAAAGTCGCTCTCTTCAAAGTAGCGGTCGGTTTCAAATCCCCAGATGTCGCCATAGGTTTTGCCCGAATAGTTCTGGTTAAGCAGCTTGGCCTTGCTCTCCCATTTGGTTACAACGGTCTTCGAATCGGCCAAGTTGAAGTTGGCATACACGTTAAACTCGCCGAAACGATGGTGCCAATCGAGGGTTAGTTCCCATCCGCGCGTGCGCAATGTGCCTGCGTTTGCCATAGGGGCATCTGTTCCCAATACTTGCGGTAGCACTTGGCTGGGGGCTAACATGTCGGTGTTTTCGCGCTGATACCAGTCAAACCCCACTGATAGTTCGTTGTTTAGGAAGCCTAAGTCAAGCCCCACGTCGGTGGTTCGTATGCGTTCCCATGTCAAAATGGGCTCAACTAGATTTGGTGTGTTGAACATTGGCAGTTTGTTGGCATTCTCTTGGTTGCCGTCTACCCAGTGTACGTCGTCTCTATCTACTTGGGTAATGAGCGATTCAAACATGTAGTCGCCCACGGCCTCGTTGCCAATTTCGCCGAACGAGGCGCGCAACTTACCATTGCTAACCACATTACGAAGCTGTTTGAAGTAAGGTTCTTCGGAGAAACGATAGCCCAACGACACCGATGGGAAGAATGCCCAGTGCGAATGGCGTGGGAAGCGTGACGAACCATCGTATCGTCCGTTAAGTTCCAGCAGGTAGATGTCCTTGTAGTCGTAGTTTATACGACCGAAGTAGCCCGCTGAGGCGCGGTGGGTGTGTTTAGCGTCAAGGTCTTGCCCGATGGGGCTGGCCAAGTTTAGTTCGGGAAAACGCTCGTCGATAATTCCTTTCCTGTTTCCCCAGAAGTAGGTGTACTTCTCTTTTTCGGCATTCAAGCCTAGCATCACCTTGAGGTTGTGGTTGGTGGCAAAGGTCTTCTCGTAGTTAAAGTAGGCGTTAAGTGTCCAAGTGTTTTGCTTGGAATTGTCGCGCCATACGTTGGTGTCGCCTTTGCCTACGATGTACGAAGGCGTTACGCTACCCCAGTTCAGGCCATATACGGAAAAGTCTTGCGAACCCGAGTTCATGTTCTCGATGGCGTAAGTGAAGTCGGTGTTGAATGTCAGCCCCTCGGTGATGTTGGCTTTCACAAAGGTGTTGATGCGCAAGTAGTCGGTAGTTATGTCCTTGTCGGCGGCCTGTTTTAGCATGGCCATAATGCGCCTGTCGTAGCCGTTGATGCTGCCCGAAGGCAAGAAGAACGAACCCCATCGCCAGATGTATTGGTACACGTTGTTAAAGGTGTCGGGCGTGGTGAAGTCGCGGCGAGTGAAGTTTAATCGTGCGCCCATTTGCAACCAGTCGTACGGGCTAGTTGTAATGGCAAGCGAGGCATTATATTTGTTCAGCCTGTCGGGGCGTATCTTCATCGTGCCCTCTTTGTAGTCGTAGCCCAAAGATAGGTAATAGTTGCTCTTGCCCGACGAGCCTTGTACCGAAAGGGCATGGCTTTGGGCAGGTGCGGCGTTGTTGTAATAAATCTTGTTGATGTCCCAGTCGGCATAGTAGTAGGGTGTTTTGTCGATGATGGTGTAGTCGCCAATGTTGTTGTCGTCTACATATTGGCGCATTTCGCGGTATCCCTGCTTGCCGCCGTTCTGCTGTTGCCACTTCTCGGCCAACGGCAACAGCTTGTCGAAATACATGCCGAAGAGTTCAACCTCGTAGTTGTTGGCATTGGCTTTGCCTTCCAGTGCAGCCCTAAGTTGCGATGGCACGTCGGGGAACTTTGGTAAAAAGGTAGCTCCGTCCCAAGCGAAGTTGTTAGAGTAGTTTATCGTGGTGCGGTCGGTTCCCTTTGCTCCCTTTGTTTGTATCAGTATCACGCCAAAGGCGGCCCTTGTTCCATAGATGGATGTAGAGGCGGCATCTTTAAGCACCGACACGCTTTCGATGTCTTGCGTGTTAAGGAACGAGATGTCGTCCATAGGTACGCCATCAACAACGATTAGCGGATTGCTTTTAGCTTCGTTGCTCAATGTACCCACACCGCGAATGCGCAAGGTGGGCTTGCCGTTGATGTCGCCGTTGTTGCTGATGACCGACAATCCAGGCACAGCGCCTTGCAAAGCCTTGGCCACGTCTTGTTGCGGGCGGCCTGCCATTGTCTTTGATAGGTCCACTGTGCTTACGGCTCCCGTAAGGTTGGCTTTCTTTTGTGTGCCATAGCCCACAACAACCACTTCGGTTAGTTGCCCTGCATCTTCTTGCATCTCGATTTTCATCGACTCGGATGCTGTAACGGTTACGGTTTTGTAACCTACGTATGAGATGGTCAACTTAGCGCCGGGGCGCACGTTGATGGTAAATCGCCCGTTAATATCGGACACGGCACCCACGCTCTTTCCCACTACGGCAACAGATGCGCCGGTGATGGGTTCGCCTTGTGTGTCGGTAATCACGCCCGTGATGGTGTTCTGCTCTTGCATCTCGGTCACGGTTGCCGTCCCCTTCGTTTCTTTTGCCGCTGCCGTGAGCATTGTACACGGGGCGGAAAGGGCAGCCAGCATTGCACATAAACAATAAGCTTTTTTCATAAGGACATTATTAGGTAGCTACGTTGTGAAGGATACCAGTGTTTGCTTCGTCTTCCATGAAGTGGGTTTTCGTTTCCAAAGCGTGGATTTGACGTTCTGGCACATGTTCGCTCGGTATGCTGTTGTTAATGTAATTGTTTAGCATCTACGACCTTTTCATCTTTATAGGTCTGGGTATCATCGATTGTTTGTAGCAAATTTACCGATTTTTAATATATGTAGACCTATTTTTGTGTTAAAAATTATTTATATTACAAGATTTAAGAGTTTTGCGTTAAAAGGTTAATTGGTGTTTAGTTTGGCTCTTTTTCGGTACTTTTATGGTTTTATTTGCTGAGTGTCTGTAAAAAAGATAGTTTCTTGTTGCTTTGGGCGCGTGTGCTTATAAATGTTCATTTATTAGGTAACGGAGTAATAAAAATGTTTGCTTTTGAGAGCTTGATAAAATAAAATGGTTTATTAAGCGTGGGACTTTGTAGGCGCATCGTTGGGAAATGAAGAGCCAACTTCTGATGGAAAAGCTTGCAAGTTGAGGTCATTTTGTCTTTTCTCTCAATGCGGCAGTCTTCTCTTTTGATGCTTCTGTAAGTTGAAAGGAGTTTGTTGTCTTTGTGATGTAAAGCCAAGATAAAGCTACCTCACGTGGTCGAAGTACCGAACAAATCCACTCGCTGGCTTATCAACTCACGAAAACTCAACAGCTCATCAGCTTAGAAACTCAAAAACTCACCAACTTAAAAACTCAAAACCTCATCAACTCAAAACCTTATCAACTTGCAAACTCATCAGCTCATCAGCTTAGAAACACATCAACTTACAACCTCATCAACTCATCAACTTACAAGCTTATCAACTCACCAACTTACAACCTCAAAACCTTATCAACTTACAAACTCAAAGACTCGTCAACTTACAACCTCATCAACTTACAACCTCATCAACTCATCAACTTACAAACTTATCAACGCACCAACTTACAAACTCAAAAGCTCACCAACTTAGAAACTCAAAACCTCCAAAAACTCAAATCTTAAAATGTTAAATTTAATTTTACAAAAGCGTTCTAATTTTCACTCCGTTCTAGCGAGATAATTGGTTAAAAAGTAGACAAACGACTACCATTTTTCGCCTTTCACGCCTTTTGTTTTGTCTGTTTTTAAGAACAATACGTGCGTTTTGCACCATTTTGCCTTTCTAGTTTGCTTGCCAGCCCATTATTTCTTACCCCAAATTACGCACTTTTAGCCCCTAAAAACCTACTTTTTAATGCCTATTTTGCCCTTTCTGGACATGTGTTTCATGGTTCTAAAAGGTTTTGTTTATACAATTGCTGTGGATGTTTATGCTTTTCGTCTTGCATTTAGCAGCATTTTACCTTGCGTTTTGCACCCAAACGCGCTACATTTAGCACAAAAACACCTTGCATTTAGCACCAAAACGCACTGCATTTAGCACTAAAACGCACTGCATTTAGCATCAAAACGCACTCTATTTAGCACCAAATAGCTCCGAAACTAGTGCTAATGGCGCCCTTCTTAAATAAAAATTCATTTTGCCAACATTCACATGCAACCCCTTTTTGCATCGAAACAAACCTCCGCGAGAATCGATTTTTTGCGGCAAGGCGAACGATTGGCGGCAAAAAGAGCACTCATAATGTTAAAATTCTTACTGAAAAATTTACAACGATTGAAGGCCTGACGAGTGGATAAGTGAACGAGTTAATCGTTCATCTCTTCGTATTGCTACCTAAATGCGCCCATTTTGACATAAGAACATAAGAAACATAAAGAAGTGCGCTTTACGTTTCCCTCATTATAAGTGAACGAGTTAATCGTTCATATTTTCGTATTGTGACCTTAATGCGTCCATTTTGACATAAGAACATAAGAAACATAAAGAAGTCGTCTTTACTTTTACCTCATTATGTGCCACAGTAAAGATGCTTTCAACTTGTAAAGCAGGGGTTGAAAGGGCTTCCACCAGGTTACCTATTTTGAGGCATAACCCCGTTTGGCCACAGACAAATGCGACAGAATTTCAGATTTCAACGTTTCTTTGTTTGGCACTTCGTACATCATTGGGGTGTTTTTCTTGGTTTTGCAGCACAAAGGCAAAACTCCTCTCCATTTATAGATGTACTAAAAGTCAGGCGGGTTTCAATGTGTATGCCGTTAAACATACAGGCTTCATTTGCATGGCTAGGCTTACTAGGCTTGCAAGAATTACAAGGCTTACTGGTTTCACTAGGTTTGCGAGAAGTACTAGAAACCCTAGATTAACTAGCCCCACCAGCCCCATTTGTTTGCTAAAAACGACGATGCTTTGTTGCCGACCCTCCCTGCACACGTGCCAACCGCTTTGCTGTTGTTTGCGCGATGTTTTCTTTTGTAGTGCATGTAACATCAGGTTTTGTTCGTTACATGCAGGCCGTTTATCCCCTTGGTGGTTTGGGCTTAGGGTATGTAACATCAGGTTTTGCTCGTTACATGCAGGCCGTTTATCCCCTTGGTGGTTTGGGCTTAGGGCATGTAGCATCGGGTTTTGCTCGTTACATATAGGCGCACGTTACGAGCAATGCCAAGTTTGCTTGGCATTGCCCATTGTAATTAACGCGCGTGTTCGTTAATTTGTGAACATGTTCGCCACAGGCGTTATGCTTACTTACGACGTTTGTATTTTGTTGCAGCCTTCGTCTTTACGTCGGTGAGTGTAAGTACGTCTCCGTTAATCTCAACCTTAAAGTCGATTTCTTTGAGGTCGTGTCCTTTGGGGCAGACACTGCACAGGTGTAGGATGTTTTCTTTGCAGCCGAAGTCGCCCTTGCGTACCAATTCAGTATTTCCGTCAACGATGGCACGCTTGTCCCACGTAAGGTCTTTGTACCATGTTTCAAAAGTGTTTGATTGTCCGCACGAACTGCAATTGCTTATTGGTTGCCACGAACCAATGAGTTGCTGAACAACGGGGTTGTCTCTGTCGTCGTCTGAGCTGCAAGCGGCGAATGTCATGGCTACGATTGCGAACATAGCACACAATGATAGGTTTTTGATAGTGTGTAACATGATGTGTTGGTTTTTAATTATGGTATAAATATAAAAGTGTTTAGATTGCTTTTGCCCACGCAGGTAGAACGCTTTTGGCTGGTTTCGCTTAGTGTGCGATGGCTATGTGGGTGGGCAGTAATGATGTTTAGCCGGCTAATGGTATTGGGGTATGGGTGGTTCTCTATGCGGCCGAGCCATAGGCAGCCTTTTAACCGATTGTACTTTTCATGATGGCGCAGTTGAATAACTATGCCTTTTCACTTCGCAAAGTTACAACTAATTTGATTAATATGAAAGAAAAAGAGAATATTTTTAGGAGTTAAGGAGTTATGTAGTTAAGGAGTTAAGCCGTATGCTTGGTTGTGTAATGGGAAGTTCTTTTGTCAACTCGTGGGTTTGTTCGTATGTGTGTGTGTCTGTCTGTCTGTCTGTTCCATATGCTTAGTATGCACTAAATACAC
>ERZ773043.1135-NODE-1135-length-15293-cov-4.296955_pt1 | contig 15293 bp, 8 predicted proteins | sample MGYA00580636_ERZ773043 | MGnify/ENA primary metagenome ERZ773043 (study PRJEB29015, sample SAMEA2737992) | human oral metagenome | biome: human oral; feature: human-associated habitat; material: dental | place: China | collected 2065 ... | reverse complement strand
CGTGGCGGCGCTCCATGTTCATCATCATCGTCGTGGGGATACCACCAGCGATCCACTCAGTAGCGGGAGCCGTGAGGTTCTGTACAGAGCTCATGTAGCCCGTCACACCTGAGGCGATGAGGCAAGCAGCCGTACGACCGAGGGCGTAGCAGTAGTCAGCATCGAAGTTCGAGGGCATAGCGCAGCGGCCTTCGTAGCCGAAGAAGTGCGTCAGGGGAGAGAACTTACCCGTGAAGCGACCTTCTTCCTTCCAAGCAGCGAGCTTGGTAGCGACCATCTCAGCCAGGAGCTTTTCCGTCTCGATAAGCGACACCTGGACGTTGCCGTGGGGGTCACGGTCGAGCGTCAGCTGGCGAGCTACCGTAGCAGGGAGGCTAGCGTAGAGGGCGGAATTAGCAGCGCTGAGGTGCTCAGCGATATAGGCACGCTGCTCGTCAGCGGGGACAGCGCGGAACTCTGCCTCGTGGTGTGCGAGGTAGTCGTTGAGCTCAGCGATGAGCGCCTTGAAGGCAGGGATGAATTCGATAAGACCTTCGGGGATCAGTACCGTACCGAAGTTCTCACCCTTAGCAGCGCGAGCGGCTACGACCTCAGCGATGTAGGTGACTACGTCGTCGAGGGTCTGGTTCTTAGCCTCGACCTCTTCGCTGATGATAGCGACGTTGGGCTGTACCTGCAGGGCGCACTCGAGGGCGATGTGCGAGGCCGAGCGACCCATCAGCTTGATGAAGTGCCAGTACTTGCGGGCAGAGTTACAGTCGCGCTGGATGTTACCGATGACTTCAGCATAGACCTTTGTAGCGGTGTCGAAGCCGAAGGAGGTCTCGATCTGCTCGTTCTTCAGGTCGCCGTCGATGGTCTTGGGGCAGCCAATGACCTGGACGGGAGCGCCGATGCTCTTGTAGTATTCTGCGAGGACTGCAGCGTTGGTGTTGGAGTCGTCACCACCGATGATGACCAGCGCACGGATGTCGAGCTTCTTGAGGATCTCAAGACCCTTGTCGAACTGAGCCTTCTCCTCGAGCTTCGTACGGCCAGAGCCGATGATGTCGAAGCCGCCGGTGTTGCGGTACTCGTCGATGATGTCGGCCGTCAGCTCGATGTAGTTGTGCTGTACGAGACCGTCAGGACCCATGAGGAAGCCATAGAGACGGCTGTCGGGATGGATCTTCTTCAGACCGTCGAAGAGGCCTGCGATGACGTTGTGCCCACCAGGAGCCTGACCGCCAGAGAGGATGACACCGCCATTGATGGGCGTGCCAGAGGTAGCCTCGCTCGAAGCTTCGAAGGTGAGCTTGGGGAGACCGTATGTGTTAGGGAAAAGCTTGGCGATAGCTTCCTGATCGCTGACGCTCTGCGTAGCTGCACCGAAGACGGTCTTCACGCCACCTTCCAGTGCCTTAGGGAGCTTGGGGCTGTACTTACTACGAGCCTGCTGGAGTGCACTCTTAATCATTATTGCTTGTTTGGGTATAATAGAACCTATGGATTTGCGGTACAAAGATCTTAAAATTTCTTCATAATAGCCCTCACTTTTCCTTTTTGCCCGTAGATAAAGGCCTTTTAGATGCTCGCGCGCCCGCCCGCGAAGGCGATTTATCGGCCACCCACCTCCATTTTTCGCCCCGCTCTCCTCGTCTTCTTCACCCCCTCCCAAGCACCTCTATCACACCGTCTCCCAAGGTAACCACGCCACGCACCTCACAGCCAACGAAATTTGACCAGTACTGGTCGCCGTTCTGACCAGTACTGGTTGCTTTCGTGACCAGTACTACTTACTATGAGTGACCAGTACTGGTTACTTTCGCGACCTATATTGGTCCGCGGGTGGACCTATATAGGTTCATTCAGCGACCTATATAGCTTCACTTGACGACCTATATAGGTCCACCCACCGACCAATATAGCTTCACACCACCCCTCCCGCTATAGATATAGAAGCTACTACACGAGAAATGAGAGGGGGAAGGTATGCGGGGCATGGCGTATCTTTGCGCTAATAAATGACTCAGCCAATGGCAGACAACCGCACCACCCGCCCCTACCAGCTCGGGCTCGCCCTCAGTGGCGGCAGCATCAAGGGCTTTGCCCACCTCGGCATCTTAAAGTACCTCGATGAGGTAGGCCTACGCCCCGAGATCATCGCTGGCACCAGCGCCGGCTCCATTATGGGCGCCTTCTACGCATCGGGCTATACGCCTGAGGAGATCCACGAGCTCCTCTCGAAGACGGGCTTCATGCAGATGACCAGCTTCACCACCAAGGGGGGCGGGATCTTCAGCACGACGAAATTCCTCCAGTTGCTTAAGAAGAACCTCCGCCACCGCAATCTAGAGGACCTACCCATCCCCATGCGTATCGTAGCCACCGACCTAAACCGAGGAGAACCACATGTCTTTACTGAGGGGCCCTTGGCGAAGATTATCCTGGCTTCATCAAGCATCCCCATCCTCTTCTGCCCTGTAGAAATCGACGGTCACGCCTACGTCGACGGCGGGCTCTTCCGCAACTTCCCCGTCACGGCCATCCGCGAGGACTGCGAGGAGGTCATCGGGATGAACCTCGGCCCCGTGCAGAGCGCAGAAATCCCCATGAATATAAAGGACATCGCTAACCGTGCATGGGAACTAATCTTCCGCCAGAATACCACCCCTGACTGTGCAGCCTGTGATTATCTCCTTGAGACGAGCGAGGTAATGAAGTTCGGGATGTTTGAGGTCAGCGCTTCCGAGCAGCTGATGAAGATAGGCTACGAGCTGGCCAAGTCCGAGCTCGCACCACTGGTCAAAAAGAAGAAGGACGCAAAGAAGCCTTAGCTCCGCCACCTACCCATACCTATGCAGCAGAAGATCGTCATCTACTCCGCCCTCACTCGACTCTGGGGGAATAAGAATGCGACCCGCCAGCCCCATGGCACACTCTCCGAGAACGGCTCGGGGAAGCTCCGTGACTTCACGCCAGAAGCCCTCGCCTATATCCGCAGCCTCGGGGCTACCCACGTCTGGTATATCGGCCTGCTGGAGCACGCCACGAAGACCGACTACAGCGCCCAAGGCATCCGTCCCGACCACCCCGACACGGTGAAGGGGCAGGCTGGCTCGCCCTACGCTGTCAAGGACTACTACGACGTCGACCCCGACCTCGCCGAAGATCCACACACGCGACAGGCAGAGCTGGACGCCCTCATCAAGCGTACCCACCAGGCAGGGCTGCAGGTCTTGATGGACTTTATCCCCAACCACGTCGCCCGCACCTATCACTCCGATGCGTGCCCTGAGGGCGTCGCAGACCTCGGGGCTACGGACGATGTACAGCTGGCGTTCTCCCCGCGCAACAACTTCTACTACCTCCCCGGCACCTCACTTATCCTACCCTTATCCACAGAGTCATCCCCATACACCGAGTGCCCAGCACGCGCTACGGGCAACGACTGCTTCAGCCCCTACCCCAGCATCAACGACTGGTACGAGACGGTGAAGCTCAACTACGGGGTGGACTACTGCGGGGGAAGTGGCCTGCATGCCGACCCCATCCCCAACACATGGGTGAAGATGCGTGACATCCTCTGCTACTGGGCTGCACGTGGTGTCGATGGCTTCCGCTGTGATATGACCGAGCTTGTCCCACCCGCTTTCTGGGCTTGGGCGATCCCCTCGGTGCGTGAGCAGTACCCCAAGACGCTCTTCCTCGCAGAGATCTACCAGCCCCACCGCTACGGCGAGTACCTGCATGCAGGCTTCGACTACCTCTATGATAAGGTCGGCGTCTATGACTTCCTCATCGCTCTCGGCAAGGGCGCACGTGACGCAGCGGACTTCACCGGTGTGCGTGATGCCGTCGGTGGCGAGCAACCAGCGATGTGCTACTTCACGGAGAACCACGACGAGCAGCGCCTCGCCTCGGACTTCGTCTTCGCCTCGCCCCGCCAGGGCTTCCTCGCTACGGCTGTCGCAGCCCTAAGTGGAGGCAATCCCCTACTCCTCTACTTCGGTCAGGAGCTGGGCGAGCAGGGTATGGACAGCGAGGGCTTCAGCGGGCGTGATGGCCGCACGACGATCTTCGACTACTGGAGCCTCGACAAGCTCCAGCGCCTGCAGGCTGGTGGCTACACCCCCGCCCAGCTGACGGACGAAGAGACCCGCCTACTCAGCGACTACCAGCGCCTCGCCGCCTGCTACACCGACCCCATCATCAGCCGAGGGAGCTACTACGGCCTGCGTGCCGAGGGAGCTGGCAGAGAGCGTATCCTCGCCTTTGCCCGCGCTTCGGAGGAAGGGCTCTACCTCGTGCTGGCGAACTTCTCCAGCGAGCAGGCTGACATTGCCCTCCCCCTACCCGCCGAATTCTTCGCCGCTACGGGCATCGCTGAGGGTACGGCCTTCCGTGCCGCGGACCAGCTCACGGATGCGGTGGACTTCCTCTGCCTCACCACGCTGGCTCCTCTTCGCCTTAGCCTCGCACCCCACGGCCTGCAGATCCTCCGCCTCACAGCGGTGTAAAGCAAAGCACCCCCCGAGCATATCAGTATAAAAAGACCCGCCGGCTACCCTCCTTCGTGGAGCGTAGCCGGCGGGCTTATTATGGGGAGTAGCTTCCCTTAGTGCAGGGTAGCCGAGCGGACGATCTCGCAGACCGTGGGGTGCGGGAAGACGATGCGAGACAGCTCCGAGAGCTTCATGCGCTGCTCGACAGCCATGACCGCAGGCACCAGGATCTCCGAAGAGCCATTGCCGAAGAGGTGCGCACCGAGGATAACCCCCTCCTTGTCCGTGAGGAGCTTGCAGAAGCCATTGCCCTGCTCGTTCTCGATGATGAAGCGACCAGAGAGCGTCATCGGCACACGATGCACCTCATAGTCGACGCCTGCAGCACGCAGCTCCTGCTCAGTCTGACCGACAGTAGCGATCTCGGGATCGGTATAGACGATACCAGGGATAGCGCGGTAGCTCATCACATCCTCCATACCGGTGATGTGGTGTACAGCAACCTGCCCTTCGCGAGCAGCCGTATGAGCGAGCATAGACGTACCATTGACATCACCGACGGCATAGATACCAGGCACCGAGGTCTGGAGGTGCTCATCGACGACGACAGCCCCACGCTGGAGCTCGACACCGACCGTCTCCAGCCCCAGACCATCGGTCACAGCACGACGGCCGACACTGACCAGCACCTTGTCGAAGGGGATCTCCAGCGTCTCACCCTCATGCTCAGCGATGACCTTGCCCTCACGCACGGCAGTGACCTTCGTGGAGAGGTGGAACTTCACCTTGCGCTTCTCGAAGGCCTTCTGCAGCTCCCCAGAGAGCTCTTCGTCCATAGGCCCGAGGATCTTAGGCAGCATCTCGACGACCGTCACCTCCACGCCGAGCGTAGAGAAGAAGGACACGAACTCCATACCGATGACCCCGCCACCGAGGACGACGAGGCGCTGTGGGAGCTCCTCGACCTCGAGTGCTTCCTTAGCTGTCCAGAAGGGCACGTCGCTCAGCCCATCGATGGGTGGGATGAAGGCACGTGAGCCCGTAGCGATGATGACGTGGCGTGCCGTATAGGTCGCCTCGCCTGCTGCGATGGTGAAGCCCTCATCACGGCGACCCGTGAGACGAGCCTCTTCGGTGACGATCTCGACCTCGTGACCCTGCAGACCGATACGGATACCCGCACCGAGCTTCTTGAGGATCTTCGTCTTGCGCGCCATCACCTTACCGAGGTCGAAGGCTGCTTCGGGGATCGTAAGACCATATTTCTTGCCATCGAGGGCTTCGGAGAGGAGATGGGCTGAGTGCAGGAGTGCCTTCGTAGGTACGCAACCTTCGTTGAGACAGACACCACCGAGCTTATTCTTCTCGAAGATGACGACACGAAGGCCGTGGGCTGCTGCATGCTCTGCAGCGTCGGTACCGCCGGGGCCAGCACCGATGATAGCTACATCGTAGTTCATGAGTTGGAGTGTAGTGAGTGAGTTATGTAGGTATTAATTAGCTAAGACCCTCGATGTGTCCATCGATGAAGTCTATCTTTTCTGCTTGGGGGACGCGGGGCAGACCGGGCATACGCACCAGAGCGCCGAGGACGAGGACGATCATCTCAGCACCCGTGTTGATGACGACGTCGCGCACCTCGAGGTCGAAGTCACGCACGCTACCATAGGCCGTGGGATCGTCGCTGAAGGAGTACTGCGTCTTGGCGATACAGACGGGGAACTTCGACCAGCCGTGGCGCTCGATACGCTCGAGCTGGCGCTGTGCCTTCGCCGAGAAGTGGATGGAGCGTGCACCGTAGATGCGCTGAGCGATAGCCGTAGCCTTCTCCTCGATAGAGGCGGTGAGAGGATAGGTGAACTGCAGGGGCTGCGAGGGCTTCTGCTCGATGGTCTCGACGACGAGGCGAGCCAGCTCCTCCGCACCAGCACCACCTTCACCGAAGGCGGTATTGACAGCGAAGCCCACACCAGCAGCGTGGCAGTGCTCACGCACCAATGCGATCTCCTCCTCCGTATCGGTAGCGAAGCGGTTGAAGGCTACGACGACCGTCTGCCCGAAGCTCTTGAGGTTCTCGATATGGCGGTCGAGGTTAGCCAACCCATGGCGGACACCCTCGATATTCTGCGTCTTGAGATCCTTCTCATCGACACCACCGTGCATCTTCAGCCCGCCGAGGGTAGCCACGAGGACGGTGAGCGCAGGTTGGAGGCCTGCCGTGCGGCACTTGATGTTGTAGAACTTCTCTGCACCAAGGTCCGCACCGAAGCCAGCCTCCGTGATCGTGTAGTCGGAGTGCGCCAGTGCCATGCGGGTGGCGAGGATCGAGTTGCAGCCGTGGGCGATGTTAGCAAACGGGCCGCCGTGGATGAAGGCAGGGGTATGCTCAGTCGTCTGCGCCAGATTGGGCTTGATAGCGTCGAGGAGGAGGACGGTGATCGCGCCCGCTACCCCGAGATCACGCACGGTGAAGGGCTCCCCCTGCTTCGTATAGCCGAGGAGGATATTCTCGATACGGCGGCGCAGGTCTTCAAGCGAAGTCGACAGACAGAGGATCGCCATGATCTCCGAGGCAGGCGTGATGTCGAAGCCCGATTCGGCTGGGATACCATTGACCTGACCACCGAGGCCCGTGACGATGGAGCGCAGAGAACGGTCGTTGACGTCGAGGACACGCTTCCAGAGGACTTCGCTGAGACCCTTGTCCGTATTGCGGTTCTGGTAGATGTAGTTATCCAGGAGCGCAGTGATCATGTTGTGCGCAGAGGTGATGGCGTGGAAGTCACCGGTGAAGTGCAGGTTGATCTTCTCCATAGGAAGCACCTGAGCGTAACCACCACCAGCAGCACCGCCCTTCATACCGAAGCAAGGGCCGAGAGAGGGCTCACGCAGTGCGACGACTGCCTTATGACCGAGGCGGTTCATGCCGAGAGCGAGGCCGATAGAGACCGTCGTCTTGCCGATACCAGCCTTCGTAGCAGTGATGGCCGTGACGAGGATGAGCTTGCCAGGCTTATGACCAGCTTGGAGCTCGGAGAGGTCTACCTTGGCGAGGTACTTGCCGTAGTGCTCCAGGTGGTCGGTGGGGATAGCCACCTTGGCAGCTATCTTTTCGATCGGCTCGAGGGCTATCGAGCGAGCGATTTCGATGTCGGTCTTCATTCGAAGGAAGAGAGTTAGTGGATCAATGATGTGAGTGAAAGAGCTTCCTATTCGGGAGGGAGATAGGGTGAAAGCAAGCCGTGCGAAAGGACTGTAGCGGGGACTAACAGTTCTTTCGCACGGACATATAGAGGTTACTTGAGGTACTTATCAAGCCAGCCGAAGAAGGTACGCTGCCAGAGCAGGGCGTTCTGCGGGCGGAGGATCCAGTGGTTCTCATCGGGGTAGATGAGGAGCTCGGCAGGGATGCCACGGAGCTTAGCCGCATTGAAGGCCGCCATACCTTGGCCTGCGAGGATGCGGTAATCACGTTCGCCGTGGATGACAAGAATAGGTGTATCCCAGTTGCCCACCAGCTTGTGCGGGGAGTTGGCGAAGGTACGCTGAGCGACAGCATTGTCCTTCTCCCAAGGCGCTCCACCCATGTCCCAGTTGGCGAACCACATTTCTTCGGTCGTCATGTACTGCATCTCGAGATTGAAGATACCTGCGTGGGCGATGAAGGCCTTGAAGCGCTTCTGGTGCACGCCTGCCAGATAGAAGACGGAGTAGCCGCCGTAGCTGGCCCCGACGCAGCCGAGGCGCTCGCTGTCGACCCAAGGTTCCTTCTTCAGCTCATCGACTGCAGTGAGGTAGTCTTGGATATTCTGCCCCGAGTAGTCGCCGCTGATCTGTTCGTTCCATGCCTTACCGAAGCTGGGGACGCCGTGGCGATTGGGAGCGATGACGATATAGCCCTGCTCAGCCATGAGGCGCATATTCCAGCGGTAGGAGAAGAACTGACTGACGGGGCTCTGTGGGCCACCCTGACAGAAGAGCAGCGCAGGGTACTTCTTCGTCTTGTCGAAGTTCGGTGGGAGGACGACCCAGACGAGCATGTTGCCCCCGTCGGTCGTCTTGACCCAGCGCTTCTCTACCGAGATAGGAGCGAGGCCGTCGAGCGTAGACTTATTCTCTGCCGTGAGCTGCTTCGCGGCACCCGTCTTGACGTCTACGAGGTAGAGGTCCGTGGGCTCGATGTAGCTCTGACGGCCAGCGAGGATCTTACCGCCCTGCACATCCAGAGAGGTGTAGTCGTGCATACCCGTGGTGATCTGGCGGATCTTACGACCCTTGAGCGCGATCTCCCAGAGCTGAGCTTCGGCATGCTTCGTCGAGAGGAAGAAGAGGCTCTGACTATTGGCCGACCACTGGAGCTCATCGACATCGTACTCGAAGCCGTCGGTGAGGAAGGTCTTCTGCCCTGTCTTCAGATCCTGGACGAAGAGGCGCTTGAGGTCGGCTTCATAGCCGTCACGCTCCATGCTGATCCAGCTGATGCGCTTGCCATCGGGCGAGAAGCGGGGGTGCGTGTCATAGCCACCCATCCCCTCGGTGATATTGCGCGTCTGACCAGAGGCGAGGTCGTAGAGATAGATATCGGTGTTGGTGGAGAGGGAGTACTCCATGCCCGTCTTCTTACGGGAGGAGTAGGCTAAGGTCTTACCGTCGGGGCTCCATGAGAGTTCCTCTGCTCCGCCGAAGGGCTTCGTAGGAGCTTCGTAGGGCTCACCTTCGAGGATGTCCTTACCACCCGTGATCGCTTCACCACCTACGGGAGCGATGAAGATATGAGGGATCGTCTCTACCCATTCGTCCCAATGCTTGTACATCAGATCGGTGACGATACGACCTGTAGCCTTAGGCAGGTCGGGGTAAATCTCCTTAGTACTCTTACCGAAGGAAATCTCCTTGATATAGGCCAGCTGCTTCTCATCGGGCGAGAAGAGGTAGTCCGAGAGCCCGCCCTCGATATTGGTCACCTGACGGCGGTCCGTACCATCGGGAGCCATCGTCCAGACCTGAGGAGCGCCACTCTCCGAAGAGATGTAGCTAATGCGACGGCCCTGCTGGATCCAGCGAGCGCCATGCACGCCTGCTACACCCTGGGTGATCTGGCGACGTGCGCTGCCATCGGAGGAGATGGTGAAGAGCTCGGTGCGGATCTTATTGTCCTTGATGCTGGGGAAGCCCACGCTGTAGACGACCGTCTTGCCGTCGGGAGAGAGGGCGGAGGCACCGACACGAGCGAGCGAAAGCATCGTCTCGGGCGTCATGTGCTGCGACTGCTGAGCCACAGCAGGCAGGGTCGCCGAGAGGGCTGCTGCCGTAGCAAGAGCGGTGATGTGCTTCTTGATCTTCATAGCGATATGCGTATTGTATATGTATGTGGTCTGGGATTAGGAGAAGCGTAGGCCAAGGGCTTCCTTGAGCTTGCGCACCTCGGGGTTGATCTCTGCGAGCTGGTTGAAGCGATCCTCTTGGGTGAGGACGATCTTCGCCTGCTCCTCTACAGTCTTCTCGCGCAGGACGAGGTTGAACTTACGATTCTGCAGCGTCGTGCGGAGGAACTCCACGAGCTGGGGATAGACCTCCATCACCGTGGTATGGATAGCCTCACCTGGTGGGAGGGAGATCTCTGCCTGCACGCCGTCTAAGAGCTTCGGTAGCTCGGGGCGCAGGATATTGCGGTAGAGGATCTGTGAGGGCGTCAGCTCTTGCTCGACGAAGCGCACCCAAGCTCGCTGGAGGTCATCCTCCGTAAAGTCCTTATCCTCGACAGGGGCAGGAGTCTCAGCTGGAGCCGTAGAAGTGGCTTCACTGGGAGCGTCTGCACGACGGCGTGCTCCGAAGAGACGCTTAGGAGCAGACGAGGGGGGAGCTGGGGGAGGGGGTGTAGCAGATGCCGCGGGTGCGGGTGCTGGTGCAGACGCGGGTGTCGGTTCAGCTGCCGCCGGAGGAGGTGTCACCGCCGCAGGGGCAGGCTTGGGAGCTACCTGTGGCGCGGGAGCTGCTACGGGAGCTGTCTGCGCTTTGGGTGCAGGAGAAGCTGGGGGTGTAGTCGCAGGGGGCGTCTGAGGTGCAGTCTGTGGTGTAGCCGTTGGAGGTGCAGCGGGAGCTGGCGCAGCAGGGAGATTGAGGTCGGAGTCCCGCTTGAAGAGAGGGACCATGCTGAGGAAGCTCAGCTCGACTAAGAGGCGCTTATTCGTTGCCCCGCGATACTGCTGGTCGGCCTGCACCAGAGTCTTGAGCGCAGCAAAGAGGCTGGCAGGCGTGCACTGCTGGGCAATGGTCGCATAGGAGGCGGCTACGGCATCGGGCTTCTCCAAGAGCTGGAGCGTCTCGGGATGCTGGGCTACAAGGAGGTCACGCACGAAGGCAGAGAGCCCCGTGAGGATCGTCTGTCCCTCGAAGCCCTTACCCATCAGCTCATCCAGGAGGAGCAGGACACTACGATGGTCCCCGCTCAGGAAGAGCTCGAAGATGCGGATGAAGTAGGTATAGTCGAGGACATTCAGACTCTCCAGCGCATGCTGGTAAGTGATATGTCCGCCGGCAAAGCTGGCGATACGGTCAAACATCGACAGCGCATCGCGCATCCCCCCATCAGCCTTCTCGGCGATGAGCCCGAGCGCCGTCTCCTCGGCATCGATACCCTCGCTATCAGCGACGTAGCGCAGATGGCGGGTGATATCCTGTACGGTGATTCGCTTGAAGTCATAGATCTGACAGCGCGAGAGGATGGTGGGGAGGATCTTGTGCTTCTCCGTCGTCGCTAAGATGAAGATAGCGTACGAGGGGGGCTCTTCGAGGGTCTTGAGGAAGGCATTGAAAGCCGCCGCCGAGAGCATATGCACCTCGTCGATGATATAGACCTTGTAGCGACCGAGAGCGGGTGGCATCTGCACCTGCTCGGTGAGCTGGCGGATATCCTCTACGGAGTTGTTCGACGCAGCGTCCAGCTCGAAGATATTGAAGGAGCGCTGCTCCTCAAAGGCCTTACAGCTCTCGCACTGCCCGCAAGCCTCACCTTCTGCAGAGAGGTTCTCGCAGTTGATCGTCCGCGCCAAGACGCGTGCTGCCGTCGTCTTCCCTACCCCACGGGGGCCACAGAAGAGGTACGCATGGGAAAGTTTGCCCGAGCGAACAGCGGTGCGTAGTGTGGAGGCCATAGCCTCCTGCCCGACGATACTACGGAAGGTATCGGGGCGGTATTTGCGTGCGGAGACGACGTAGTGCTCTGTCATTCTTCGAGGTCTGTGCTGGATCTATTACTGGTAGGACAAAGATACGTATTCCGCTCCAGCCTATGGAGTGCTATCTATAATAAAGTAGCGCCCCCCACCCGGCGGATCTCAGTCCGAGGGATGGGGGGAGCCTATTATGTGGGGAGGTGACGAAGCTCCCTTAGCTTACTTCGTGAGGCCGCGGAAGCGCAGAAGGCTCGACATATCGGGCTCCGTGAGGCCGGTGAAGTTCGTGAAGAACGTGCCGACAGGAGCGGTATTCCCGCGCGAGAGGACCATCTCACGGAAGCGCTGACCATTCTCACGCGTCAGCCCGCCGTGTGCCTCGAACCACTCGTAGATATTGTGGTCGAGGACCTCCGTCCAGAGGTAAGAGTAGTAGCCCGAAGCATAGCCACCAGCGAAGACGTGCAGGTAGTAAGCCGAGCGGTAGCGGGGAGGTACGAGAGCGAAGTCAAGACCAGCACGAGCGAGCGCTTCACGCTCGAAGGCATCTACATCGGTGATCTTAGTCCCAGCGGGGAGCATACCCCAAGCCATATCGATCGTCACGGCAGCGAGGTTCTCAGCCAGCGCGTAGGACTGTCCGTAGGTAGCAGCAGCCTTCATCTTGTCGATGAGCGCCTGAGGCATAGGCTCACCCGTCTTGTAGTGGCGGGCGTAGTGGCGCAGGACGACAGAGTCCGTCATCCAGTGCTCGTTGAACTGCGAGGGCATTTCCACGAAGTCACGGGGTGTATTCGTACCCGAGAGCGTCTCATACTTCTGCGAAGCGAAGAGGCCATGCAGAGCGTGGCCGAACTCATGGAAGAGCGTCTCTACATCCGACGAGGTGAGGAAGGCGGGAGCGCCCTTAGCGGGAGCCTCGAAGTTGCAGACGTTGTAGATGACAGGCTTCGTACCGAAGAGCGTGCTCTGCTGGACGAAGTTCGACATCCACGCCCCACCCGTCTTCGTTGGGCGACGGAAGTAGTCCGTATAGAAGAGAGCCATAGGGGTATTATCCTGGTCGAAGACCTCGTAGACCTGTACGCCATCAGCATAGACAGGGATATCAGGACGGGGCTTGAAGGTCAGGCCATACAGCTGGTTGGCAGCGTAGAAGACCCCATTCTTCAGCACGCTATCCAGCACGAGATAGGGCTTGAGGTCGGCTTCATTGAGGTCGTACTTAGCCTTCTTCAGGCGCTCGGCATAGTAGTCGAGGTCCCAAGCGGCGAGCTTGAAGTCCTTACCCTCAGTCTGCTGAGCGAAGGCTTCGAGTTCGGCGACATCGGCAGCGACCTTAGCACGGCAGGCGGGAGCCAGCTGGCTGATGAGGCGCTCTACGGCCTCGGGACGGCCAGCCATCTGGTCACTCAGTGCCCAAGAGGCGAAGTTGGGCAGCCCGAGGAGCTTTGCCTTCTCGGCGCGCAGGGCTGCGATGCGGGTGATCGTGGGGTGCGTATTCGTGCTATCACCGCTCGAGCAGCGTGAGAGCGAAGCCTCGAGGACGCGACGACGGACATCACGATTGTTGAGGTCGACGAGGTAGCCTGGGCGTGACGTATTCGTCTGCTCCAGCAGGTACTTACCCTTGTGGCCTGCAGCGGTAGCGGCCTCGGCAGCACGGGTGATCGCTTCTTCGGAGAGGCCATCGAGCTCCTCGACCTTGTCGACGAGGACGGCTGCTTCCTTCGTGCCAGCGTTCACCTGATTCGTGAACTTCGTCTGCAGCACAGCGATCTCGCTATTAATCTTCTTCAGAGCTTCCTTGTCGGCAGCTGAGAGGAGAGCGCCCTCATGGACGAACTGATCATAGAGGACCTCCGTGAGGCGTAGGTCTTCACCCTGGAGGCTGGAGCGCTGGTCGTAGACGGCCTTGATACGAGCGAAGAGCTTCTCATTCAGGAGCAGCGCATCGTGGTGGGCGGAGAGCATAGGCGTCGTCTCTTCGTCGATCTTCTGCAGCTCCTCGGTGCCGTCAGCACCTACGAGACCTGAGAGGATAGAGGTAGCGCGTGCGAGGAGGCGACCGGACTTCTCATACGCCAGCACGGTGTTCTCGAAGGTCGGAGCAGCCGTATTGCTCGTGATGCTGTCGATCTCAGCGAGCTGGATACGGATCCCCTCCTCGATAGCGGGGACGAAGTGCTCGGGGCGGATCTTACTGAAGTCGGGAGCTTGATAGTCAAGCGTGCTCTCGGTGAGGAGGGGGTTCTCCTTGGTCGAGCTGGTCTGGCAAGCAGTGAGCATAGCGAGGAGGCTCAGAGTGGCAATGAGTCGTTTCATAGGTGTGTGGGGGGAATTAGAGGTGGGAGATCGCTGGGGGAGCTACACCAGAGGCTGGGGCTCACCGATCCAGGCGATGGCCTCATCGATCGTGTGGATCTGAGGGGCGTAGAGGAGGCGTCGGAGATCTTCGATAGTAGACTTGACGCAGTAGTCCCCTGCGAGGCCGGCGACGTCGATGCGACGGGCATTCATGAGGAGATCGGGCACTGCGTCGTGGAAGGCACTATAAGCATCCTTATGGCGGGTCATCGCCTTGGGGATGAAGAGGACGTTTTGTCCCTGACGCTTGCGCTCCATGATCGCATCAGCCAGAGGAGGATAGAGCGCAGCTCCCACAGTGTAGCGGACGCAGTGGATAGGCCATGGGCCACCAGCGACATCGAAGCTACAGTGGTCGGCAGGATGCTGGTCCATGGTGACGACGATAGCATCGTACTCGGCGTGGTGCTCCTTGACGTAAGCGGTGAGGTAATCCATCGCTGGGATCGCGCCTTCGATGGCGAGGGAGCCGGTGATGAAGTCGTTCTGGGGATCTACGATCAGCAGGATGTTCATGATTAGAAGAGTGGTGTGGTTTTTGGGGGTAAAGAGTGAGGGGATAAGGATGGCGTGCGGGGGAGGCGCCTGAGTGCCCCAAGGCTGAGCCTCTAAGAGAGGGCACTCAGGCGGCTCCGCTACGCCGCATCTCGAGTCTTATCAGAGCTCGAGATCGAGGTCGAACTGCTCATGCCAAGGCAGGCCCTGCTTCATGAGCTGCTCCATGAAGGGATCTGGATCGAACTCCTCGACGTTGTACACGCCTGGACGACGCCAGAGACCCTTGAAGAACATCATCGCACCGATCGTGGCGGGTACACCCGTGGTGTAGCTCACGCCCTGAGCACCGGTCTCCTGATAGGCAGCCTGGTGGCTGCAGTTGTTCCACACGTAGTAAGTCTTCTCCTTGCCGTCCTTGATACCGCGGATACGGCAGCCGATGGACGTCTCACCCGTGTAGTTCTCACCGAGCTCACCGGGGTTAGGTAGGATCGCCTTGAGGAACTGGATGGGGACGATCTCCACGCCGTTGTAGAGGACGGGGTCGATACGCGTGATACCGATATTCTGCATGACGCGCAGGTGGGTCAGGTACTCCTGTCCGAAGGTCATCCAGAAGCGTGCACGGCGGATCGTGGGATAGTTCTTCACGAGCGACTCAAGCTCCTCGTGGTAGAGGAGGTAAGACTCACGCACCCCGATATTGGGATAGGTCAGGGGCTTGTGGATCTCCTGAGGCTCGGTCTCGCGCCACTGTCCAGGATCAGGA